>Ga0209724_1004781_pt1 | contig 10558 bp, 6 predicted proteins | sample grotaG_FD_184143 | JGI IMG/M metagenome (GOLD analysis project Ga0209724, IMG submission 184143) | Glacier valley bacterial and archeal communities from Borup Fiord, Nunavut, Canada, to study Microbial Dark Matter (Phase II) -... | ecosystem: Environmental > Aquatic > Freshwater > Ice > Glacier ... | reverse complement strand
GGCGGCAAAACCTACGAGGGCAATTTCGCCCATGCCTTTTGCGCCGATGGGGTTTAAAATAAAGTCGGGCTTGTTTACAAAGAGGGCTTCTATATGTGGTACATCTGCCTGCACGGGCACATGGTAATCTGCAAAATTATTGTTTACCCAACGGCCATAGCGGTTGTCTATCACACCTTCTTCCATCATGGCCATGCCAATGCCGCCAACCACGCCGCCAATTACCTGGCTCTCGGCCGTTTTTGCACTGATGATTTTACCGGCATCTGCGGCAGCTACTGCCTTGTCAATCTTTACGACACCGGTTAATGGGTGCACCAGCACTTTTACAAAATGCACATTGTAAGAATAGGCTACATACTTTTTCATTTCTTCCGAGCCTTTAGATTCTTCTGTAACTTCCAGCTGGTTCAAGTTGTTCTTTTTTAAAATATCTGTGTACGAAATTTTCTTTGTACGATCTGTTGCGAGCACCACAAAACCATTTTCAAAAACAAAGTCTTCGGGCTTTGGGTTGTGTATGGCTTCTGTATGAAACATGGATTCATCTTTTACCAACTCCACCAGCTTTTTTTTAAGGGAGGCACATACATCAAACACTGCAGAGCCAAGGGTAGAAGTGGTGGAGGAACCACCCTGTGTGGGGCCCGGCGGTAGGGTAGAATCGCCGAGTTGAAAACTGATTTTATTTTTAGGTAAACCCATGGCATCTGCTGCTACAATGGTCATAGCGGTAGATGTGCCGGGACCACTATCACTTACGGCACTTTGTACAATTAAAGTTCCATCTGCATACATGCGTGCCAATGCTTTTGCGGTGCCACGACTTGCATTGAATACGCCGGTTGCCATGCCATAACCCACCTGCCATTTGCCTTCTTTGATTGTGCCGGGAGTTTGGCTGCGTTTGCTCCATCCAATTTTATTTGCGCCAAGTTCATATGCTTCTTTTAAAAATTTTGTTGAGAATGGTTTGTCTGTCTGCGGATCTTTCTCTGCATAATTGCGCAGGCGTAGTTCGATAGGGTCGAGGTTTAATTTATGTGCCAGCTCATCTATTGCAGACTCCAAAGCGAATGCACCTGTGGCTTCGCCGGGGCCACGCATGTAAGTGGGTGTACTGATGTTGAATGGGTAAACCCTGTATTTTGTAATAACATTTGGTGATGCGTACAACGATTTAGAAACGTTCACTGTGCCTTCGTTAAATTCTTCATACATGGATGTAATTGAATCTGCCTCATGTGAAATACCTAGAAATTTTCCATCAGCAGAAGCACCCAATGCAATTCTTTGCAGGGTGTAAGGACGATAACCAACAAGCGTAAACATTTGCATACGGGTAAGCATGAGCTTTATTGGACGACCTGTTTTTTTAGCGCCCATTATTGCAGCAATGGTATGCGGCCATGTGCGCAATGCACTGCCAAAACCACCACCAACAAAGGGTGCCAATACTTTTACATTTTCTTCTTTCAGTTTAAAAGTAGCTGCTATAATACGCTGGGTAGATTTTACGCCCTGCGTTTTTTCGTACACTGTTACTTTTTCGTCCCCATCCCACATGGCAGTGATGGCGTGCATTTCCATTGGGTTGTGTACTTCTATGGGAACAGTATATTCTTCTTCTACTTTTACAGCTGCAGATTTGTAAGCCGCTGCATCGCCTCTTATATAATCTTTATAGCGGGCACCTTCTAATGCGGTTACTGCCTTGCCTGCTTCTTCAAAATCTGTCTGAAAATCTTCTTTGTTATACTGTGCTTTTATGAGAGATGCTCCAAAAGTTGCACGCTCAAAAGTATCTGCAATAACGAGTGCTATTGGCTGTCCGTTAAAGTAAATTGTTGGGCCATTAAATACCTGCAATGCTTTACCGCCGACAGGTGTTTTTATGGCAGCGCCACCTGCATCATAACCCGGCACGGTTGGCGCATTCAAGTGGGTGATGACGCTTAATACGCCGGGTGCTTTTTCTGCACCGCTTGTATCAATTGCTGCAATGCTGCCTTTGGTAACAGTGCTGCCCACGAGCACGCCGTAAGTAATATTTAGTACATCATGCTCAGCAGCATATTTTGCTTTGCCGGTTACAATATCTCTTCCGGTAACCCGGTCATCATCTTCCAAAAGGTATCCCATAAAAAAAGTATTATGCTTGTGTAGAAACGGTGGTTAATGCCTGCACGATTGTATTTGGTGCTAGCTTTAATTTAAAATTATTGTGGCCAAAGCCTTTGGCATCCTTCATGGCAAGTGCTGCTGCCTGTTTAAAATTTTCGGCTGATGGTGCTTTTCCTTTTAAGAAAGTTTCGGCTGCTGTTAAACGCCATGGTTTGTGTGCAACGCCGCCCATAGCAAGGCGTACAGCTGAAATGTTACCGCCTTTTACATCAAGCGCAGCGGCTACTGATATTAATGCAAATGCATAAGAGGCACGGTCACGAACTTTTACATACACCGTATTCTTTGCCAGCGCATCATTGTCGGGTATTTCAATGGCGGTGATCATTTCGCCTTTTTGCAAAGTATTATCCTTCTCAGGATTTGTACCCGGCAGGCGATGGAAATCTGCAAAGGGAATGCGTCTGTCAGCCTTACCGCTGATGACCACCACAGCATCTAACGCTACCAATGCAATGCACATATCGCTCGGGTGCACGGCAATGCAATTTTCTGTAGTACCAAAAATAGCATGCATACGGTTGTAACCTTTTAATGCGCCACAGCCACTACCCGCTTTTCTTTTGTTGCAGGGCATAGCGGTATCGTAAAAATAACTGCACCTGGTACGCTGCATCATATTGCCACCAACGGTTGCCATGTTACGCAACTGCGGGGATGCGCCTGCATTCAATGCTTTTGACAGCAAAGGAAACTTTTTTAAGATGAGTTCGCTCTCCGCCACTTCGCTGTTTAAAGCCAGTGTACCAATGCGGACAAAACCTTTTTGCTGCTCAATATTTTTTAACGGTAGACCGGTTATATCTATTAATTTTTCAGGAGCTGTAACGCCACGTTTCATCAGATCTACCAGGTTAGTTCCGCCTGCAATTATTTGTGCAGTGGCATCTTTACCCAATGTATCTGTAACAGCTTTTTGGGTTGAAGGTTTTACATAATTAAAGTTGATCATAACTTTTATTTTTATTTGTCGCAACGTCCCCTTCTGGAGACGTTGCTCGGAAACTCAAAATTTATTAAACTCCTCCTTTTTGTTTTGCTTCGGCAATGGCTTTTACAATATTTGGATAGGCACCGCAGCGACAAATGTTGCCACTCATGTACTGGCGAATTTCATCTTCATTGTCTGCATGGCCTTCTCTTACGCAAGCAACGGCACTCATGATTTGCCCGGGTGTACAATAGCCACACTGGAAACCATCATGCTTGATAAATGCTGCCTGCATGGGGTGTAATTCTTCACCTTTTGCAAGCCCTTCAATGGTAGTAATTTTTTTACCGTTCTGCATTACGGCTAGGCTAAGGCACGATAAAACTCTTTGTCCGTTTATATGTACGGTGCATGCCCCGCACTGCCCATGGTCGCAACCTTTTTTTGTACCGGTTAGTTTTAACTGCTCACGCAACAAGTCTAATAAAGTAACCCGAGGCTCTACGGAAAGTGTTTGCTGCACGCCGTTTACTTCCAACGTGAGCGTTTGCTTTTCAAAACGCTCCGCTACTTTTTCGTCTACATTATCTTCTGCTGCTTTTAAAATTTTAGAGGGTATTAGTGCTACTGCGGTAAGAGCTGTAGATATTTTAAAAAACTTTCTCCGGGTATGGTGAATGGTTTCTTTTTCGCTGTTTATTTCTTCTTTATGATGAGCCATAAATGAATTTTATTTTGTGAAGTAAATTACGAAAAATATGGTATTTCTTTCCGAGAAATGTTTCAGGAAAATTGTGTTGTTTTTTTGAAACTAAAACGATTTGTTGCTTAAAATAAAAAGAGCAACTAAATGATAGTTGCTCTTTTTATTTCTGCCGTAGGCATTTGTTTTATTCTTTGTTTTATGACCTGCATAATTTTTACTGCATGTTCTCTTGAGTTTTCAATAAACAAACGGTGTGTATTCATGCCTCCGCAGATAACGCCTGCTAGAAAAATGTTGGGCACATTTGTTTCGTGGGTTTCTTCATTGTAAGAAGGATTTTTAATTTCGTCATCGCTTAAATGAATGCCGGCTTTTTGCAAAAAAGATAAATTAGGCTGGTAGCCTGTAAGTGCCAGAACCCAATCATTTTGTACAGTTACCAAACCATTTTCGGTTTCAACATCAACTTCTGTTTCTCTTATTTCTTTTATAGAACTGTTGTAATATACTTTGATAGAACCTTCATCAATACGGTTCAAAATATCGGGCCGTACCCAATATTTTACCCGCTGCCCGACTTCGTTGCCACGAATTATCATAGTAACTTCGGCACCCTTGCGCCATGTTTCCAATGCAGCATCAATGGCAGAATTTTGAGCGCCAACAACCATCACTTTTTGAAAAGCATAAAGATGTGGTTCTTTGTAATAGTGTGTTACTTTGCCAAGGGTTTCGCCGGGCACATTCAGCAGATAAGGAATATCGTAAAAGCCCGTTGAAATGACAATGTGTGCAGCAGTATAAGTTTGCTTGTTTGTTGTAATAAAAAATCCATTCTCCTGTTTCTGCAAGGCTGTTACTTCTTCAAACAAATTGATCTTGAGTTGGTAATTTGCAACTGCACGACGGTAATATTCCAGCGCTTCAGATCTTGTAGGTTTAGGGCTGTTGGACACAAATGGAATACCGCCAATTTCCAATTTTTCAGAAGTAGAAAAAAACGTCATGTTTGCGGGATAGTTATATATAGAATTGGTGAGGCAGCCTTTTTCCAGAATTAAAAAATCGATACCGGCTTTTTTTGCTTCAATACCGCAGGTTAATCCTATTGGGCCTGCACCAATAATTATGAGTGGGTAATGCTGCGTTGTTTGCAAAGAAATAATTTTTGCGAAGGTAAAAAATAATAGCGTTTATACATTACGATTACAGGTTAAACATATTACGTAAAAGGATATGCTTTTAATAGAAATATAACAACAAACTTGGCTTATTTTCGCCTCTATAAATCACATTGGAATAAAGTTTTATTTCTATCTCAAACAAATATGTCGCTTTACATAACATCTCTTAACAGCGGTAGTAACGGAAACTGTTATTACATTGGTAATAACGAAGAGGCTGTATTAATAGATGCAGGTCTTAGCTGTAAGGAAACAGAAAGGCGAATGAACAGGCTCGGACTGCAGATGACAAAAGTGAAAGCCATTTTTGTAACGCATGAGCATATTGATCACGTACGTGGGCTGGCAGGCTTGGCAGATAAATATGGAATGCCGGTTTATGTTACAGATGCTACAAGAAAAGGTTGTTATCATTTACGGCCCGAGACTGCTTTTTTATTTGAAGCTCATATACCTGTAAACATAGGCTCGTTAAGCATTACAGGATTTCCAAAATTTCATGATGCTGCTGATCCACATAGTTTTAATATTACCTGTAACGGCATTACGATCGGCGTATTTACAGATATTGGTGTAACGTGCAAACAACTTATCAGCTATTTTAAAAAATGCCATGCTGCTTTTTTAGAAGCAAACTATGATGAAGAAATGTTGAGCAATGGAGCATATCCACATTTTTTAAAAAACAGGATAACCGGTGGTTTAGGGCATTTAAGTAATACACAGGCACTTGACTTATTTACAAAATATAAACCGGCTTTTATGAGCCATCTTTATCTGGCACATCTCTCAAAAGATAATAACTGCCCTAAACTTGTTCAGGAATTATTTGAAAAAAATGCCGGTGCAACAAAAGTAATGGTGGCAAGTAGGTATGAAGAAATGCAGGTAATGCATATCGCCGCAACCAACAGAATGATTATGCAGAACAGAAAGAAATTGCTAATAAGTAATCCTGGACAAATGAGTTTGTTTTAAATGTCCTCCAGCATTTTTACCACCCCTTCTTTTTTCAAAATCAGGTAACCCAGCCTGTCATTGCTTATGCCTTCCTTCAGCTGGTAACTAAAACTTAACTGGTCATCTTCTACGGCAGTTTCAAAATAATTGAATGCAATGTTGGGATGTTTTTTTAAATCATCGCCAATTTCGTAAAGATGTGTGGAGAGAATAAAAATAGAATTTTTTATTTTGAGTAAGCCTTCAATTACAGCGCTGCTGCACTTCATAGCATCCTGCACATTGGTACCTTTAAAAAGTTCATCAATTAATATCAGCCATTTTTTGCCATCACTTACTTTTTGTACGGTGGCTTTTATTCTTTGCACCTCATTAAAAAAATAACTCTCGCCTTTTGCGATATTGTCTATTACATTAATGTTGCTGAGAATACCGTCAAAAAAACTGAGGCGCATATTTTGTGCAGGCACGCCCATACCCGTGTGTGCAAGGTATACTGCAGTGCCGCATGCTTTTATAAATGTGCTTTTGCCTGCCATGTTTGCACCTGTAAGAAAAAGAAAATTCTTTGACGGATTTAACTGTACGTTGTAGGATACAGGATTCTGCAACATCAGGTGATATAAACTATCTGCTTCTAATTGTGGTAACTCATCCTCAATAAATGATGGCATGGTGAGTTTATATTTTTCAACTGCTATGGCCATACCATACCATGCATCCATTTTACCAAAAATAGACAGCAGTTCAAGGATTTTATTTTTGTATTTATAGCGAATAAAATATGCCAGTTCCAGCATTTGTGCCGGCTGTAAATCTGCTGCTGTTTTATTTGTTGAAATGATATCTAAAGCTTCTTTATCCAATATTTTTTTAGCTTCTTCCAGTTGTTTTTTTAGAAGTGGCGGCGTATCATCCCGTAAAAAAAAAGAAACGGTTTCTTTCATTCCCTTTATAAAATCAAATGAATGACGAATGGAATATTTTATAAGAGAAAAATCGTGGCTGTGCAATATTTTATATGTAAAAGCCTCTATGGTATTAGATTTGGCAGGAACAGGAGTGATGTTAGATTCATAAAACCTTTCTACCACCATTAAAGTTCCGTTGCTAATTATTTTTGGCCATTTTTCTTTTTTACCCAAAATATAAAGCAACGTTTGCTGAACATTTTTTATTGATTCAATATTTGGTAATGGAGAACTGATATTTTTTTTAAGCTGTTCTTTACCTCGGCTGGTAAGCGTAAAATTTATCTTATTAAAAACAGAAAATTCATCTTCACTATCAAAAATTACTAGATCTGCAAGGGTTGTTTTATCAATTTCCATCGTGAGTATTGAGATGTAAGTATTTAGATGCTAATATTGAATATTGAGAAAGAAAAGAAGCGATCAGTATTTTCTATTATAATAATTCTTATTAAATTAAGAAATTGATTTGTTGAGGTTTGAAATTATAGTTCTCTTAATACTCAATACTCAATACTATTTCTATCTGCTAAACATTATTCTTTTCCCTTTGTGTGATGCATTTACAACACCGTTTTCATAAACAAATTTTCCATTCACCATGGTTTTTTCAATTGTAGCAGGAAAGGTTGTTTTATCAAAAGGACTCCAGCCACATTTGTATAAAATGTTTTGTGGCGTTACGGTGTATGGTTTGTTTACGTCTACCATCACCAAGTCTGCAAAATAACCCTCTCTAATGTACCCACGGTCTTTAATCTGAAAACATTCAGCAACGGCATGACACATTTTTTCAGCAATTTTTTCCAAACTTATATTTCCGTTTTTATAATATTGCAGCATTAGTTGTAAGCCATGTTGTACCAAGGGCATTCCCGCATGTGCGTGTTCATAAGGTCCTTCCTTTTCTGATAATAAATGTGGTGCATGGTCTGTTGCTATTACATCCAGCCGGTTATCAAGCAAAGCCTTCCACAATGCTTTTTTATTGTGAGGTGCTTTTATTGCAGGGTTACATTTTATTTTATAACCCAATGCATCATAATCATCTGCTGTAAAATGAAGATGGTGCACGCAAACTTCGGCCGTTATTCTTTTTTCTTTTAAAGGAAACATATTGCCAAAAAGCTGTAATTCTCTTTCTGTAGAAATATGTAAAATGTGCAAACGGCTGTTGTATTTCTTCGCAAATTGAATGGCTGTTAAAGAAGATTCGTAACAGGCATCTTCATTGCGTATTAATGGATGATCGGAGGGTTCTAAAACCGGTTTAATACTTTTAATATTTTCATACTGCTGCTTTATAATTCTTTCATCTTCGCAGTGTGTGGCAATTAATAATTCACTGTTACTAAAAATTTTATCGAGTGTGGTATGGCTGTTTACGAGCATATTGCCCGTGCTGCTCCCCATAAAAATTTTAAGTCCGGCAATTTTATTTTTTAATTCATTAGCCCGTAATGCCTGCTCCGAATTGTCGTTGCTTACGCCCATAAAAAAGGAATAGTTTGCAACAGAACTTTGCTCCGCTATATTGTATTTATCCTGCAATAATGGCAAGGTTAATACATTTGGAATCGTATTGGGCATTTCCATAAAACTTGTTACTCCGCCGGCTACTGCTGCTGAACTCTCTGTAGCAATGGTAGCTTTGTGTGTAAGCCCGGGTTCCCTAAAATGTACCTGGTCATCTATCAGCCCAGGGAAAAGGTGTTTGTTTTCACCAATAATTTCTACCACATTTCCTTTTACATTAATGTTAGGAGAAACTTTTTCAATACGATCATTAATAACCAGAACATCGCTGCAAGCAATTTTTCCTTCGTTTACAATAAATATGTCTTTAAAAAGATACTTTTGCATTCAATTAATCGTTAAAATTTAAAACAAAAATTAAAATATAAATGCAAATTATTAAAAGCTTTATCAAACTCATTGTTTTTGTTTGTCCGCTTGGTGCAGCTGCACAATCTACTTACCTTAATCAAGGTGCAAAAGAATCCCATTTTATAGACAGGCTGGAAATTAAGCAACAGACCAATACCGATCTTAATTTTTCAACGCTGCGTCCTTTAAACAGAAAGTATATTGTAAGGGAAGCCACCTTTTTAGACAGTGCACGCATGGGTTACAAAGATTCTACAGGAGTAGATAAATACAAAGAATGGACAGACCTTGACCTGACTGATGTAGATGAATACAACCTGCAAAGTTTATTAATGAACAACAGCGAATGGGTAACTACACCCAAAGAAAGTTTTAATAGTAAAAAGCGATTATTTAATAATTTTTATAAAACAAAGGCTAATTTTTTAGAGGTAAATAACAAAGATTTATTTCTAGCAGTCAATCCTGTTTTGCAATTACACCAGGCAGTTGAACCTGGTTATGGAGAAAATATCTTTTTAAATTCCCGTGGAATAAGTGTGCGTGGACTTATCGGTAAAAAAGTAGGTTTTTCGTCTTACATCACTGACAACCAGGAAAGGGGACCCCGCTTTTTTCAGGAGCAGGTAAATACTTACCGTGCTGTGCCGGGCAATGGTTTTTACAAAACATTTAAAAAAACCGGTGTTGATTATTTTGATGCAAGGGGTTATATAACTTTTAATGCTGCAAAATTTATTGACTTTCAATTAGGGTACGATAAAAACTTTATAGGCAACGGTTACAGAAGTTTATTTTTAAGCGATTGGGGTAACAGTTATTTGTTTGCAAAAATAAATACCAAAGTGTGGAAATTTAATTACCAGAATATTTTTATGGAGCTGATGCCGCAGTTTACTAAAACAGGAGATACCTTGCTTGACAGAAAGTATGCTGCCATGCACCACCTTAGTATGAACGTAACGAAGTGGCTAAATATTGGGTTATTTGAAGGAATTATATTCGGCAGAAAAAACCGTTTTGATTTTCAGTATTTAAACCCGGTTATTTTTTACAGACATATTGAAGGAACGATTGGTAGCCCTGATAATGCAGTTTTAGGATTTGATTATAAAGCAAACATTGCACACAGATTGCAGTTTTACGGACAATTTTTATTAGATGAATTTATTTTAACTGAATTTAAAAACCATCCTGATAGTTGGGTTAATAAATATTCCTATCAATTGGGCGGCAAATATGTAGACGCTTTTGGTGTAAAGAATCTTGATCTGCAGGGAGAAGTAAACAGAGCCCGACCGTTTACGTATTCGCATTACAGTGACGTATCTAATTATACACATTACAACCAACCGCTTGCTCATCCCCTTGGTGCTAATTTTCAGGAGTTTATTGGGATAGCACATTACCAGCCCGCACCTAAATGGACCCTAGATGCAAGAGCAATCTATTATTATAAAGGGCTTGACAGTAGTGGAAGAAATTTTGGCGGCAATATTTTTGAAAATTACAATACCAGAATCGGAGATTTAGGTTATTTTGTAGGAAGGGGTGCAAAAGCAAAATGTTTTAACGGTACCGCCTTGGTCTCTTACGAGCTTAAGCAAAATTTATTTTTAGATGCATCTTTTCAATACAGAACCTATAAAATTGATAACCAGCCTGCACAAAACAATACCACACTTGTAACTGCGGGTATAAGGCTAAACATGTTTAAAAGAGTGTACGATTTTTA
>Ga0209724_1004775_pt1 | contig 10566 bp, 10 predicted proteins | sample grotaG_FD_184143 | JGI IMG/M metagenome (GOLD analysis project Ga0209724, IMG submission 184143) | Glacier valley bacterial and archeal communities from Borup Fiord, Nunavut, Canada, to study Microbial Dark Matter (Phase II) -... | ecosystem: Environmental > Aquatic > Freshwater > Ice > Glacier ... | reverse complement strand
GTCATCCGCCATACCGGCGAGACGCCGCTCGTCCTGCCGCCCCAGGTGGTCATCGACGACCCCACCGACTTCGAGATTGTCGTCGAGGCCCCGAGTGAGGTGAAGCAGGCGCCCAATGCCGGCGACAGAAGTGAAGAAGACGAAGCCACGCACCCCCATGTGCAAGGTCCTTTGCACCGGACCACCCCTTCGGGTTAGATGTGACGCAAGGGTGATTGCGACGGTCCCGTTCGGTCTCATTTTGAGTGTGCTCGCCGGGTTGGCGTTCGCTGCTTCCGCGCGTCGGCAGTTTGGGCGCGGAGCGCAGCCGTGGGGCCGAGAGCTCGTCGCTGTGCTGTCGTTCGAGGCCTTTCTCGGCTGGCCGGCCGCGCTTTATCTGTGCATCGCCTTTCCCGACTGGAGCTGGATGTATCTGGTCGATCCGCACCGCTTGCCGACGGGGACGGTGATCCTGGTGCTGCTGGCGGCTGCTGCGACGTTGGTGGGTGGCTACTTGCTCGGCTGGGCGCTGGTGCGTACCGCGAGAGATCGGGTGCTGTTCGGCGTGCTCGCGGGCGGCGCTTTGCTGCTGCTGGTGCTGGGGATCTTGGCGCGCGGGCGACTTTGGGCGGCGGGGACGTTCTCCGAGTATCACGCCGGCCGCGCGTCGCTGTTGACCGAAGGCAAGCTCGGCTGGGCGCTCCTCGTCATCCTGATGGGCCTCTCCGCCGGTGCAATCCTGGTGGGGCTCACGCTCTTCCGGGAAGGCCGCCGCGCCTAGTGTCTGCTGGCCTCTGTTGATCCCTGTCGATCCTCCTCGAACCAAGAACTTACTTTGCATGGACTCCTGTGATAGGTTGGCGGCAATGCTCAGGGTTTCCTTGCTCTTGGCGTTGGTTGCCATGGGATCGGCGTGCGGGCCGATCGAATACATCACGACCATCACCTTTCAGGCGCAGAAGGCCATCGACCAGGCGAAAGCTGCCAATGCGCCTGAGTACGCGCCGTATGAATGGACGCTTGCCGAGGAGCATCTGATGAAGGCGCGCGAGCTTGGCGGCTATGCACGCTTCCAGGAAGCGGTCGACTACGGCAAGACCGCCATCAAGTTTGGCCGCGAGGCCGAGAGCGTCGCGCTCGAGAAGGACAAGCGCGTGGCGCCGACCGCGTTGCCGCCCACGCCCACTCACCAAAAGCCGAGCGAGAAGGACGACCTGTGAGTCGTTCGGCGACGGCAGTCTTGGTGTTGGGAGCAGTGGTGCTCGCCGGCTGTGGCAGTGCGTTGCGTGAGCGTGCCAGCGTCATCGACGGTGTCATCGCCAAGGCGCGCAAGCAAGGCGCCTATATCTGTGCGCCGCGTGAGCTGGCCATGGCCGTCTCGCACGTCGACTTTGCCCGCACCGAGCTCGACTCAGGCACCTACTGGCACGCGCTCGACGAGATCGAGGTCGCCGAGGACAACGCGCGCCTCGCTTTGGCCAAGAGCCCCAAGAACAAGTGCGCGCCCGAGGCGCCGAAGAAAGTCATCGTCAAAAAGCCGCTCGACACCGACGGCGACGGCATCCTCGACAAAGACGACAAGTGCCCGACCGAGCCCGAGGACAAAGACGGGTTCCAGGACGAGGACGGCTGCCCGGATCCGGACAACGATCAGGACGGCATCCTCGACAAAGACGACAAGTGCCCCAACGAGCCCGAGGACAAAGACGGCTTCGAGGACGCGGACGGCTGCCCCGATCCGGACAACGACAAAGACGGCATCCTCGACGCTGAGGACAAGTGCCCGAATGTCGCAGGGCCACGTGAGAACCAGGGCTGCCCGGACACCGACAAGGACGGCGACACGGTCATCGATCGCCTCGACAAGTGCCCGGAAGTGCCGGGGCCGGTCGAGAATCAGGGCTGCCCCGTCGAGAAGAAGTTCATCATCGTCACCAAGGACAAGATCGAGCTCAAGCAGAAGGTCCATTTTGCGACGGCGTCAGCCAAGATCATGCCCGACTCGTTCGAGATGCTGACCGAGATCGCCGATGTCTTGAAGCAGCGCCAGGAGCTTCGCGTCCGCGTCGAGGGTCACACCGACTCGCGCGGCGTCCTCAAGAAGAACATGAAGCTGTCGCAGGATCGTGCCAACTCGGTGCGCCAGTTCCTCATCGTCAAGGGCGTAGATCCGACGCACATGGATCCACGTGGTTTTGGGCCGACCCAGGCCGTTGCCGACAACAAGACCGCGGTGGGCCGTGAGGCCAACCGTCGCGTCGAGTTCATCATCACCGCGCAGTAAGAGGGCCCGCCAAAGAAGATGATGACGTGTAACGCCGCGATGAGGATCATGCCCTGGCTCTTGTGCGCCGGGCTCGTCGCCAGTGGGCCTTTGGCGCTGGCGCAACAGGACGTCGAAAAGCAAGTCGGCCGCATGAACAAGAAAGCGATGGAGGACTACGACTCCCTCGAGTTCGAGTCGGCGCGTAAGACGCTCATCGACGCGATTTCGATGCTGCGCGCCAACGGCTACGACGAGACGCCGATCGCCGCCAAGACCTACCTCAACCTTGGCGTGCTCTACATCAGCGGCTTCAAAGACCGCAATCGGGGTGTGCAGCAGTTCGTCAATGCGCTCAAGATCCAGCCGTCGGCCAAGCTCGATCCGTCGATGGCCACGCCCGAGCTCGAGGAAGCCTTTGGCTCGGCGCAGAAACAGGTGGGCAAGTCGCCGAAGCCGCAGCCCAAACCCGAGCCGAAACCGGAGCCGAAACCGGAGCCGAAGCCCGAACCCAAACCGCAGCCAAAGCCCGAGCCGAAGCCGTTGCCCAAGCCCGAGCCGAAACCCGAGCCCGAAGTGCCGTCGCCCGACGAGGTCAAGGGCCTCCAGCACCAGCCGGTCGATGAGTCGCAGCCCCAGCGCGTCATCCCCATCCGCGCGCTTCTTGGCAGCGACACCGGCGCGACCAAGGTGTTCCTGTTCTTCCGTTCGGCAGGTCAGGAAGACTTCTTGTCGACGCAGCTCAAGCGGACGCAAGGCGCCGAGTTTGCCGGCGTCATCCCCGGCGAGGCCGTCGTCGGGCGCGCACTGCAGTATTACCTAGAGGCGCGCGACTCACGTGGCCGGGCCATGGTCGGCTCCGGCTCGGCGCTCAACCCGTATATCGTCAGCATCTCGGCCAACGCCGCGCCGCCAGGCAACGTGCCCGAGGTCGACGTCGAAGATCCGCTGCTCGCCGAGCGTCTGCGCAAGCAGCACCTCGACGACGACAAGAAGAAGTCCAAGCTGCACCGGTTCTTCTTCTTCATCATGCCCGGGTTTGGCTTTGGGTATGAGCCGGCCGGCAACGTCACCGAAGTCGCGTGGCAGCTGCAGCCGGGCACACCCGGCAAATACGTGCGCCAGAACGTCGGCGCCGGCGGTGTGGCCATCGCGCCGTTCCATCTCGCGCTCGAGATCGGCGGTATGGTGACCAAGAACTTCTCCATCTCGGCTATGGCCCGCTTTCAGCTCGTCACCGGGGCCAACGCCGAGACGCAGGACTTCCTCAACGCGCAGTTCCCAGCGACTGGCAAGGCGACAGGCGCCATTTCTGGCTTTCTGCGCTTCCGTTATCGGTTCCTCGACGGGATCTTCCATCCCTATGTTGCGTTGACGATCGGCGGCGGCCAGATCCGTCACAGCCTCGACGTCACCATCGCCGGCGGCGACGCGCTCGTCGACCGCGGCACGGCTGAGGACTTCAATACGCCAGGCGGTGCCTCGATCACGAACCCAGCCCTCAGACAGGCGGTCTGCCCGGCCATGGGCAGCTGCATCGACAGCATTTCGCTCGGTTACTTCTTCATCGGCGGCGGAGGCGGCGTCTGGGTCGACGTATGGAAGTACATCGGCGTCATCTTCGACATAAACCTGCTCGGCGCGATCGGCACTGGCGAGGGCCAAAGCGGCATGAACATCGACCTCAATATCGGTGTCGGCGCGCATTTTTAGGCTTTTTTTGACGCATTTGGGGGTCTCGGCACCACTTGGGTGAGATGAGGCCGTCGTCGGTCCCACTCATCTCGTCACCAAGACGAGCGCCTGCAAAGCAACAACACCGACGGGTGACTAGGCCGCGTCGAACAAGATGGTGTCGCGGTGTTTCACGAAGCTGGAGATGTAGGCGAGCACCTCGTCCGAGATGCGGATCCATTGCAGGCCGCAGCCGGGCGGGCAGCCGTCACAACTGGCCGAGACGTCGCGGATCCAGCGCACCACGCCCTCGATGCGCCAGGGCTCGCCGTCACCGAGCTTGAGCAACACCGTCACCTCCGAGCCGAGCGGGGGCGTGTCGACGGTGGCCACGAAGACTCCGCCCTCACTGATGTCGTTGGTGATCCCGCTGAAGAAGTTGTTCTCACTCTCGAGAGAGACCTCGACTTCGATCGGGGCTCGCCGGTGGGCGCGGCGTGGTTCGTCGCTCATGTTCATCTCCTATGTTGCGTTGACTGTTTAGGCCGAGCGCGCCGCGGCCGCGGCACTCGCCGCACGCCGTCTGAACGCGGCAAGCTCTGAGCGATAGTAAGCCGCCCACTGCGCGCGATATTTGTCGTCCATGAGGTACAGCTCCACGCCCATCCCCTTGCCGCTCTGCGTGTCGCCGACGAAGCGGACCACCACGAACATCGTCAGTGGCTCGCCCGGCACCAAGACCTCGATCTGCAACAACTGGCCAGTGTTGACCTGCTCGTCGCTGGCCAGGAACATGCCGTGCTGATTCATGTCGATGGCGGCCAGCTCCACTACCTGGCTGCGCCGGATCCAGCGCACCTTGAGGTTGGTGCTGATGCGCTCCGAACGTCGATTGTTGCGACTCACGGCATCACCTCCCGCATGGCTGGTATCGGCCGCTCGAGTACCCGACGAACGTCTTCCACCTGGGCGGCGATGGAATCCCAGTCGCTGCCCGGAAAAGAGCAAAACACCCCCGCGATGCGCGGGTCGAACTGGGTTCCGCTGCAACGCTGGATCTCTTCGACCGCGACCTCGTGCGAGCGGCCTTTGCGATAGGGTCGATCGGAGCGGATGGCGTCGTAAGTGTCGACGACCGAGAAGATCCGCGCGCCGATGCAGATCTCTTCGGCGCGGATGCCGCGTGGATATCCACCACCGTCCCAGCGCTCGTGATGCGAGTAGACGATCTCGGCGGCGCCGGCGAGAAAACCCATCGGGCGCAAGATCTGATAGCCGTGACCTGGGTGGCGACGCATCTCCTCCCATTCATCGGCATCGAGGGCCGCAGGCTTGAGCAAGATCGAGTCGCGAACGCCGATCTTTCCGACATCGTGGAGCAGCGCCCCCCGTTCGCAGTCGAGGAGCGCCGTGCCAGTCAGCTGCAGCGCCTCGGCGACCTTGCGGGCATACAGCGACACGCGCCGCGAATGCCACTGGGTCTCCGTATCACGGAGCTCGAGCGCGGCGACCAGGCCCAGCAGGCCCGACGTGGTGCGATCCTCGACGCTGCCGGCAAGATCGTCATTGCTGCGCACCAGTTGGTCGAGCTGCTCGGCCAGCTTGGCCTCTCTGTGACGACGCTGCCGCCGTGACTCACGCAGCGACGCGGCCTCGGACACCACGCGGCACAGCAGCGCAAAATCGAAGGGCTTGGCGAGGAGGCGATAGGCGCGGCCCTCGTTGACCACTTTGCAGGCTTCATTGAAATCCGCCACGCCCGACATCAGTACCGAGACGAGCTGCGGGTCGACACAGTTGGCGGCGTGCAACAGATGCAGGCCGTCCATCTTGGGCATGTGGTAGTCGGTCAACAGCACGTCGATCTCGCCACGACTTCTTTCGAGTGCAGCGAGTGCGGCCTCTCCGTCGTTGGCCGACTGACACAGATGTCCCGCGCGGGTCAGTGCCCGAAGGACCCCTCGCCGCACCAGGCTGTCGTCATCGCAGATCAAGACTTTCGCCATACCGATTGCCTCCAAAACCTAGTTCGGCAGGTCCGGCGAACGCTTGAGGGCTTCAGTTCCAGGTTTGGCAGCCGATCTGGCGAGAGTGAGCCAAATCCTGTCGGTCGCCTTTCCTGTGTTGTCGCAGGTTCTCGATGGTCTCGACGAAGCGGTGTATGTGACCGATCTCGATGACTGTTTGCAGTATGTGAACCATGCGTTCTGTCTCACGTTTGGCTACAGCTCGGCGCAGGTCATCGGCCGGACCTCGGCTCGGCTTTGGCGGGATCGGCCGTTCGAGGACAGCGCGATGGAGGATGGCCAACAGGGTGCGGTGCTGTTGGCGCGTGGGGGCGGAGAAGTGGCGGTCAGCCTGCGTCGTCTGGTGCTCCGCGACGGGCGCGGCCAAAAAGTGGGTGTCTTGCGCGCAGTGAGAGATCTGCGGCCCATCCGTCAGCTGGAGGACGAGCTGCAGCGGCTGCGTGGGCTCCTCAACGACGAGCGGGCCGCCAAGCAAGATCTGTCGGTGCGCGATCCGGCGACGGGTCTGTGCAATCGACGCGAGATCCAGCGCATCCTCGCCGAGGAGCTGGAAAATGCCGTCGGCGAGCGGACCCCGCTATCGGTGATGCTGCTGGAGGTCGACTATCTGGCGCCGATCGTCGAGCGCTATGGCGCGGCGCGTGGCGACGAGATCCTGCGCGAGATCGGCAAGGAGTGTGAGCGCGTCTTCCGCGTCGAGGATCGCGTCGGTCGCTTCGACGGGGAGCGGCTGCTTTTGGTGCTGCCCAAGACCTCGGCGCTGATGGCGCTGCGTCCGGCCGAGCGCCTGCGGGAAGCGATCGATCGGCGGCGGTTTTCGATCGCCGAGGTCAACCCGGGCATGACAGCTGGCATGACCATCAGCCTCGGGATCGCCGAGACGCCTGGCGACGCCGACGTCGAGTCGAGTCTGGTGTCGGCGGCCAGCTTTGCCCTCTGCGAGGCCAAAGGGCGCGGCCGCAACTGCTCGGTGAGATTCTCCGAGCTGGGGTCCTGCGACCGTTTTGACGTTGCCGAGGCCGACGGTCCCTGAGCGGCCTGAGCGCCTAAGCTTCTTTGCCCTTACGCTTCAGTTTCTCGACGAGGGTGGTGCGGTTGAGGCCCAGCAGGCGGGCGGCGGCGTTGCGGTTGCCGCGGGTGCGATCGAGGGCCTGATCGATGAGCGAGTCTTCCAGCTCGGCGATGGTCTGCTTGAGGTCGATGCCTTCGGCGGGGAGCTCCGACGGGTCGGCGGCCTTTTGTCCAGGCACCGCCGGCTGGCGAATGGACTCGGGCAGCTCGTCGAGACCAATCGAGCCGGCGCGACGCAACACCACCAGTCGCTCGACGACATTGGCCAGCTGACGGACGTTGCCGGGCCAGTCATAAGCACACAGCGCATCCATGGCCTCGATGCTGACCTCGAGGATGTTGCGGTTGTGGCGCTCGTTGGCGCTCTGCAGAAAGTGGCGTACCAAGAGCGGAATGTCGCGCTTGCGCTCGCGCAGTGCCGGCAGCTTGAGATCGACGACGTTGAGCCGGTAGAGCAGATCCTCGCGAAAGGTGTTGTTGGCGATCGCTTCCGTGAGATCGCGATGGGTGGCCGAGATGATGCGCACGTCGGTGCTGCGGGCGGTGGTGTCGCCGAGCGGCGTGTACTGGCGCTCTTGCAAGACGCGCAGGAGCTTGACCTGTGCCGCCAGCGGCATGTCGCCGACCTCGTCGAGAAACAGCGTGCCGCCCTCGGCCAATTCGAACCGACCGGCGCGTGCCTGGGTCGCGCCGGTGAAGGCGCCGCGCGCATGTCCGAACAGCTCCGACTCGATGAGCTGCTCGGGAATGGCGCCGCAGTTGATGGCCACGAACGGCCGGTTGGCGCGTGGCCCGGCGGCATGAAGCAGCCGTGCGACGACCTCTTTGCCGGTGCCGCTTTCGCCCTGGATGATCACCGTGGCGTCGGTCTCGGCCACCTTGGCGATCATCTCGCGGACCTCGAACAGCGACTCGTCGGTGCCAATCAGCGACGGGCGATCGGTGACGGGGCGACGCTTGCCGGCGTCGCGGCCGAACGTGTCGTCGAGCACTGCGCGGACCATCTCGCGGGTGAACGGCTTGGAGAGAAAGTTGGCCGCGCCACGCCGCATCAGCTCGACTGCCGTGTCGACGGTGGCCTGGCCCGTGACGATGACCACCGGGATGCCGTGGGCCTCGGCGGAGGCAATGACCTCGCGACCGTCGGCGTTGGGCATGCTCAGATCGCTCAAGATGAGATCGATCTTGGGCGCCTCCGACATGCGCTGCGACGCCTCGCGACCGTCGCGGGCCTCGATGACCTGGCAGTTCTCGCGTGTCAGGATGCGCTCGATCGAGCGGCGCACCGCCGGCTCGTCGTCGACGACAAGCACCACGCGGCGGGGTGAGCCCGATGGCGGAGTGGTCGTCATGGTTGCGTACCTACGCCGCGAGCCACGCTAGCGCGAGCCACGCCAACAACGGCCGCAAGTTTTAGAGGCTCGCTCATCGGTTTTGGCAGGCTTCGATGGGACACATGCTCCGCTCCAACGCCGCCGCCCACGTTTGCAAAACGGCTTACGCAACGTTGCACGAAATGCGAGTTATCCACAGAGAAAAAAGCGACGCTTGCCATGAAAGGCCCCCCCCGGAGCCGCCATTAGATAAAATCAGACAAAATCAGATAAAATTACACCCACCAAAAGGTTGGGCCTGCCAACCGCTAGAGTCGGGTTGGTCTGTTACCTGACCAATAGCCTCTCTCACCATGCCCCCAAAACCAGACCTGCGCAAGCGGCTCCTTCCAGAGCCGCCCACCGACGACGATGCGAAGCGGCCACTCGGGTTCGTCGATTGCCTCGCGCTCGGCATCAACGGCATCATCGGGTCGGGGATTTTCTTTCTGCCGGCCGTGTTGCAACGGCACGCCGGCTCCGCGTCTTGGCTGTCCTGGCTGGTGGTGGGCGGTTTGTGCATCGTGGTGGCGCTGTGCTTCGCCGAAGCCGCAAGCCGCACCACCCAGTCTGGCGGACCGTATCGCTACGCCGTCGATGCTTTTGGCCGCTACGCCGGGTTCGGCGTTGGCTGGATCACGCTGACCAGCTCGGTGCTCGGCTATGCGGCAGTGGCGCGCGGGTTCGCCGAGCATGGGGCCAGTCTCGCGGGCACGACGAGCGCGCCGGCGTTGGTGGCGTGGGTGGTGGCGTTGGTGGGCGGGCTCGGCGCGCTCAATGCGTGGGGCATCCGGCCGAGCGCGCGCACCGGCGACGTGGTGGGTGGGGCCAAGCTGGTTGCCCTTGCCGGCTTCGTGCTGTTCGGGGCTTGGGCCCTACATCGTGGCGATGGACCGTCGCTGACGGCGCCGTCGCAGCCGGTCCATGGCGTGGTGGCTGGCGCGATGGCGGGCTTGTTTGCCTGCACCGGCTTCGAGTATGTGCCGGTTCCCGCGGGCGAGACCAAGCGGCCCGAGCGCCTGGTGGGGTTGGCCATGGTGTTGAGCCTATGCGTGTCCGTGGCGGTTTATGCGCTGGTGCAGCGGGTCTTCTCGGGGGCGGCGTCGTGGGCTCCGTCGCTGGCGACGTCGAAGACCCCGCTAGCCGACGCAGCCGGCGTGCTCGGCGGATCTTTCTTTGCGCGGGCAGTATCGGTGCTGGCGATGGTGTCGTCGTTTGGTTTCTGCACCGGCTCGGCGCTGGTGGCGCCGCGTTACGTCGAGAGCTTCGCCGTGGACGGCTTTCTACCGTCGCTGTTGGGGCGGCGCCTGTCACGACGCAACACGCCGCTGTGGGCGATCGTGGCGGTGTCGGGGTTGGTGCTGGGGCTGGCCGGCACCGTCGACTTCGGGAGCCTGGCTGATATCTCGACGCTGGCAGTGGTGGCGCAATATGCGTCGACCTGCGCCGCCGTGCTGGTCTTGCGCCAGCGTCGGGGGCGTGCGCCGTTCACGCTCCCGCTCGGCCCGCTCTTGCCGCTGCTCGGCCTTGCCGGTTGCGTGGTGTTCGTCTCGCAGGTCGCACGCGGCGAGCTGTTGCTCGCGGCAGCGTTGCTCGGAGCGGGCGTCGTGGTCGCGGTGGTCAGCCGCGTAAGCCGTTAGCGTTTGCCGCGGAGCACGTCGATGCGGCGGTAAGCCTCGGCCATCACCGACCCCAGCTCGCCACTTGGATCGATCGGCGTACCAAAGCGGACGGTCACCACCACACCACGCTGCACGTCGAGCGAGTGTTTCTCGAGGATGTCGCGGCTGCCATCGATGCCGACGGGGATGATGGGCGTGTTGGTGTCGCGCGCGAGGAGAAAGCCGCCTTTTTTGAACTGGCCGAGCTCGCCGTCGTGGCCGAGGCTGCGGGTGCCCTCGGGGGCGATCCAGATGTTGACGCCAGCGTCCACCGCGCGGGCCGCCTCGGCCATCGCCGCCTTGGCCCGCACTTTGTCGCCCGAACGGTCGACGGGGATGAAACCCGCTTCGCGCATCGCCCGGCCCCACACCGGGATCCGAAACAGCTCGGCCTTGGCCACCATGCGCAGCGTCCGTGGCTGAAACGCCTGATACATCACCGGGATGTCGTAGTGGCTCTCGTGGTTGCTCATCAACACGAAAGCTCGGTCGCGCGGCACCGCTTCGAGACCCTCGGT
>Ga0209724_1004772_pt1 | contig 10571 bp, 9 predicted proteins | sample grotaG_FD_184143 | JGI IMG/M metagenome (GOLD analysis project Ga0209724, IMG submission 184143) | Glacier valley bacterial and archeal communities from Borup Fiord, Nunavut, Canada, to study Microbial Dark Matter (Phase II) -... | ecosystem: Environmental > Aquatic > Freshwater > Ice > Glacier ... | reverse complement strand
CACCAAATTCGCTCCGCTTATGATGCCCGGCTATGTGCTGACGGCCTTTTTAAGTCTGGCGGGCTATCTGAAAAATGTGCCACTAATGTTGCTGGCAATCGGTATTTTTGCAGTGTTCGCGCTGGTGGGACTATGGGGGCGCAACCGCATTCAGGCTGACCTTGACCACACTATCGTGGAAAACTGGGGAATTACCGTTTTCGGCCCGGTCTATGCCGGATTACCTCTTGCGCTGGCGGCCTACATCCGCAGCTATACCGCCGAACCCATCTGGTGGATTGTCCTGGCACTGGTTGGAACCTGGGGAACTGACACCGGGGCTTACGCCATAGGCCGGATGTTTGGCAAGCACCCCCTCGCCCCCAAAATCAGCCCCAAAAAGACTGTCGAAGGGGCGATTGGCGGGGCTATTACCGGGATTATTGGGGTGTCACTGGTGGGAGTGTTGGCTCTGAAGCTCTCGATTTTTGTGACCATACCGCTAGGGTTAGTGCTGGCGATTGGCGGGATTTTGGGCGACCTGTTTGAGTCGTGGGTGAAGCGGAAGTTTGATACCAAAGATTCGGGTAAGATTATCCCCGGTCACGGTGGGGTCTTAGACCGAATTGATGCGCTGCTGGTGGTGCTGACTCTAACCTATTTGTTTATCCTGATTAGAGGATAGAGGAAATCTAAAATCTAAAACGAATATCTAAAATTGGGGATATTTTGTAGGAGGACGCTCCGTCGTCCGATGGGTTTATATCGCCTCCCGTAGGAGGACGCTCCGTCGTCCGATAATTATCGCAGGACAGAGCCTGCTCCTACAAAATATCCTGTCTATCCTGTTTATCTTTATAAATAGAAAAGGGCGAACACAAGGTTCGCCCCTACGAATTACCACGATACAGGCGGGGAGACCCCGCCCCTACGAATTTCCCTGAACCCCTATCCCCCGACCACCGTTTAGAGAATATACTTGCTCAAATCCTCGTCTTCGAGCAGGTCGGCGACGCGCTCCTGAACGTACTTGCGGTCAATCGAAACCGTTTCACCCATATGTTCGGCGGCACTGAAGGAAATATCCTCCAACACCTTTTCCATTATAGTATGCAAACGGCGCGCCCCAATATCCTCGTTGCGGGAGTTAACCTCACTCGCCATCCGGGCAATCTCGTCCAGGCCATCATCCTCAAACTGCAACGTCACCTGTTCTGTACCCAGCAGAGCTACATATTGCTTGGTTAGCGAATTTTCGGGCTTGACCAGAATTTCCTTCAAATCGGCCTGGTCGAGACTGTCCAACTCCACCCGCAAGGGGAAACGGCCCTGAAGTTCGGGAATGAGGTCGGCGGGCTTGGCATTATGAAAAGCCCCTGCCGCGATAAACAGCACAAAATCGGTTTTGACCGAGCCATAACGGGTCATTACCGTCGAGCCTTCGACAATCGGCAAGAGGTCGCGCTGCACCCCTTCGCCCGAAACGTCCGGCCCGTTCTCGTTGCCATTGCCCACGATTTTATCAATCTCGTCCAGAAATACTACCCCAAGCTGCTCGGTGCGTTTGAGCGAATCCTCCACCACGCCCTCGAAATCAATCAGCTTGTTAGCCTCCTCGTTGGTCAGGATGCGACGGGCCTCCTTGACCGGGACGCGGCGAGAGCGACGACGGGTTAGCGACCCTAGATTCTCCATAAAATCCTGAAAACTCTCGGAAGAATCATCGCCATTCAGCCCCGCCACAAATTCGACCATCCCGCCAAAAGGTTCGTCCCCGTCCAGGTCAATCTCAATGGTGTGGTCTTCCAGCTTGTTCTGGCGCAACATCGCGGCGACCCGTTGGCGACGACGCTGCAACCGCCGTTTTTCCTCGGCGGTCAAGGAGATTTCGGGCTCGCTCTCCTCTTTAGCCTTCAGATTCGGGCTAACATCCAACCCCACCGCTACCAAACTTGTTTGGGGTTTTTCCTCTTTGTCGGATTGCGGTTCAAGCAGCTCGGCAGGCCGAGAGTTTTTGCCCTTCTGGGTGATTTCCTTGTAATAAAGCTCTTGCACCAGATAGTTAATCAGCTTTTCGTTAGCGGTTTTTTCGGCCTCGGAGCGCACCGCCCGCAGCTTTTCGTCATGCACCATATTGACGCTTATTTCCGCCAAATCGCGCACGATAGACTCTACATCGCGGCCTACATAGCCCACTTCGGTGAACTTGGTGGCCTCTACCTTAATAAAGGGTGCGTCAATCAACTTAGCCATCCGGCGGGCAATTTCGGTTTTGCCGACTCCAGTAGGGCCAATCATCATAATATTCTTGGGGGCAATTTCGTCCCGCATTTCCTCGCTGAGTTGTTGGCGACGGTAACGGTTTCGCAGGGCAATCGCTACTGCCTTTTTAGCATCGCCCTGACCCACGATATATTTGTCGAGTTGGGCCACAATCTGGGGCGGCGTAAGATTAGCCAGCGCAGGCAGATTGCCCAAGTCGCGGTCACGGGAGGCTAGGTCACGGGTTGGTTTAGATTTCAAAATTTCTTTCAACGATCCTTAAATCCTCATTCTAAAAATTATTTTCCGGGCAAGACTTCCCCTCACCCTTAGCTTTGTATTATATCACTTTTCTGAAAGGATGAAGTAAGAAGGATAAGAAAGGAGTAATGAGCTATGTAGGAACAGGCTCTGTCCTGTGATTGTGTTCCTGTCCGCCGATACTCATCGGACGACGGAGCGTCCTCCTACAATTACGGGAGATATACCAACCAGTAAAACAGGGTAGACACATTGGTCTACCCCTACAAAAATCACCCGGCACAGGCGGTTTGCTCAACGCACAAGCAACTTTTTATTAGTTAGGAAGGGTGAAGTTAATTTGGAAATCCCCACCGTTGAGAACTACGGTGCGTTCAATGGTTTCATTCAACCACCAAGAATATATCTTGAGGGTATATGTGCCTGATTTCAGGTTATTAAAACCGTAATTGGCTTGTTGGTCAGGGTTCTGGTTCTCTGCTTTATCTTCGCCAGTCAGTGAAACTTTGAGCTTATAATCAGTGTTGGGTGCGGTGTAAGTAATTTTGCCGTAAATCCGATAGCCAGTTTCTGGTACAGGCGTGGTAGTAGTTCTGGGTGCTTCAGTAGTTGTAACTGCCGGGGTGGTAGTCATGGGCGGCGTAGTTGTAGCACACGGGTCGAACTTGGTCAGGCAGGGGTTGATGGTGGTAACGGGCGGGGTGGTAGTTGGTGGGGTGGTGCCCGTCACACAGGTGATGGAAATAATATTCGCGCAGGGGTCGGTGGTGGTGGTCGCTCCACAACCTGCCAGAGCTGCACAGTTAATGCCACCGCTAACTTGCTCCCCATCAATAGAAGCCTGGGTTGGCTGCACGTTGGTAAAACTCATCGCCACCATCGCCATTACCAGGGCGACCATTGCTACTAAACCGATTGCGGCTTGTAGCTTGCGTTTTTGTTGAGTATCGCTAATTTTAGCCAGGTCTGTTTTCTTCTTCATCAAAAATTCTCCTAAACGTTAGTGGGATGAAAATGCGTCAATGGTACGATTGATAGAGATGTAACAAAATGATATTGAACTCTGGTAAGGATAGCCTACCCGACCTTGCCCGAACCTTACGAAAAATCGGCTAAAAGTACCATCTTGGGTCAGGGACGATTAGAGTAAATTTGGGACTCCTGTATATCCAGATAGGCTATAATTCTTAATAGAGGATGGGGGATAGGGGTCGGGGAAATTTGTAGGAGGACGCTCTGCTGTCCAATGAATCTTAACATCCCAACATCCTGTTCATCCTTGTTAATTCTTTTCCGACCACCGATTTTATATTTGAGAGGAATATATGGCGAAACTTAAAAACGATGAGGTTTTGATAGCGGGGGCGACCCGGCTGGCTACGGGTAAATTCCTGGGTTCACTTAGCGGCTTTAGTGCGCCGGAGTTAGGGGCGATGGCGATAAAAGAGGCTCTGCGGCGGGCCGAGGTTAAACCCGAACTGGTGGAAGAAGTAATAATGGGCAACGTGGTACAGGCCGGTGAGGGTCAAGCCCCCGCCCGTCAGGCGTTGATGAAAGCTGGAATCCCGGCGGAAGTTTCGGCTCTTACTATTAACAAGGTCTGCGGAAGTGGTTTGAAGGCGGTAATGCTTGCGGCGAACTCGATTAAGGCCGGGGAGCAGGATATTATGGTGGCGGGCGGCATGGAGAGCATGAGTAACGCCCCTTACATGTTGCCTAAAGCCCGCACTGGCTACCGGATGGGCAATGGCGAACTGCTGGACGCGGTGGTGCATGACGGGCTGTGGTGCGCCTTTGAAAATCTGCATATGGGGATGAGCGCGGAGGTTATCGCCGAGAAGTTTGAAATAAGCCGAGCCGCCCAGGACGAATTTGCCTGGAACAGTCAGCAAAAAGCCGCCAAAGCTATCGAAAGTGGGGCTTTCAAGCGCGAAATTGTCCCGGTGGAAATCAAGGGCAAAAAGGGTTCGACCTTCTTCGAGGTGGACGAGCCGCCCCGCGCTGATACCACCCTGGAAGCCCTTGCCGCCCTCAAACCTGCTTTCAAACCGCAGGGTGGAGTGGTAACGGCGGGGAACGCCCCCGGCCTGAGCGATGGAGCCAGCGCGATGGTGGTTTTGAGCCGAAACGCCGCCGAGAAAAACGGTATCACTCCCCAGGCTCGTGTGACGGGTTACGCCTTCGCCGGAATTGAGCCCAAATATATCTTTGCGGCCCCACCCCGTGCCGTCAATAAACTGTTGGAGCAAACGGGTCTACGTCTCGCCGACTTCGACCTGATTGAGGTGAACGAAGCCTTTGCCGCTCAGGTTCTCGCCAACGCCAAAGAGCTAAAACTGGACATGGGGCGGGTAAATGTACGGGGCGGGGCGATTGCTCTTGGTCATCCGATTGGTTCGTCCGGCGCAAAAATCCTGACCACCTTGATTCACACTCTCCAGGATACAGGCGGCAAGCGCGGTCTGGTAACTTTGTGCCTCGGTGGGGGCGGGGCGGTGGCCCTCAGCCTCGAATTGGTATAACGAGGGTTATATAAACAGGGGATAGGGGTCGGAAAGAATTAACAAGGATTAACAGGATTGACAGGATGTTTTCGTAGGGGCATACCAATGTGTCGGCCCTGGTGATGCATAACCCCTAACCAAATATCGTTATCTGGGCGGGTCAAGGGTAGGCACGGGGACCTACCCCTACGAAATCTCCCAATACCGGGCGGGGTTTCCCCGCCCCTACGAATTCCCCACCGCCAACCGCCATCGCCCCTACGAATCCTCCCTGACCCCCAACCCCTAACCCCTTCCCCCCTGTGTTATAATGTGTCAGGCAAAATAGCCGAATGTGAGGCAATTCATATTTAGCTTTACGAAAATTTAGTAAACTAAAGCAGGTCATTTATTAATGATGCACAAAAAAGGATTTCAAAAAAGCTGATGACGAAGGGAAAATTTACAGCCGGAAAAAAAGTTCCGGTGTTTTTGTTGTTAATGTTGGGGTTAGTGCTGGCGCTGACGGCCTGTGGCGAGGAAAACACTGCCGCCACCAACACGGATTTCACCTTACCCCTATATCAGGGGGCAACCGAATATGCCAACCTGAACAGTGATGCGACTTTTAGACAGGCTTTGTTTGCTACCAAAAGAGCGAATTTTACTGGCGAAGAATACAAAGTTTACACTACCGGGTCGGCTCTGGCGGATACCAAAAACTGGTATATCAGCGAGATGGTTAAAAAGGGCTGGCAAGACCGTTCGCGGGAGATTCTGGGCGATACGGCCCTTGACACTTCGGGCTGGGTGTTGGGTTTCGTGAAACAAGACCACGTGGTGGGGGTCATAATGGTTAGTGGCCCAAGTGCTAATAAAGCTGATATACTAAGCAAATTTCAAGGGTCACTGCCCAGCGACGGGAAGAATATCCTGATAATAACGCAGTCGGTTTACAAAGCGGTGCCAACACCTTCAAAATAGCTCTCTAACGTCTTATTCCTACTTTAGTCTTGTAGAGAAAGGTTTAATTGGATGAATCCACAAGGGCCAGGCGAGAATTATGGCAACCAACCCCCTCCAGGAGGACAGGGTGGTTACAATCAACCCGGCGGCAATCAGGGCTACCCACCCCCCGCCGGAGGTTATCCGCCACCAGCAGGAGGCTACCCGCCGCCCGCCGGGGGCTATGGACAGCAACCTACCCAACCTCAATATGGTGGCTATGGGCAACAACCGCAACCGGGCTATGGACAACCCCAGACCCAATATGGCGGCGGGTATCCCCAACCCCCTACGCCCCCTAAAAAGACCAATACCGGGCTAATTGTCGGGATTGCGGTGGGCGCGGTGGTGTTGATTGGGGCAATCGTGGCGATTGTGCTGATTGCTACAGGTAAAAAAGAAGATATTACCGCTTCTGCCGCTACCGCCACCGCCAGCAGCAATACTACCACTGCGGCGGGTGCTACCACCAAAGCGGCAGTAGTTGGTACGGTCAAACCGGGCACAACCCCTACTACCGCCAGTGGCGCGACTACCGCCAGTGGTGCGACTACCGTAGCGGGTAACACTACCGCCCTCGGCCCAGCCTATCCCGGCTTGAAGAAAATTTCTTTGCCTTCGACGGTGACTGACCAATTTGCCAGTTCGCTATCCAGCTTGCCGAACTCGACGGTGGATGCCTATACCACCAGCGACGAAACTACCAAGATGAAAAGCTTCTACGCCGCCGAATATATCAAAGCAGGTTGGTCGGATATTACCAGTCTGGCTATTGGTCAGTCGGGCGGGGCTGATACGATAACCCAGCTGGAAAGTCTAGGTGCTTTCATTCAGCTTTATATGAAGAATGGCACGGCGGTTGGCTTGATTGGTTTTCCGGGGGCGATTGCGGGCGCACTCAATATTGATGGGGTCGGCGCAAAAGACTCGATTGTGATTGTTATCAGTGGTTCGGCTAGTGGCTTTACCAGCCTGGGTACTGCTACCGCCAAGCCTGCCATCACTAAAGCGGCTGTGGCTACTCCGGCTGCTACCACTGCCGCAAGCAATGGCAACAAGGGTGGGGCTGTGGCAAACTATCCCGGCTCGGAAAAGGTTGACTTTAGCTCGATTGCCAAGAGCAGCTTTGACCAGTTAGCCGCCAGTTACAAAGAATCCACTATTGGTTTCTATGCTACGGGCGATAGTGTGGACCAAGTGGTGGCATTCTACAAAACGGAACTAGCGGCCAAAGGCTATGCTTCCGTTAGCGAAAGCAATAGCGGCGGAAATCGCACTCTCACCGGGGTTAGTATTGGTGGGACAGCCGGTACGGGGATTGTGGTAATCATTTTCTATGACCCCAATACCACCAAAGCCTTAGTCGCTGACCCTTCCAAAATAGCCGGGAAGAACGCTTTCCTGCTTATTAGCGGCACAACCTAGGCGGTTGTCAGTTGACCTAACCCCCTAACCCCCTTCCCGACCCAGGAAGGGGGAACAAGAATTCGTAGGGGCTGGGTCTCCCTGCCCAGATTGGAAATTCGTAGGGGCGAACCTTGTGTTCGCCCTTTTTGTTAAACCTTTTTGTGTATAAGAGGTGGGAAAATGAATGAAGGCGATGGGGCTTTTTTTCGGGAGACGCAACACTTCCGCCAATGGTGGATGTGGGTGCTAATGGCGATTGTGGTTCTACCAATCTGGGTGCTGGCCTTTTATCAGCTAGTGTTAGGCACAAAGGTTGGCGATAGACCCGCCCCCAATGTGGCAGTCGTGGGGCTCTGGCTAGTTTTTGGTCTGTTATTCCCCTATTTTATTTATTCCGCCGGACTGACGGTGGAGGTGCGCCGCGTGGGTCTGTTTTACCGTTTTAGGCCCTTTCATCTAAAATTTCGGTCTATCCCCTTCGACCAAATTATAAATAGCGAGGCGGTAACCTATCATCCCATGCTGGAATATGGCGGCTGGGGTATTCGGCTGGGCAAAAGTGGGGTGGCGTATAATGTGAGCGGCAACCAGGGCGTGCGGGTACACCTGGTTAATAGTAAACAAATTTTGTTCGGCTCGCTAAAGGCCGAGGAGCTACACCGGGCGATTCAAGGTGGGAAAAGTTAAAAGGAGTTACCAAAAAATCACCCGGCAATAAATCACCGGGCTAAAAGAGCCTATGTTTTCAGCATCCGAGCATATTTTTTGAAACAAGTTACCAAAGTTAATAATACAGGCCCTTTTAGCGCGGTGGCTTTAGTCCCGCGTAATCCAATGCCTGTCCCTATTGACGGGTTATTTTGTTAAAGTTCATTATTCCCGCGTATAATGACGACATTGTTATGTGGGGATTCATTCCTGCATATTACAACATCGGCACATAGTTTTTGGATGGACAAATGATAGGTGAGAAAATAAATGTCATATTGGAGATTGTTTTACCACATAGTTTGGTCAACTAGAGAACGCTCACCCTTAATTCAACCCGAATTTGAAAAGTCGCTACACAACGTTATAGCAGCACGAGTAGCAAAATTAGGCGGTATAACCCATGCCGTTGGCGGAGTCGAAAATCATGTGCATCTGGCGGTATCTGTGCCACCCAAATTAGCCCTGGCGGAATTTGTCAGTCAGGTAAAAGGCAATAGCTCCCATTTCGTCAATCATGAATTGGAGATTCCCTTCGCCTGGCAAGTGGAATACGGGGTAGTTTCGTTTGGTAGCAAACAATTGGATTGGGTGGTCAAATATGTAAAAAATCAGCACCAACATCACGCTGATAAAACCTTCCTCCATTCCCTCGAACGCGCCGAATTGTAAATTTACCCGATTGTTACCCGGCAATAACTCATCGGACTAAGACCATTGGGATCTATTTTTTGGGGTGGGTTATTGTGTTAAAATTATGCCCGGCAATAAATCACCGGGCTAAAAGAGCCTATGTTTTCAGCATCCGAGCATATTTTTTGAAATAAGTTACCAAAGTTAATAATACAGGCCCTTTTAGCGCGGGGATTCATTCCCGCGTACCCTATTCCTACGAAATATCCTGTGCATCCTTTGTGAATATTTTTAACCGGGAGATTGCAAGAATAACCCCTCACCCTAGCCCGTAAGCTGGCTTCTCCCATGAGTACCTGGGAGAGGGAACAAGACCCTCACCCTAGCCCTGTCCCCTGATTTTCTTCATCCTTCGACGATGGTGATTTCTTCGGGGGTGAGTTGATAGAGTTGGTAGACGAGTTGGTCTATCTGCTTGTCGGTGGCCTCAATCTGGCGTTGCAGGGCGGTCTTTTCGTGGGATAGATTGGCGGCGGCTACCCGCTTGTACAAATCCAGCATCCGCTCCACCAGCCGCACCATATCGTCGTGCCGGGCTTTGTCTGCCGGGTCGTCGAAGTTTATCACTCGGATGGGGAGTTGCTCGATGTATTGATAAATGAATCTTAAATAGCCTCCTCGATAGGATGAGGATAAATTTGAGTAAAAAAATGTTATAAGCTGAGAATTTAAGATGCCGAGTAAATAAGGACTTGAATCACCTATAATGTATGCTGTATTTACGCAATAAAAGTTTTTATCTTTATCAAGAGTAAAATTTCCGCGCAGGGAAATATCTGGAAGCAACATTTTTGGCTTTTCAAATTCTTCGTAATAATCACAGGAACGCAACTCCCACCAATACTCGCCTTTATCACCGCGTTTTTGAGCGGCGACACTAAATTTTTCCAGATGACCCGCAATAGCTGGATAGTTTTGTTTTAACCACTCCCAGGAATCAGGCGCATTTCCAGATTTAACACGAGTCCAACCATTAGGAATTATAATTAAATACCGCCCTTCCTCTAGTTGTTGGTAACGCTTAATATCTCTACCTGCCACAAATGGCTTAATCAGTTCGGCACTTTTGGGGTCTTGGCCTATCATGAGTTCTCGGATTTTGTTATCAATTACAAAAGCCTCGTTTAGTCCTGTTAGAATACCCCTTAACAATCTTCCTTTGACATATTTCCCAAAAGGCAACCCAGTTTCACGTAATTTTTTCAGGATAGCCTGTTGTTGAGCATTTGCCATAGACCAGCCGCCATCCTCAAGAATGGTCTGGTTTATAGTGTAGTGGTTTTCAAGAACATAATCGGAAAGGTTGCCGAAATTAAGGGTTTCTACCTGGGTCGCCTCAAAAGTAGTTACTGGAGCAGTTTTAGTTATTTTGATTATGCAAGGGTAAGTTGTGGCTGACTGGAAAACGGGTAAATCACCAAAATCCAGAATTTCATCAATATGTTGCTGTTTAAGCCAATGACGGAGCGGTTCGCCATAGTTTGCCCGCATCCATTTATTAGCCACAATAAAGCTAAAAATACCATCCTGACGAAGTAATGAAACCCCTTTTTCAAAGAAATAAGTGTAAAGGTCAGCCATACCGTGATAAACCTTGTAGGTTTGCTGGAAATACGCCTTAAATTCACCCAATGACTCCTGCCTGACGTAGGGCGGGTTGCCGATAACCGCATCAAAACCGCCCTGCTTGAAAACAGCCGGGAAGCCCGATTGCCAATCAAATGCGTTAACCCGAAGTTGCTCCTCAAAATCGGGGAAAACCATTTTCCCTTC
>Ga0209724_1004768_pt1 | contig 10575 bp, 9 predicted proteins | sample grotaG_FD_184143 | JGI IMG/M metagenome (GOLD analysis project Ga0209724, IMG submission 184143) | Glacier valley bacterial and archeal communities from Borup Fiord, Nunavut, Canada, to study Microbial Dark Matter (Phase II) -... | ecosystem: Environmental > Aquatic > Freshwater > Ice > Glacier ... | reverse complement strand
CGTGCTGCGCGAGGAAGGCTGCAGCTATTTCGCCCTCGAAAGCAGCCGACAAAAAGCCGTTACGGCTTCGCAACTGCGCATTCCCAGCCACGTGGTGGGCGAATTGGGCCAACAGTTTCCGGCGCTGGAAGCCTCGTTTCGGGGCAATGCCGACATTTCGGGCCTGCCGGGCGGCTTCCCCATAACCTGGCAAGGCAGCGTGGTGGGCGGGCTGGGCGTGGCCGGCGGTAATTTCGAGCAGGACCGCCTCATCGGTGCGGCGGCCGTGGCCGGCCTGCCCGTCCCATAATGCGTTGCGGCAAGCCGCTGGCCCGCGCTCCATTCCGTGCGACTACTGCCGCTTACGCACCTGCGTAAATTCCAACGGCACCCCGGTATGGCCCACTGGCGCGCGCACCACCAAGCCATCGGCGGCGTCGTAGCGCGGGAAGTAGAGGTAGCCCCGCACTTGCTGGCCGGGCTCCAGCGTCACCTTGCGCAGGGCGTATTCCTGCAGGTTAGCGGCGCGCTGCTGCATGACCTCCGCCGCTACGGCGTGCTCGATTTTGGTGGCGGCCGAAACGGCGCTGTACGTCATGGCCGCCTCGTGCAGGGCCGCCCGGCTTTGGTACTGCGACTGGGTATCCCGCTTGCCGAGGCTGGCCACGTCGGTCGCGAGGCTGGCCACGCCCAGCGCCACGCCAAACCAATCGATGCGGGCCGCCTTGGCGGCTTCGCTTTCGGCCCGGTCGTGCAGCGCGGTAATTTCCGGCTCGGGGTCGAAGGCCGCCACGGGCCGGGGCGGCAGCGCGGGCAGCGGCAACGACGCGCTGGCCGCCGCGGTCCAGGCCGTGACTTCGGCGCCGGGCAGGGGCTTGGGGCGCCTGGGCTTCACTCCCGGCACGGCGGCGGGGGCGGGCAGGCGCGTGGCCTCGTAGCGAAACGCGGCGGGCTCCACCACCAGGGCGTGACGGGTCGGGTTGCGGTATTCGGCTTCAAAAACCACCCGGGTGGGCTCGTAGCACACAAAGCTCAGGCGCACCTCCACGCTGTCGGCCACGGCCTGGGCTTGCTCGCGGCCCTCCACAAATAAGTTTGTGGCCCGGGCCGGCTTCAAGGCCAACTGATAAGTGGGGGCGCAGGCCGTGGCCAGGCCCGCCACCGCCAGCACCTGCAAAGAACGCTGGGTAAAAAGCCGCATAAAAAAGGTCGTTCGGGAGCAGAAAGATACTTTGCAGGATGATGCAGCTGGCCGCGTTTGGGTTGCACGCGGCGCCGCTTTTATTCCGTACTATCCACCAATTCCGGCGGCAGCCGGAAGGCCCCGGTCGCGGTGGCCGTCAGCGGCCAGGTGCGCCGCACCGCGGCCAAGGGCACCGGCCCAAAAACGTGGGCAAATGCCTCGCCCCGGGCGGCCACCCATTCGCGCGCCACGCGCACGCCAGCGGCGGCCAGGGCGGCCTCGTCCCATTCCAACAGCACCAAACCGGCCCGCCCGGCGTAGTACCGGCGGGCCGTTTCGAGGACCTGATGCTGCTCCGAAGCATGAATAAATCCTTCGGTCGTGAGGTCGGGGCTGGCGAAGAAGCCGGTTTGCTGGGCGTGCCCCCAGTCGGCCGGCTCGGCAATGCGGTAGAGCATAACGTCGGTCATTGCGAGCGGAACGCAGTGGAGCGCGGCAAGCCGTCCTCCCGATGCGACCAGCCCTGAGAATTGATGAATTAAAAGGAGTTCACCAAATTAGAAGGTTAGTCGCTGAGAACAGGAAGGCTTGCCGCGCTCCACTGCGTTTCGCTCGCAATGACAATTATGCCTTACGCTTTCCACAGCTCCTGCTGCACCTGCTTGCCTACGGTGAGCATGATGCGCACAGGATTGGGAATCAGGGTTATGCGCGCTTCCTTACCGGGGTATTTTTCCGAATCGACCCACACGCCTTCTTTGGGCGAGGGGGCGGCGCCGGCGGTGCTGGGCAGGTAGGCGGTGGGCAGCAGCACGTCGGTGTCCGATTTCAAGTCGGTGTGCACCTTGTCGAGGGCCGTTTCGAGGAAGTCGCCGTATTCGTCGTTGAAGTCGTCCTCGAGGTCGTGCAGGGCTTCTTCCACGTCGTCGTAGCGCGCGTCGTCGTAGGTGAGCGTGTGCAGCTCGGCTTTTTTCTCAATCAGGGCCACAAGGGCGCGGTTCATTTCTTCGGTGTTCATGGGGCGCTGATGCGGGGATGGGACACAAAAATGGGAATGAATTGCCAAATGCGCGCGGCGCGGCTGCGGGGCTGGGGCGGCCGGCGGCCGAATCCCGTCGGAAACCGGCAGAACCCGTATTTTTACCGCTTAACCCCCACCCCATTCTTTCCTTCCCGCCCATGCAATCCATGACCTCGCCCGAAGTGCTGGCCCAACCCGCCCAGGACTTCCTTCCCCTTAAAGGCACCGACCACGTCGAATTTTACGTCGGCAACGCCAAGCAGTCGGCCTATTATTACCAGGCCGCGTTTGGCTTCGAGCTGGTGGCCTACGCCGGACCCGAAACCGGCCTGCGCGACCGCGCCAGCTACGTGCTGCAGCAGGGCAAAATCCGGCTCGTGCTCACCACCTCCCTCCTGCCCGACTCCGACATCACCCGGCACGTGGCCCAGCACGGCGACGGCGTGAAGGTGATGGCCCTGTGGGTCGACGACGCCCGCCAGGCGTTCGAGGAAACCACCAAACGCGGCGCCCGCGTGGCCTTCGAGCCCTACACCCTGGAGGACGAGCACGGCTCCGTGACCCTGGCCGGCATCTACACCTACGGCGAGAGCGTCCACACCTTCGTGGAGCGCACGAATTACACCGGGCCTTTCATGCCCGGCTACGTGGCCAAAACCGGCGCCGCGCCGCTGGGCCCGCCGGTGGGCCTGCTGCACGTCGACCACTGCGTGGGCAACGTGGGCTGGGGCGAAATGAACCAATGGGTGAAGTTTTACGAAGACGTGATGGGGTTCAAGCTGCTGCTCACCTTCGACGACGAGGACATCAGCACCGAGTACTCGGCCCTGATGAGCAAGGTGGTGAGCAACGGCAACGGTTACGTGAAATTTCCCATCAACGAGCCCGCCGAAGGCAAGAAAAAGTCGCAAATTGAGGAGTACCTCGACTATTACCATTCGCCCGGCGTGCAGCACATCGCCATCGCCACCCACGACATCCGCGCCACCGTCACGGAGCTGCGCCGCCGCGGCGTGGAGTTTCTTTCCGTGCCCGGCGCCTACTACGAGGACCTGCTGGACCGCATTGGCGCCATCGACGAAGACCTGGAATCAGTCAGGGCCCTGAACCTGCTGGTGGACCGCGACGAGGAAGGCTACCTGCTCCAAATTTTCACCAAGCCCGTGGAGGACCGGCCCACGGTGTTTTACGAAATCATCCAGCGCAAAGGCGCCAAGAGCTTCGGCAAAGGCAACTTCAAGGCCTTGTTCGAGAGCATTGAGCGCGAACAGGCGTTGCGCGGCAATTTGTAATTTCAATTCTGAGGTAGAGACGCATATTTGCGTCTCGTCGTGCGCGCCGCCTGGCAGTCGCCCCACGACGAGGCGCAAAAATGCGTCTCTACATTTATTGGCCAGTCCAACACCCCTCCTCATGCCCCTCGCCCCCGAAGTTCAGAACACCATCAATACCTGGCTCACGCCGGAGTACGACGCCCAGACCCAGGCCACCATCCGCGAAATGATGGCTGGCGGCCACGACGAGGCCCTCACCGACGCCTTCTACCGCACCCTGGAGTTCGGCACCGGCGGCCTGCGCGGCATCATGGGCCCGGGCTCGAACCGCATGAACCGCTACACGTTGGGCATGGCCACGCAGGGCTTGTGCAATTATTTAATTCGGAGTTTTCCGGGGCAAGAAATAAAGGTGGCTATTGCGCACGACAGCCGAAATAACAGCGCCGAATTTGCGCAAATAGCGGCCGGCATTTTCTCCGCCAATGGCATCGTGGTTTATTTATTTGATGCCCTGCGGCCCACGCCGGAATTATCGTTTGCCATTCGCCACTTGGGCTGCCAAAGCGGCTGCGTGATAACCGCTTCGCACAACCCCAAGGAATACAACGGCTACAAGGTGTACTGGAACGACGGCTCGCAGGTGGTGGCCCCGCACGACAAAAACATTATTGCAGAAGTAAATAAAATCACCAGCGTGAGCGAAGTAAAATTCGCCGCCGATAAATCGAAAATAATTAGCGTAGGCGCTGACATCGATACGCTGTATTTTGCGCAGGCCAAACAATTAAGCATTGATGCCCCCGCGATTCAGCGCCAGCACGATTTAAACATCGTGTACACGCCCATCCACGGTTCGGGCATCACGCTGGTACCGGGCTTGCTGCGCGCGTTTGGCTTCAGCAACGTGAACGTGGTGGCAGCCCAGGCCACGCCCGACGGCAACTTCCCCACCGTGCAGTCGCCCAACCCGGAGGAGAAAAGCGCCATGCAATTGGCCCTCGACCAGGCCCAGGCCACCAACGCCGACATTGTGCTGGCCACCGACCCCGACGCCGACCGCGTGGGCGTGGGCGTACGCAACGACCAGGGCGACTGGGTGCTGCTCAACGGCAACCAAACCGCCGCGCTGCTCACCTATTACCTGCTGAGTGCCCGCCACCGCACCGGCCAGGCCACGCCCAAGGACTTCATCGTGTACACCATCGTTACGAGTGAAATCCTCGGCGAAATTGCCCGCCAGCACCGCGTGAAGAGCTACCGCACCCTCACCGGCTTCAAGTACATCGCCGGCCTCATCCGCGACTTGGAGGGGCGGGAGACGTACATCGGCGGCGGCGAGGAGAGCTACGGGTTTCTCATCGGCGATTTCGTGCGCGACAAGGACGCGGTATCGGCCTGCGCGCTGGTGGCCGAAATGGCCGCTGTGGCCAAGGACCGGGGCCGCACCCTCTACCAGGAAATGGTGCAGATGTACGCCCATTACGGCCTCTACTTGGAAGACCTGATTTCCCTCACCAAAAAAGGCCAACGCGGCGCCGAGGAAATCCAAGAGATGATGGCCGACCTGCGCGCCAACCCGCCCGCCACCATTGCCGGCCTGCGAGTGGTGGAAATCCGCGACTACCAAACCGGCCGCATCCACGACCTGCGCACCGGCCTGGCCACCGACACCGGCGTGGAAAGCTCCAACGTGCTGCAATTCCTCACCGAAGACGGCAGCAAAATATCGGCCCGCCCCAGCGGCACCGAGCCCAAAATCAAGTTTTACTTTAGCGTGAAACAGCCGCTGAAATCCGTGGTGGATTATGACCTAGCCGAACGCCTGGGCCGAGAAAAAATAGCGGCGATAATTGTGGATATGAAACTGCAATAAGCAGCGCCCGGTGTTCACGGAGTTTGCCAGGTTTTTGCCGCTTTAACCTTGTACACGCTGGGCGTAATTTTTTTTACGCTGGTTATTTTTCACCCCGCCCGGTGCCTAGCAGCAGCACCAGCAGCAAAAAGCCCGTTGTGCCCAAGCTCCACCAAGTTATTTCCGGCACGCCGCGGTAGTAAGGCATATCGGGAGAGTAGCGGCCCAGCAGCGAAAGCCCCGAAAATAGCAGGCCGCCAACGCTCAGTAGCGCCAGGATGGTGCGGCTCACCAACTGGTCGGCCTTGCGGAGCAGAGTGTTGTAGCCGATTAACTCAAATTTTAACCGCAGTTCGCCCTTACTGATTTTGCGCACAATCTGGCGCACGTCGGCCGGCAGGGTTTGGAGCAGGGCCAGCAACTGGGTGCCCGTGTATTCGGCTTCGCTGAGCAGGTTTTGGCGGGAATACTGCTCGCGCACAATCTTGGCCCCGTAGGGCCGCACAAACTCAAACGTGTTGAAATTCGGGTGCAGCACCTTGCCGATGCCCTCCAAAATAACCAGCGCCCGCAAAATGAGAAACACCGCCCCCGGCACCTGCAGTTTGTAATTATAAATCACCGTTTGCAACGCGTCCGCTAGGTCGCTCATGCTCATCTCCTTCACGTCGAGCGTGGCAAAGTCCTCAATCAGCTGGCTCAGGTCCGACTCAAAAGCCCGCATGTCCGGAATTTCAGCCGTGAGGGCGAGGCGCCGGAAGTTGAGCGCCATGCTGCGCGCGTCCTGCCGGGCCATGCCGATGAACACGCCCGCGAAGGCGTACTTCTGCTGCTTGGTGAGGCGGCCCACCATGCCGAAATCGATGAGGACCACCGTGCCGTCGGGCCGCACCAGCACGTTGCCCGGGTGCGGGTCGGCGTGGAAAATTCCGAACTCAAAAATCTGGGTCAGGTAGATGTCCATGCCCGTTTCGGCCACGGTTTCGGGGTTGAGGTCCCAGGCCAGCAGCTGCGCTTTGTCGGTGATTTTGCAACCGCTCACAAACTCAATCACGAGAATACGCGCCGTGCTCAACTCCCGAAACGGCTTGGGGATGTAGAACGTGGTGTAGTCCTCGTATAGCTTGCGGAATTGCTCCATCGAGCGGGCCTCGGCGGTGTAGTCCAGCTCCTTGCTCATGCTGCGCTCAAAGGCGTCCACGATGTCCTGCGGGTTGGCCAGGCCCTGCTTTTGTAGGAAGCCCGCCGTGAGGCGCACCAGCTCGTGCAACAGGGCCAAGTCGGAGCGCACTTTGTCGCGCACGCCGGGGCGCTGCACTTTCACCACCACCTCCTCGCCCGTGCGCAGCCGCGCCCGGTGCACCTGCCCGATGCTGGCCGAGCCCAGCGGCAGGTCGTCGAACTCGCTGAACACCTCCGAAATAGGCCGGCCCAGCTCTTCTTCGATTATCTGCCGGGCCACCGCCGTGTCAAACGGCGGCACGTTGCTCTGGAGCTTCTCAAACTCGTCAATCAGCGCCTCGGGCAATAGGTCGGCCCGGTTGCTCATGGCCTGGGCCAGCTTGATGAACGTGGGGCCCAGCTCTTCGATGATGAGGCGCACCCGCTCCCAGCGCGTGGTTTCGAACACCTGCCGGTCTTTGCGCTGCCAGCTCAGGCGCCGGGCCTGGCTCACGAGGCGCCGCAGCGGGGTCGTCGTCACCACGTCCTCAAAGCCGTAGCGAAGCAGCACTTCGGCCACCTGTCGGATGCGGGCGAGGTTGGAAATCGTGTTTTTGAACATCGGGGGTGAAAGTAGTGCCCGCGCGCGGCTTGGCGCCACGATTAGGGCAGCGGCGCACGAACTGCCGGGCACCAAAAAGCCCCGCCTACCAAGGGCAGACGGGGCTTTTCAACCTAAAATTGAGGAATAAGCTACGACTGGCCGTCGGCCTTCGGGGCCGAGGAGCTAGCCGTGGCCGACTTCTTGGCCGCCGGCTTGCTGGCCGCCGGCTTGCTGGCGGCGGGCTTTTTGGCGGCACCGGCTTTGGCAGCGGCCGATTTCTGGGCCGAGCCCGCGGCGCTGCTCACCTTGTCGGCTACTTTCTTGGTGGCACCGGCAACTTTGCTGGCGGCGCTGCTGGCAGGCTTGGCCGCCGATTTAGCAGCAGGTATGGCGGCCGGCTTTTTGGCGGCGGATTTGGCCTTGGGTTTGGCGTCGCCCAAGCCCACGGTGCTTTTCACGCGGTCGGCCAGGCCCTGAAACTGCTTTTCGAGCTCGGCCCGCTTGGATTCGCCGCTCTTCATCAGCTCCTCCACAATTTTCTTGCCCTCGGCCTGGGTCATCTTGTTGTCCTTCACCAGCTTCTCGATGGTGCTCTGGAACGACTTGCTGCCCTGCGCGATGTAGCCCACGCCGGCGTTAACGAACTTCTTGAATAAATCTTCCATGATGTGAAAACGGGTTGGGGTGAAAAGTGAAAACCGGGAAGTAGTTGAAGGAAAAGTCGTTGTCAAACGAATTTAGTATGCAAGCCGACTATCTCCGATGCAAACCTACAAACCCTCCGCAATATAGTTGAACTGTGGCCGCTAATTTTTTCAAAATACTGGTCAAAGCCATCAAAACGTGATTTTATTTTTTCGCTGCCGGCGCTCACGGTGCCTTTCCTGCAGCCGCGCACCCGCTTCAAAAGCGCCTCAAGCCGCTCGTTGGCGGGTCGGGGGGCGCCCCTCCAGGGCGGGCAAGGGGGCAACTTTGATTTCCTGGGCGGCCCACTGGTCGTTCAGAAACGCTGCCACTTGGTCGAGGGCCTGCCGGGCCTCCGGCACCAAGCGCCAAAACAGGTGCCACCAGTGCACCAGCCCCTCAAAAGGCTGCAAGGTGACGGCCACGCCCGCCGCCCGGGCCTTTTCCGTAAATCTCACCACGTCGTCGTACAGCACTTCGGCCGTTGAAACCTGGATGAGCAGCGGCGGCAGGCCGTGCAAGTCGGCCCGCGCGGGCGAAAGCAACGGGTGGCCCAGCGGGGTGCGGTGGGCGTAAAGCGGGCCCCAGGTGCGCATTTGCAAGGCTTCGAGCAGCAGGCCCTCTTCGCGGGCCACCCGGCGCAGGGCCGTGATGGGCAGGTTCAGGTCGGTCCAGGGCGAGAGGCCGACGGCGGCGGCGGGCAGGGCCGCACCGGCGTCGCGCAGGGCCAGCAGCAGGGACAGGGCCAGCCCGCCGCCGGCCGAGTCGCCGGCCACCGCAATGTCGGCCGGGGCGTGGCCGTGGCGCAGCAGCCAGCGGTACGCCCGTTTGGCGTCGTCGAGGGCCGCGGGAAACGGGTGGTCGGGGGCCTTCCGGTAGTTGATGGTGAGCGCGTTGAGGCCGCAGCGCTGAGCCAGGCTGCCCACCAGGCTGCGGTGGGTGTTGAGCGAGCCCAGCACGTAGCCGCCGCCGTGCAGGTACAGCAGCACGCGCGTGGGGTGGGCGTGGCGCGGCCGCAGCCACTCGGCTTCCATGCGGTTATCGAGCTTGAAACTCTCCAGGTTCACTTTCCAGGGCATGAACTGGAACAAGGACCCGGCCTCCATGGCCAGGCGCATGGCCCCCACGCTGGGCTTGCGCCGGGCCAGCGGCGCGGCCGCCGCGGTGAGCAGCTGCTTGAGCAGCAGGTGTTGAAACGAAGGCATGGGGTGGGATTTGGGGAGCGGGGAGCAGAAGAACTATTTTGTCACCCTTCGCTGCGCTCAGGATGACAGGCGATTTTCAGAAGCAAAAGCTACGGTTTCTGCCCCAGCTTGTTGCCCTTGTAGCCTTTGATGGCCAGCGGAATCCAGCCGATTACGGGAATGAAGTAGGCCAGCGTGAGGGGGTTGCGCCACAGCATACGCAGCCAGGCGCCGGGCCGGTCGAGCTGCATCCGAAAATTGCGGCGGCCCTCCGTCACGTACAGGCGCTCGAACTCGGTGAACATGGCCGGCCAGGCAAAGGGCAAAAAGAACGGAAAGAACCGGCGGTTCTCCTTGATGCGCTGCCACAGCTCGCCCCAACGGTAGGGCTTTTGGCCGTGGGCCAGCACCGCGGCGTCCATTTCGGCCTGCATCCGCTGGCGGATTTGTTCGCTCAGGGCCAGGTAGTCTTCGCGGGTCAGCTCGTCGGGGGTTTTGTCGGTGAGGTCCGACGGGCGAATGCGGGTGCCCATCACAAAGGTCAGCTTGGCCGGAAACGCCAGGTAAAAGGCCCAGGGCTGGATAATTACCAGGACCAGCAACAGGGTAAGCGGCAAAAACGGGATGCCGATTTTCTTGGTCAGGTTGTTTATCCCGTCCCAGCTGTAGGCGTAGGGGTTCAGGTATTCGGCGTTGATGGTGTAGAAGGGCACAATGTCGGTGCCGTGCAGCAGGCTCAGGCGCACCATGCTGGTGGCCAGGCGCTGCAGCTCGTACTTGCGGTTGAAGCCCTTGCCGATGCCCGGCACGCCCTCGGGGTACAGCATCAGGTTGTGGGCCTGGTAGTACATCATGGTTTCGAAATTCAGCGTCGTGGCGTCCACCGAGCCGCATTTCTTCCAAAACTCCTTCACCAAATACGGGTTCATCAGGGCCGTTTGCGAGAGCAGCGGGGCCGAGAGCGGCCGCGGCAAGTCGTGGAGCGAGCCGTGCTCCCGGAGCAAGTAGCGCCACAGGTGCGAGAGGGCCACGATGGCATCCCAGGGAAAGGCCATGCCCGAGTGGTTGCTGGCAAAAATCAGCGGCCGGTCGGGATTGTTGCGCGCGGGGTAGTTTTCGAAGCCCACCAGCTCGGAACGAAACCACACCCGGTCGAGCAGCTGGAGGATGTTTTCGTCCAGGGTTTGAGTGAAATCTTCCCGGAAATAGTCGTCGTAAATGTGCTGGTTGGCCGCAATCGCGGGCGGGGGGGCGTTCAATGAAGAATGAGGAATGAAGAATGAGGAATTATTCGCTCTGCCGGCAAAGAAAGGTAGGCGTTTTATTGGAGTTTAAACTCAACCCAACTAAACCGCCCCCCTTGAGCCAATTCCTCATTCTTCATTCTGCATTAAGCGCAGCGTTCACCCGCGGCTGCCAAATATGGCGCTGCCCACCCGTACCAGGGTGCTGCCCTCGGCCACGGCCACGCGGTAGTCGCCGCTCATGCCCATCGATACTTCGCAAAACGCCGGCTCAGTCGGAAAAAACCGGGTTTTCAACCGCTCAAAGTAGCCGCGTAGCGCCTGAAACTCGCGCCGCAACTGGGCCTCGTCGTCGGTGAAGGTGGCCACGCCCATCACGCCGGTGA
>Ga0209724_1004766_pt1 | contig 10580 bp, 9 predicted proteins | sample grotaG_FD_184143 | JGI IMG/M metagenome (GOLD analysis project Ga0209724, IMG submission 184143) | Glacier valley bacterial and archeal communities from Borup Fiord, Nunavut, Canada, to study Microbial Dark Matter (Phase II) -... | ecosystem: Environmental > Aquatic > Freshwater > Ice > Glacier ... | reverse complement strand
CTGTAAGTGAGTACCTGAATATGCAGCAGATCAAGTCTATTTTCCCAAGGACGATGTTATTCCGATGGACTGCACAACCTACCGAAAAAGAAGGTAATTTCTATCAGTTGATTGCTTTAAAAGTAACCAACCGCGATGGTCAGGCGCCTCTTGACGGTGATGCTGTTGTTGATGCACGACAGGGCTTTGGTCAGAATCAGGCTACAAGTGTAGTTGATATGAATATGAATAACGAGGGCGCTAAAATCTGGCAGCGCATGACCCGCGAAAATGTGGGTAAAAGTGTTGCCGTTGTCCTTGATAACTATGTGCAGTCTTTCCCAACCGTTCAGGGCGAAATTCCAAATGGTCGTACCGAAATTTCAGGTAACTTCACTGTTGAAGAGGCGAAGGACCTTGCAAATATGTTGAAATCGGGTAAGATGCCCGCATCAGCACGCATTGTCCAGGAAGAAATCGTAGGGCCGACACTTGGTCAGGAGTCGATTCAAAGCGGTATGTTCTCCTTCGTAGCCGCCTTTATGCTGGTTCTTCTTTATATGTTCTTTTTCTACAGTAAAGATGCCGGATATGCTGCCAATGTTGCCTTGATTGTCAACCTGTTCTTCCTGATAGGTATCCTTGCTTGTTTAGGTGCAGTACTTACGCTCCCTGGTATCGCCGGTATTGTGCTCACGATGGGTATGGCTGTTGATGCGAACGTGTTGATTTACGAACGTATTGAAGAGGAAGTCCGTGCCGGAAAAGGTGTGCGGCTTGCAATTCACGATGGTTTCAGTAATGCTTACTCAGCTATTATCGATGGTCAGGTAACCACGTTGCTTACAGGTATTGTATTGTATATGTTTGGTTCAGGACCAATCAAAGGTTTTGCTACCACATTGATCATTGGTATTATTACATCCCTTTTCACTTCGATATTTATTACGCGTCTGATCTTCGAACGCTGGCTGGATAAGAATAAGAAAATCACGTTTGTAACCAGCTATTCTGCCGAATGGTTGCGCCATACAGCGGTTCCTTTTATTCAGAGCCGTAAGATTTTCTACATCATCTCCGGTACATTGATCCTTATCTCGATTTTCGCGTTGACCTTTAAAGGGTTGAATTATTCAATCGACTTCAAGGGGGGACGTACTTATGTTGTCCGTTTCGATAAGGATGTTCAGGTTGAGTCAATTGCTAAAGCGTTAGCTCCTTCGTTTGGTGGTACCGCTCCCGAGGTTAAAACATACGGCGGTAATAACCAGGTTCGTATTACAACCGATTTCAAGGTTGAGGAAGAAGGGGAGTCTATCGATTCCGAAATTGAAGGATTGCTCTATAACGGATTAAAACCTTTCATAGGTGATAATATTACAGAAGAAAAATATCAGTCGACTTACCAGATGAGTTCACAAAAGGTCGGGGCTACGATCTCTGACGATATAAAGAAAAGCGCAGTTTTGGCTGTTATATTTGCCTTACTGATTATCTTTATCTATATCGCGCTTCGGTTCCGGAACTGGGCAATGGGCCTTGGAGGTTTGGTTTCGCTCGCGCATGATGCTATTATCCTGCTTGGAACTTACGCATTGCTTGATGGTTATCTGGCATTCTCCCTCTCTGTCGACCAGTCGTTTATCGCAGCTATCCTGACGGTGTTGGGTTACTCGATCAATGATACGGTAATCGTTTATGACAGGGTTCGTGAGTACCTTCACCTGCATCCAAAACAAAAAACAATTAAAACCTATAATGATGCAATGAACAGTACGTTACGTCGTACATTCAGTACTTCGCTGACTACGTTGATTGTGTTGGTCGCTATCTTCATGTTTGGAGGAACCTCGATTAAGGGATTCATCTTCGCAATGATGTTTGGTATCTTCATCGGTACTTATTCATCGGTATTCGTAGCCACACCAATTGCTTATGATTCTTTATCGAAGAAGAAGAGAATTGAAGAAGACAAGAAGTAATATTCATAAAATTTAGAAGAACCCGGAGCTGATAAAGTTCCGGGTTTTTTATTGATATTTTAATTTCACCAACTATCTTTGACGGCCACAAAAAAAAATTAACATGTTTGAATTTTTTCAGTCGCTTGCTGATTGGTATTTGAATCACATCAACTACTATACGATCACTTTATTGATGGCCATCGAAAGTTCGTTTGTACCGCTGCCATCCGAAATCGTTATACCACCGGCCATTTGGAAAGCCGCTTCCGGCGGACTGAATATCTACCTTGTTGTTGTGTTTGCTACGTTGGGAGCGATTATCGGAGCGATGTTTAATTATGTGCTGGCAAGGTGGCTGGGAAGGGCAATTGTCCACAGTTTGGCAGAGTCGAAGGTTGGTAAAATGTTCTTGTTGAACCAACGCAAAATTGAGCATGCTGAAAGTTACTTTATTCGCAATGGACGGAGCTCAACCTTTGTGGGGCGATTAATCCCCGGTATACGGCATTTAATATCTATTCCGGCGGGTCTTGCCAAAATGAATATTGGTCAATTTGTTCTTTACACAGCTCTGGGCTCAGCATTATGGCATATTATTCTGGCGATTTTGAGTTATTCCCTCTATTCACATCAGGAGTTGCTTAAGAAATATATGAGCGAACTCTCCTGGCTCTTACTTTTGGTTGGTATTGTTTTTTTCGTTTACCTGGCAATTAAAAGTAAAAAGGAAAAGTAAATAAAATTGACGATCTTTGGCAGACTGAATTTCAAAGTATCGGGTTAGTTACTTTATTAGATATACTTTCTTTTCGGAAGCAGGATCTTGATCGTAACAGTTCTGAGTTAAGACGTATTATCAGGGATATTCACGATGATTCGATTGTTTTTATTCATATTATTACTCTGCATAGGCAATGTTGGCTGGACGGCAAATGAGCGTTTGGATTTATCCGGCGATGTTGCTCTTTGCTGCCAATCAGAATCTTCGTCTCATTTCACCTTGTGTAACCGACAAGAAATCGGTGATGGCGTTCTGTCATCATCTTCGAATGAATCAAATCTTTTCCCTGATGTTAAAAAATATCTTTTCATCGAATATCAGATCATCGATGAAATCAGAAGTAATGGTTTTTATTTTACCGATGCAAACCTGCTTTTTTTAATTCGAAAAGATAATATCTTTCTTTCGATACTTCGGATTTAGAAGTTCTCTTCATTAAAATTCGGATGAAAGTTTCAATACTGTTTTTTCAATCCGGATATTCAATTTTTTTCTGCTTCCAGGATTTAAAATGCTTTTCACGAAAGCTTTAATGTATGTGAAACGCTTTATTTTATCTGGTTAGCTATTTATAATCCATAAAAATTGTATTTAATGATATTATTACTTCAAACTCCGGCTGAAATATCGTACTTTGATCTTTTGTTGAAAGGTGGTTGGTTAATGGTTCCGCTGTTCCTGCTTTCTTTTATTTCTGTCTTTATTTTTTTTGATAGGTATATCTATTTGAAAAGGCAAAAGAATGTTGAGCCTGCTTTCTTTGAAAAGATAAAAGATTTGATCAAAGGTGGTAAAGTTGATGTAGCATTGGCTTTATGTGCTTCCACCGATAATTCCGAATCCCGTATTCTTACGAAAGGGATTCAAAACTTAGGTAGACCTTTGCGCGATATCCGCGATGAGATGGAAAGTGAAGGGAAACTGGAAGTTTATAAATACGAAGGGAATATGTATTTCCTGGGAGTGATCGCCGGAGTTGCCCCGATGATGGGTTTTATCGGGACTATTTCGGGAGTAATTAAGATCTTCTACAACATCTCGTTGGCTGACAATATCAGCATTTCGTTGATCTCCGGGGGGTTGTATGAAAAATTGATTACTTCGGGTGTTGGTCTCAGTATCGGAATTATTGCCTATGTGGCCTACCATTTTTTAAACCATAAGGTGAATAAGCTGGTACAGAAATGGGAGTTTCAATGTGTAAGGTTCATTGATTTGATTAATAATTCATCGAAATGAACCTCAGGAGCGAAAGGAAACAGGCTTTTGAGATATTCTCAAATTCCTTCAGTGATATCATGTTCTTTCTGATGTTGTTTTTTCTGATTGCGTCAACAATGATTACCCCTGGAACCATCAAACTGATGCTTCCGCAGGCAAATAATACGCAATCGATGAACAAGCCGCCTAAAGAAATTGCAATTTCGGTCACAAAAGATTTAAAATATTTCATTGACAACAAGGAGGTGAAATTTTTAGAGATTGAACCAATCTTGCGTAATATTAAAAATGAGAGCAAAAGTGAGGTGCATGCTATTGTACGATGCGATAATGCAATAGCTGTTCAGTCATTGGTCGATGTTTTACAAATAGGAAGCAGGGTTGAGGTGAAAATGGTTTTAGCCACCACCCGAAAAGACAAAGCAAAATAGAGGTTTTAATTTATAGTCAATAATGGATAAGGAAGGTTTATCTTTTAAAGTCAGTCAGGCAACCGGTGTAAACATCCGGGAGTGTTATCAGTGTGGCAAGTGTACGGCAGGTTGTCCGGTGGGGGAACGGATGGATCTCCGCCCCAGTGTTATTATGCGCATGTTGCAATCGGGAGATTCTGCTTCAGAAGAAGAGATCCTCCGGTCGAATAGCATCTGGCTGTGTTTAACCTGCGAAACGTGCTATTCGCGTTGCCCGATGGAGCTTGATATCCCGAAAGTATTCGATTATTTACGGGAGAAGTCCTATGCTGAAGGAAAAGTTAACGCCCAATCCAGTGATATTGTAACGTTTCATAAATCATTTCTGAATGCTGTTGAACGGAATGGACGGTTGCACGAAATGAGCCTTATCCTCGATTATAAAATTCATTCCGGTAATTTATTCCAGGATGTTACCCTTGCTCCCGAAATGTACGGCAAAGGAAAACTTCATATTTTGCCTGAGCGGATTAAAGACAGAAAGGGATTAGCCCGCTTATTTAAGGATCAGTTCAAAAAAAGGAAATCATGAAGATAGGATTTTATCCTGGGTGTTCGTTAACCGGCTCTTCGCGTGAGTATAACGAATCGCTGCTTGCCATTGCCAAAGAAGCTGGTGTTGAGTTGTTCGAAATAAAGGACTGGAATTGCTGCGGTGCTACAGCGGCACACAACCTGAGCAAAGAGTTATCGCTGTCACTTCCCGCAAGGAACCTGGCGCTTGCTGAACTGGAAGAGATGGATGAGTTGGTTGTTCCCTGTGCCGCCTGTTTTAACCGGTTGGTGATGACGCAACACGAGCTCTCCGAAAAGGAAGATGTCAGGAAGGTAATTTCTGAAAAACTTCAGATGCCGCTGAAAAACAATGTTAAGATATACAATGTACTTCAGTTTCTTGAGAAACACATTGTTCCGCGTCTTGATCAGCTGGTGAAAAATCCGTTGACATATGATGTGGCTTGCTATTATGGCTGTTTATTGGTCCGTCCGCAGAAGGTAATGAAAAGTGATCGTTTCGAGGATCCGATGTCGATGGATGTGATCATGACGAAACTGGGTGCAAATCCAATTGACTGGCCATTTAAAACGGAATGCTGCGGTGCCGGATTCAGTGTTTCGAAGACTGAAATTGTTGGTGAGCTTTCGGGTAAAATTGTTCGAAATGCGACAGACCGGGGTGCAAAAGCAATTGTGGTTGCTTGTCCGATGTGCCATTCAAACCTCGATATGCGCCGGCCGGCGATCAATACCTATTTGAATATGAAAATGGATATTCCTGTCATATATATTACACAAGCGATTGCGCTGGCGATGGGGCTTACACCCTGTCAGGCCGGAATTCAAAGGCATTTTGTGCCGGTAAACCTGACCGTTAATCGTTAAAATTAAGCGAGTATGTCAAAAATTGGTGTTTTTATATGTCACTGCGGCGAAAATATTAGTGCAACTGTTGATGTTGCCAGGGTGGCTGAAGCTGCCGGGCAAATAGATGGTGTCGCTTTCAGTACCGATTACAAATATATGTGTTCCGATCCGGGACAGACGATGATCAGGCAGGCCATTAAGGAAAAGGGACTTACCGGTGTAGTGGTAGGGTCCTGTTCTCCGCGGATGCATGAACCCACTTTTCGCAAAGCTTGCCAGGAGGCTGGTTTGAATCCATTTATGTGCGAGATGGCGAATCTCAGGGAACATTGCTCGTGGGTTCACGACAAAAGTGAAGCAACCACTCAAAAGGCAATCGACCTCGTCCGGACACTTGTTGAAAAGGTGAAATTAAATAAACCACTGTTCTCGATTAAGGTGCCGGTTACAAAAACGGCATTGGTCATTGGCGGTGGAATAGCCGGAATACAGGCCAGCCTTGACATTGCAAGTGCAGGCCATCAGGTTATTCTTGTTGAAAAGGATCCGTCGATTGGCGGGCACATGTCGCAACTTTCGGAGACTTTCCCGACGCTCGACTGTTCGCAGTGTATCCTTACTCCCCGAATGGTTGAGGTGGCACAGCATCCCAATATCACGTTGATGACTTATGCCGAACTCGAAAAGCTCGAAGGTTCGATCGGGAACTTTAAGGCTACCATCCGCAAAAAGGCGAAGAGCATTGACGAAAATTTGTGTACCGGTTGCGGAACCTGTATTACAAAATGTCCGACAAAGAAAATACCAAGCGAATTCAATACGGGTCTGGGAATGCGCACGGCTATTTACGTGCCGTTTCCGCAGGCAGTTCCAAACAAACCGGTAATCGATAAAGCCAATTGTTCCTACTATCAAAAAGGGAAATGTAAGGTTTGTGAGAAAGTTTGTCCGACGGGGGCTATTCGTTTCGATCAGGAGGATGAACTTGTAGAACTTGAAGTTGGAGCAGTTGTTATTGCCACGGGGTTTGATATTATGCAGCCCTCCGGATTTCCTGAATATGGCTATGGCAAATACAAAGATGTGATTACCGGTTTGCAGTTCGAGCGGCTTGCATCTGCCTCCGGACCAACGCTGGGTGAAATCCGGCGGCCATCGGATGGGAAGATACCCGAAAAGATTGTATTTGTGGCCTGTGCCGGTTCACGTGATCCTGCCAAGGGAATTCCGTATTGTTCGAAAATATGCTGCATGTACACAGCCAAACATGCAATGCTCTATCAACATAAGGTACACGGCGGCAAGTCCTATATCTTTTACATGGATATCAGGGCTGCCGGGAAAAATTATGAGGAATTTGTGCGGCGTGCCATTGTTGAGGATGCAGTGAATTACATTCGGGGACGTGTTTCAAAAATATATGAGGAGAACGGCAAACTGATCGTTAAAGGAGTTGATACTTTGTTGTCTGCCAAGCCTGTCGAAATAGAAGCTGACATGGTTGTGCTGGCCTCGGCTGCAGTTGCGAATCCAGGTGCTGAAGAACTGGCTCAAAAGATGCATGTTTCTTACGACTCCTACAATTTCTTTTCAGAAGCGCATCCCAAGTTGAAACCGGTTGAGACAAATACTGCAGGCATTTTCCTTGCAGGAGCTTGCCAGGCGCCAAAAGATATACCCGAAACAGTGGCTCAGGCTTCAGGTGCAGCAAGTAAAGTGATTATTTTATTCTCAAAAGATGAATTGAGCCGCGATCCGTTGATTGCTGTTGTAAATCGCAGTCCGGCACCGGTATTTTCGACTTGTGTAGGATGCTTTATGTGTACTTCTGCATGTCCGTATCAGGCAATCGGTGAGGAGTTGATAACCAACCGTCAGGGGAAGGTGATCAAAAAAGTGGCCAAAGTAAATCCCGGATTGTGCCAGGGTTGCGGAACATGTGTTGCTTTTTGCCGCTCCAAGTCAATTGACATTCAGGGCTACTCGAACGAACAGATGTGTGCAGAAGTTGTCGCCTTGCTTAATAATGATTAATCTATCAGAAGAATGACAGAATTTGAACCCAAAATAATAGCCTTCGTCTGCAACTGGTGTACTTATGCAGGTGCTGACCTGACAGGTACCAGTCGGATAAAATATGCACAAAATGTAAAAATCATTCGGTTCCCATGTACCGGACGTATTGATTTTATGTTGCTGCTGAAGTCTTTTGGCGAAGGTGCCGACGGAATCATTGTTTCTGGTTGTCATCCGAACGACTGCCATTACACTTCCGGAAACTTTCATGCACGCAGACGGTGGATTATGTTCCGCGGTTTGCTCGATATGCTGGGAATTGATGTCAGGAGAATTCAATATTCGTGGGTTTCTGCGGCTGAAGGATCCAAATGGGCTGATATTGTCAACTCAACAGTAAATACGATCCGCGAACTGGGTCCGTATACCGAATATGAAAAGGTGGCCGGTTATCTTGAAAAGGAGGGAAAAGAATGAATGAACTCATAAAAAAAGCAGCAGCCCTGCTCGAATCAGATTCGGTACAGGTGGTGATTGGTTATGGAAAAGGTACTTCAAACCGCACACGTGCAATTTTTGTTACTGAAGCTGCTGATTGCGAAAAGCTGATCTTTGATAGCCGTTGCGTTCAGAACCTGGCAGTTTACCTCACAAAATTGGAAATTAAAAAACTGGGCAAGCCGGCTATTGTTGCGCCCATCCCGGTTTTACGAAGTATTCTTCAGCTGGCTGTCGAAAACCAGCTCACCGAAAATGATCTTGTAATATTGGGGATTACTCCTGAAAGTGAACTGGTTGATTTTGATTCATTCGCAAGTATTGAAACCTTTCTTTCAACCCATAAGATTGAAATTGAGGAAAAATATACGAAGACAATAGCGAAAATCAAAAGCATCCCCGTCGCGGAGCGGTTTGCCTACTGGGTCAAAGAACTGGAGCCTTGCTTTAAGTGTTATGCCTGCCGTGCTGCTTGTCCGTTGTGTTACTGTACCCGTTGTACGGTCGATGACAACCAGCCTCAGTGGATTTCGGTGGCATCACATCCGCTTGGAAACCTCGAATGGCACATTATGAGAGCCATGCACCTTGCCGGGCGTTGTACCGATTGTGAAGCGTGTTACAACGCATGTCCGATGGGTATTCCGATTCATTTGCTTACAAAAAGTATGCTTCAGGATGTGGCTGACAACTTTGGAAGTTATGGCCCTTCGCTCGATAAGCAAAATACACTTTCGAGTTTTAAACCCGATGATAAAGAATCTTTTATAAGATAACGATGCAGACAGAAAATTATCTGATCAGGAAACCGTCACTTGAGAAATTGTTCAGCAATTTGATCACGGGCGGAAAAACCGTATTTGCTCCAAAAACAAAAGGGAATCTGGCGCTTTTCGATAAAGTACAAGCATTCGGAGAAATTACAGAAGACTACATTGTTACGGCAAATTCTGCGAAATCGGTTGTTTTTCCCCGTACAGAAAAGCTTTTTTCCTATCATAAATCGAAAGAGAAGACGGAAATTTCCGATGCCGCAAACAGTACTTTCCCCGATGTCGTTTTGTGGGGGACGCGCCCTTGCGATGCCGCAGCATTCATTCCGCTCACCGATACCTTTAATGGCGACTATAAGGATATCATCTTCAATAACCGCCGTGAAAGGGTTTTCCTGATTAGTTTTAGCTGCAGCCGAAGTGATGACTATTGTTTTTGCACTTCGGTGAACAGCGGACCAGGAAACACTTCTGGAAGTGATGTTCTTCTCACTAAACTATCTGGAGGAGATTATCTTGCTGAAGTTATGACTTCCAAAGGACAACTTTTAGTAAGTGAGAACAGTGAATTATTTGAAGCCAAACCCGAAGAGGACAAAGAGAAGAACCTTGCGGTTGTAGCCACCAGGTTTAACCAGGTTGAGATACAGGCAAAATTGCAAAACCTGTTTGAAAATCCCGTATGGGACGATAAGTCGAGGGCATGCCTTGGATGTGGTTCCTGTGCATATGTTTGTCCTGTCTGCAGTTGTTTCGATATTCAGGACGAAGCGCACGGCAATAAAGGAACACGTCTGAGATGTTGGGATTCTTGTGGTTTTGGCTTGTTTACACTGCATACTTCGGGGCATAACCCGCGTGAAACACAAGGTGCCCGCTGGCGTCAGCGCATCCTGCATAAATTCTTATACATACCTAATAAATCGAAAATAGCCGGATGTGTCGGATGCGGTCGTTGTTCACGGTCGTGTCCTGCCGACATCAATATTTTGGATACATTAACTTCTTTATAGCGCATAAACGAAATGAGTAATCAGAACATATATATTCCCTACCTGATGCGGATCGAAAAGATTACGCTGGAAGCACCTGGTGTAAAGACATTTCGATTGAAATTTGAAAATGAAGAGGATGCCGAAACGTTTAGCTTCAAAGCAGGACAATTTGGTGAATACTCCATCATGGGAGTGGGAGAGTCTACTTTCTGTATTGCATCGTCACCAACACGAAAAGGGTATATCGAATGCACCTTCCGACAGGCTGGTAAAGTTACCTCTGCGTTGGCATTGGCTGAAGAGGGTGATGTAGTTGGATTCAGGGGGCCTTATGGAAATACTTTTCCGCTGGATGAATGGAAAGGGAAAAACCTTTTATTTATAGCTGGCGGTATTGCGTTGCCTCCGATGCGTTGCGTGATATGGAATGCCCTTGATACCCGTGAAAATTTTAAGGATATTACCATCGTTTATGGTGCTAAATCGGTTGATGATTTGGTTTATAAAGACGAACT
>Ga0209724_1004764_pt1 | contig 10580 bp, 7 predicted proteins | sample grotaG_FD_184143 | JGI IMG/M metagenome (GOLD analysis project Ga0209724, IMG submission 184143) | Glacier valley bacterial and archeal communities from Borup Fiord, Nunavut, Canada, to study Microbial Dark Matter (Phase II) -... | ecosystem: Environmental > Aquatic > Freshwater > Ice > Glacier ... | reverse complement strand
GCCGCAGCGATGCTTCGACCGCCTCGACGATATATGTCGGCGACGAGTCGTACGGCACGCCCATGCGGATGCCGCCCTTCGACGCGAGCACGATCCGGTCCCGCAAACCCGGCGCGGCGGCGAAGACGCGGCCCAGCAACACCTCCGACGCGCCGAACGGCTCGTCATTGTCGGGGCCGTAAATATCGGCGGTATCGAAGAAGGTTATGCCCGCCGCGAGCGCCGCCTCGACCTTGGCATGCGCGGCCTGCACATCGTCGCCGGCAAAGCGCCACATCCCCCATGCCATCGGGGAAACGGACAGGCCGGACTTGCCGAGAGGGCGCAGTTCGGGCGAAAGGCTGATCATATCGGTCATGCACGACTGTTTGGCACAAGGACGCGACGAATGGGAGACACGATCCGCTGGGGTATCGTCGGCACTGGCATGATGGGCATCGAGCACATCAATAATCTCAAGCTGACACCCGGCAGCCGCATCACCGCGCTCGCCGACCCGACGCCGTCGTCGATCGACAGCGCAGCACTTGCCGTCGGCGCTCCCGTCGCGCGCTTCGAGACTGCCGCAGAATTGGCGGCGAGCGGGCTGTGCGACGCGGTGCTGGTAGCGTCGCCGAATTTCACGCACCGCACCGTGCTTGGCCCGTTGATGGACGCGCGGCTGCATATCCTGTGTGAAAAGCCGCTGTGCACGACGCTGGCCGATGCGCGCGCCGTGGCGGACGCGGCGAAGGGCTATGACCACGTATTCTGGACCGGCATGGAATATCGCTACATGCCGCCTGCCGCTGAATTCATTGCCGAGGTGCACGGCGGCGCAGTCGGCACGCTGCGCATGCTGTCGATCCGCGAACACCGCTTTCCGTTCCTCGTCAAGGTCGGCGACTGGAACCGGTTTGCCGAAAACACCGGCGGCACGATGGTCGAGAAATGCTGCCATTTCTTCGATCTGATGCGCGTCATCGTCCGCGCCGAGCCCGTGCGCGTCTATTGTTCGGGCGCGATGGACGTCAACCACCGCGACGAGCGCTATGACGGGCGCACGCCCGACATCATCGACAACAGCTATACGACAGTCGATTTCGACAATGGCGTCCGCGCGCTGCTCGACCTCAGCATGTTCGCCGAGGGTGCGGAAAACCAGGAGGAGATCGCCGCCGTCGGTGACGCCGCGCGCCTTGAGGTGCTGATCCCGGCGGGCGAGATCATCCGCAGCCCGCGCACCGGCTTTCACCAGCCCAAGGCGGTGACGCGGCGGCATGTGGCGGTCGATCCCGCAGCCCTTGCCGCCGGGCACCACCACGGCGCGACCTTCTACCAGCACGCCGCGTTCGCGCGGGCGGTCCGCGGTGAAGGTACGGTCGAGGTCACTGCCGACGACGGCCTGCGCGCCGTCGCGATAGGGCTCGCCGCCGAGATCAGCGCCAAGGAACATCGCGTGGTCGAGATGGCCGAGCTGGGTCTTTGAAACCGCGCGCGGGACCGTGGCCACAATGTCACACCACAAAACCCTACTGAGTAACTAGGCTATCATATCCGTAATAATTGCTTTCGTGACAGTCCGGCTTCGTTAAAACACGCTCAATTCATGAAACGCGGCACGATCGCGCTTCGGACCTTGTGGGGGAACGACCAATGACTCGCGCGACGATTCTTGCCGGTACGGCACTTCTGGTGTTCGCCGCGGCGGCGCAGGCGCAGGCGCAGGCGCAGACCGCACCCGCTCCGGTCGCGGCCGCCGAGACGGACTCGACCGAAATCATCGTGACTGCGCAAAAGCGCAGCGAGCGCCTGCAGGACGTGCCGCTTGCGGTGTCGGTCATCAGCGGCGATGCGCTCGCCGCGCAGGGCAAGGTCAGCCTCGAAGGCGCGCAGTATCTGGTGCCGTCGCTCAACTTCCTGAAGTCGGGGACGACGCTCAACCAGTCGCTGTTCCTGCGCGGCGTCGGCACCGCGACCTTCTCGATCGCCGGCGAACCGTCGGTGTCGACTGTGCTCGACGGCGTCGTGTTCAGCCGCGCCGGTGAAGCGTTCAGCGACTTGGTCGATATCGAGCGCATCGAAGTGCTGCGCGGCCCGCAGGGCACGCTGTTCGGCAAGAACTCGAGCGCCGGCGTCATCAACATCGTCTCGAAGCGCCCCGGCGACGTGCTCGGTGGCTATGTCGAGGGCGGCTATCTGTTCGGCAACGGGGCCGAATATCGCGTTCGCGGCGCGGTCGACATCCCCTTCTCGGCATCGGTGCGCAGCCGCGTCACGGCATTCTACGACAAATATGACGGCAACATTTTCAACATCGCGCCGAACGTCAACCGCCGCGTCAACGGCTTCGAACATTACGGCGCGCGTGCGCTGGTCGAAGGCGAAGCGAGCGAGCGCGTCAAGCTGACCTTCATCGCCGACTATCACAAGAACAAGGACGATTGCTGCGCCGAGATCATCGGCGGTCCGCCGCTTACCGGCACCGGTGCCGTCAACGCGACCAACCTCGCGCTGATCCAGACGGTGTTGCCGACGTTGCAGGGCAATCAGACGCGGCAGGTCAACCAGAACCTCGTCACGCACACCGACGAGGTCGGCTACGGTTTCTCGCTGCAGGCCGACGTCGAGCTGGGCACGCAGACGGTCACGTCGATCACGGCGTACCGCAACTATGCCAACACCGAAATCCGCGACGGCGATTTCCTGCCCTCGGCCTATATTGGCCTGAACCAGCTGCACGATTTCGGCCCGCAGACCGGCGATACTTTCAGCCAGGAATTGCGACTGACCTCGCCGTCGAAGCAGTTCCTGACCTATGTGCTCGGTGCCTATTATTCGCGCTCGGCGTCGGAGCGGATCTTCACGCGCAACGATCAAAGCTGTTCGGCAGCCGCCGGCGCGGCGTTGCCGGTTGGCGTGCTGACTCCGTGCAGCAGCCCGCTCGCCGCCGCATCGACCTTCCCGACCGGCACCGCCGACTTCGGTTCGGTATTCAAGAACGTCGCGCTGTTCGGTCAAGGCACGCTCAACGTTGCGACCCGTTTCCGACTGATCGGCGGGCTGCGCTTCACGCTCGATCAGGTCGACGTCTTCCACAGCCGCACCACGCTGCTGGCTGGCCCGGGCATCAACCCCAGCTTCGATTCAGGCGTGTTTAACAACGGCCTGACCGGTGTGAACGGTTCGGGCGTTACCGTGTTCATCCCCGGCCCACTCAGCGGGCAGCCGTTCCGCGGCCGGGCGACCAGCCAGAACCTGTCGGGCAAGGCCGGCGCGCAGTTCGACATTTCGCATGATTCGGTGGCCTATGCGACCTATTCGCGGGGCTATAAGGGGCCGGCGTTCAACGTCTTTTACAACCTTGGCTCGAACGGCACCAACATCATCGCGCCGGAAACGTCGGACGCGTATGAAATCGGCCTGAAGAATACGCTGTTCGACGGCAAGTTGACCGTCAACCTCGCGGCGTATCTGGCCAAGTATAAGAACTTCCAGGCGAATAACCCCGATGTCGCTGGCGGCGTGGTCGTGACGCGCTTTACCAACGCCGGCAACGTCTCGACACGCGGCGGCGAGCTCGACCTGCTGTACCGGCCGCTGTCGGACCTCAGCATCTCGGGCGGACTTGCCTATACCGACGCCCATGTCGACCAGTTCCGCGCTGCCCCGATCCTGCCGGGACAGCCGGTTCCTGCCGCCATCCCCAGCGGCACCCCGCTCGGTTTCGCACCGAAGTGGAAGGGCAATATCGGCGTCGATTACCGCATCCGTACCGGCGGCGCGTTCGACTTCAGCGTCGGCGCGCAGGGGTCGTACCAGTCGAGTGAGCTGTCGCTGTTCTCGCCCGACCCCGTCCTGCGCGCGGCAGGGACCATCGGTGCCTACGGCCTCGTCAACCTGACCGCGTCGGTCATGGACAAGGCCGAACGCTATAAGCTGACCTTCCAGGTGCGCAACCTGCTCGACCAGAGCTTTGCCGCGGCGATCACCAACGGCGGGCCAGGCGGCGCGTACCGCTATCAAATCCCGCGCGATGCCGACCGTTATTATGGCATCACCGGCCGCGTGAACTTCTAAGGGCTTGGCGCCATCCCTGCGCAGCGGGGGTGGCGCTCAGTCTTCGGCCAGCCGCACGACCGGGAGCAGGACGTGCACCCATAACGTGGCGAGCAGATAGCCGCTGCCGCAGATCACGAACATCGGCCAATAGCCGTGGCCGTGCCCCATCGACCAGCCGGCGAACTCGATCATCAGCGCGCCCGAGATGTTGCCGCCGACCGCGCCCGCCGCGATCACCGTGCCGACCCGCGCCGTCGGCACGATGTCGGCGGTCAGCCCGAAGATGTTGGTCGAAAATCCCTGGTGCGCAAACAGCGCGATCCCGATGACGAGCGCCGCGATCCATGGGCTGCCCGCCATCAGCGCCAGCGGCATGATCAGGATGACCGTCGCATAGAACAGCATCGACGTCTTGCGCGCTGCGTTCACCGTCCAGCCGCGCGCCACCAGCCGCGGAAACAGCAACCCCGACGACAGCGCCCCGAGCGCCGCTAGCGTATAGATCAACGCCACCGGGCCACCCAGATCGGCCTGCGCCATGCCGAAGACGCGGTGGAAAAAGTCGGGGATCCAGAACAGCAGGAAAAACCACGCCTGATCGCTGAGCAGCTTGGCTCCGATGATCGCCCAAGTCCGCCGGTCGCGCAGCAGCACGCCCCAAGGTACGCGGGGGGCAGCGACCACGGCGGCGTGTCCGGCGCGCTCGACGGGCACCAGACCGCGCGTTCCCAGCACCCACGCCACCACCCAGACCAGCCCGAGTGCGCCGGTGACCACGAACGCCGCGCGCCAGCCGAACGCCAGCGCCAGCGGCGGGATCAGCAGCGGCGTCAGGATCGCGCCGATATTGGGCGCGGTGTTGCCGAGCCCGAGCGCGAACGAGCGTTCCTTGAGCGGTAGATAGACCGCCGCCGACTTGACCGCAGCCGGCGTGCCGACCGATTCCGCCGCCGCAAGTGCAGCCCGCGCCACCACGAATTGCTGGACGGTGCTGGCGAACGCGTGCGCCATCCCCGCAAGGCTCCAGACTACGACGCCCAGCCCGAGCGCGACGCGGACGCCGACGCGGTCGACGAACCAGCCGATGAACAGCAGCGCGCCCGCCGCCGTCATCTGGAAGACGAATCCCAGATGCGCGAACTGCTGGTCGGTCCAGTGGAACTGCGCCTCGAGCGTCGGCTTCAACAGCGCGAGCACCTGCCGGTCGACATAGTTCAGCGCAATGGCGACGAACAGCAGCGCGATCAGCCCGCGCCGCTGCCCCGCGGTGGAGGTAATCAGGCGTCGCCCACGACGTCGGGCTTGGCATCCCCGGCGAGCGCCTTGTAGCCGATGCCGCCGACCAGCGCGCCGACCAGCGGTGCCAGCCAGAACAGCCACAGCTGCTGCAATGCGATGCCGCCCTCGAGCAGCGCCGGCCCCGTCGAGCGCGCCGGATTGACCGACGTGTTGGTGACCGGAATGCTGATGAGGTGGATCAGCGTCAGCGCAAGGCCGATCGCAATCGGCGCAAAGCCCTTCGGAGCGCGCCCGTCGGTCGATCCCAGAATGACGAACAGGAACCCGGCAGTCAAAATGGCTTCGATCAGCAGGCCAGCCTGCAACGAATATTCACCCGGCGAGTGGATGCCGTAGCCGTTCGACGCAAGCCCGCCCGCATAGCCAGCCTTGCCGCTGGCGATCGCGTACAGGGCGGCCGCCGCGATCGTCGCGCCGATGACCTGCGCGACCACATAGGGCACGATGTCCCGCGCCGGGAAACGCCCGCCCGCCCACAACCCGACGGTCACCGCCGGATTGAGGTGGCAGCCGGAGATATGCCCGATCGAATAGGCCATCGTCAGTACCGTCAGCCCGAAGGCGAGGCTGACCCCGGCAAGGCCGATGCCGACCTGCGGAAATGCGGCGGCAAGCACGGCGCTGCCACAGCCACCGAACACCAGCCAGAACGTGCCGATCAGCTCGGCAAGCCCGCGTCGCACGATTGGCATGGCAGCTCCTCCCCAGGTTCTACTTGCGCGGAGTGTGCCGGACGATTGTTACGGAAGCAATGCCGCACCCGGCGCGCCGCCCGGTCCGCGGTGTGCCCAGCGGCCGCGACCATGCAGCGCGAACCGGTAATAGCCGAGCGACACCGCCACGATCGCCGCCGTCGCAAACAGCCCCGGCCGCCCGACCGCAGCATCGCCGAGGCTGGTCCAGACGATGCCGGCAAGCACGATCAGCGCGGCGATCGGGATCAGCGGATACAGCGGCATGCGGTATGCCGCGTGCGCCGTCGCGCCCGACCGCCGCCCGGCGATGACCGCGACGCACAGCAGCGTGTAGATGACGACGATGCCGCCCGAAATCGTCGTCAGCAGGATATTTTCGGGGACCACGCACCACAGCGTGCCGACCGCGCCCATCACCAGTGTCGCCGTCCACGGCGACCCGAAGCGCGGATGCAGCCGCAGCAGCGCGCGGTTTGCGGCAACCGGCCAGCAGCCGTCACGCGCCGTGCTGAACAGGATGCGCCCCGCCAGCAGCGCCACGACGATCATCGAATTGAAGATGGCGAGTGCGATGCCAAGGCTCATCACCGTGGCGAGCGTCGGACCGCCCGCCTGCGCGATGAACGCCGGCAACGGCTTGGCCGCCGTCATCAGCGCGTGCAGGTCGGGGGCGCCGATCAGCACCGCTGCCACCGGCAGCAATTGAAGCACCGCGGCGAGCCCCAGCGCGAGAAAGATCACGCGCGCGCTGGCGGTTGGCGCGTTGTGCAGTTCCTCGCCAAAGCCCGCGACGCTGCCATAACCGTTGAACGCATAGACCGCGCCCGCCGCCGCCGTGCCGATCACCGCGATGCTGGCCGGCATCAGCCCGGTCGAGGTCGCCATCACCGGGGTGAACGCGCTCGCCAGCGTGCGCGCGGGATGCAGGAAGCCGAGCGCGGTCAGCACCACAAGGCTTGCCACCTCGGTCGCGAGAAACAGCCCCGTCAGCACGGCATTGACGCGCAGGTTGAGCGTCGCCAGCCCGGTGACCGTCACCACCAGCACCGCTGCCGTCGCGACCGGCGGCAGTTCCGGCAGCACCGCGCGCAGATATGTCGCGGTGCCCAATGCCGACAGCGCCAGCGCGATCGTCAGTCCGAACAGGCACAGCCCGAGCACGGCAAAGCCCCACAACGGCCCGGCTGCACGCCCGACCATGGTATATTCCGCGCCGGTTTCGGGGAATGCCGACACCAGCTCGGCATAGACGCACGCCATGATGACCCCGAGCCCGACCGCCGCGCCGAAGCACAGCAACACCGAAGTCCCGGCCTGGTGGATCACGTCGGAGCCGACGATGAACACCCCGATCGTCGGTGACAGTGCCGACAGCGTCACCATCAGCGCGCCGATGCTCCCCATCGATCGCTTCAGCTCCGCCCCGTTCGCCGACGCCGCCGCCTGTGTCATGCGCTACCCCCGCAGTTCGACCCAAGCTTGCGAACATGCCGGTTCGCCCACGCGGCGGCAATGGGGCGCGGGCATGGCATCATGCCGCTGGCTGGGCTATTGCCGATGCGAGCGACAACTGGGGGGAACAGGCGATGTCGAGCCGGACTATTCTGCTGATGCTCGCCGTCGCGTTGCTCGCGGGGTGCGCGACGCGGCCGCATGATGCCGACGGCGACCTGCGGCTGGCACTCGCCGCAAAGGTCCGCACCACCGACGCCGACGGCGTTCCGCTGGCCAAGCTGCAGGCTCCGGTGGTCCATGCGATCGGCAACCGCCACAGCGTCCTCGTGCTATCGGGCGGCGGTTCGGACGGGGCGTTCGGCGCGGGCGTGCTCAACGGCTGGAGCGAGCTTGGCACGCGGCCGCAATTCGATGTCGTGACCGGCGTTTCGACCGGCGCGCTGATGGCGACGCTGGCGTTCCTCGGTCCGGACAATGACGCGCAGCTGCGGACTTTCTATACGCAGAGCACCAACAACGACATCTACAAGTCGCGCGGCATCTTTGGCTTGCTCAAGGGGTCGCTGTACAATCGTGGCCCGCTCGAACTGGCTATCGCCAATGCGATTACCGACGACGTGCTCGACAAGGTCGCCGCCGAACATGCGCGCGGGCGGCGTTTGTACGTCGCGACCACCAACCTCGATCGCGGCATCCAGGTCGCCTGGGACATGGGCAAGATCGCCAGCAGCAAATCACCCGGGCGGCTTGCGCTGTACCGCAGCATCCTTGCCGCGTCGGCGGCGATCCCGGCGGTGTTCGAGCCGGTCTATATCAAGTCGATCGATGAAACCCCGGCGCTGCATGTCGATGGCGGCGTCAAATCGGCGGTGCTGTTCCAGTCGTTCATGATCGATGACAAGTCGCACAACCAGCACGTCTGGACGATCGTCAACAGTCGCATCGGCTATGCGCGCACCGACGGGCTGTCGGGGGCCAACGCCAACAAACTGGTGTCGCGATCGATCTCCGAAATGCTGCGCGCCGTCATGGAGAATACGGTGTTCCGCACCTATGTGCGCGCCAAGTCGGGCGGTGCGGAGTTCCACCTTGCGTTCATCCCCGACGATGTCGAGGAAACCGACCCGATCGAGTTCAAGCCGCCCGAAATGACCCGGCTGTACGAGGCCGGCCGCGCATGGGTGAAGGCAGACCGCTGGGCCGCCGAACCGCCCCGGCTCGAGAAGTTCGAGCGCGTCAAATAACGCCTCAGCCGATGCGGTAGATCTTGACCTGGTAACTGCTGCCGAACGCGCCGATCTGGTCGCTGAACTTGCCCGCCGCGTCGAGCGCATGCGTCGCGCCAAGCTGCGAATGCGCCGTGCGGTAATGATCGTTGCTGTCGTACACCACCGTTGCGGTCTTGCCAGCCAGCCCGGCGATCGTGAACCCGAACGTCGCGCCGTTTGCCGCGCGCACGTCGGACTGCGCCAGCACATAGGTCGCGTCCGGCCCTGCCTTGACCAGCACGCGGCCCGGCACCGCGACGTCGCTGGTCGTCAGCGTGACGGTGCCGTTGTGACAGCTTTCGGACGTGAACCACTGGCCCGACGTCACCTGCTTGATTGCCGAATTGATCCGCCGCAGCGAACACATGCCCAGCGTGCGCGCATTGAGCACGCGCGCGAATTTGAGCACGTTGCCGTTGACGTGCGTCAGGTTCGCCTGCACCGCGAGCGCGCCCGGCGTGCCCTGCCCGCCAAGGCAATAGCTGTTGTCGGTGCTGTCGTGGCAGAAATACTGGATGCCGTGCGCGCCCGCGATGATCGTCATCCAGACGCTGGCGTTGACCTCCTCCGACGTCGCGCGCATTTCATTGCCCTGGACGACGCACAGGTTGACCGACACCACGCAGTTGTTGTTGTGCGCGCCGCCGCCCCCGCCGATCGTCACGGTGACCTTTTCACCCGTCGCGGTCGCCGCCTTGTCGAACACCGCATGCGCCGCGTCGGTGACGGCGGCGATCTTCGCGCCTTTGGGGATGCCCGGCCCGGTCACCGTCAGCCCGATCCAGCTGCGGGTAAACCGGGTCCAGTCGTAATTGCTGGTCAGCGTGGTCGATCCGGCAGCGACGCTCGCCGCCATGAAGCTCACCGATCCCGACGAGCCGAAATTGTCGGTGCCGCTTTCGACGAACGGCCACATCGGCTTGCCCGGCGGGATGTTGTCGAACAGCGCCTGCACCGTCAGCCCCTGCAGGAACAGCGCATCGTTCGGCACCGAGATGAAGTCCGACCCGCCGGTCTTCAGGATTGCCGCATACCACGGCAGCGTCATCGCATAGAGATCGAACGACACGATACCGAGCGCGTTCGCCGCCGCGACCTGATCGGCATGGCAAGCCTCGGTTCCGGGAAACTGCGGGATCAGCGGCCAGAACACGAAATTGTCGAGCACCGGGCGCGTCGGGTCTTTCGCGGTCATCCCGGCGACGGCGGTCGGCACCATGTTGATCCGCATCTGCGGCGGCATGCTGGTGCTGTCGCACAGCGGCTCGTCGCCGATATTATAGCCGATGAAGCTGCTGTCGGCATGCTGCTTGGCGATCAGCGCGAGGATCGACGCGACGCTGTCGGGGGCCGGTGCCACCGCGTCATACGGCGTCGTCACCGCGCCGATCAGATAGATGTCGTGTTTCTTGACCGCCGCGAGCTCGCCGTCATCGCTGCCAAAGCGTTCGGGCCACGGCGTGCCGCCGCCGTTCGATCCCGCGGTGCCGAGGATGATGTTCATATTCTCGCCCTTCACCGCTTCGGCGACGGTCGCATAGCGCCCGCCGAGCTTCGCGATGGGGTTCTGGTACCAGACCGCGATCGGGAAGAAATCGGCGCTTTTGGGCGGTCCGTTCGCCCATGGATACGACGGCGGCGGCGGCGGCGTCACCGGTGCCTCGGGCCCGGCATAGCACGACCGCGGCAGCATCAGCATCAGTGCCAGCATGATCTTGTGCAACATGATGCCGCCTATATCAGCCGATGGTGACGGCCGAATAGCCCCCATTCCGAGTGGACGCCACTGGCGCGACGCGGCACAACACCGTCAAACAATCGC
>Ga0209724_1004759_pt1 | contig 10587 bp, 2 predicted proteins | sample grotaG_FD_184143 | JGI IMG/M metagenome (GOLD analysis project Ga0209724, IMG submission 184143) | Glacier valley bacterial and archeal communities from Borup Fiord, Nunavut, Canada, to study Microbial Dark Matter (Phase II) -... | ecosystem: Environmental > Aquatic > Freshwater > Ice > Glacier ... | reverse complement strand
AAGAAGGTATTTGTCCCCTAAGATGGCAATTTATCCGCCGAGCCTGTCTACGCCCAGAGATCGCGTTGCTACCTTCAGTAGAAAATGCTATCAGTAGATCACTAGTATCTTTAGAACAGATTCCATCTCAGTATGACAGAGATTATCCGCCTCAACGAATGGCTCTTTGATGATGATGAGCAGGTCACTCTTTGGTGGTTGCGATCGCCCTGGCGGGAATCCATGTACCGACAATGGCGAACGACAGCAGTGTTCAAGCAAAAGTCAGGTGAATTTAGAGAAGTTGATTTTCCTTGGGGGCTTATGCCATGGTTACGATTAGGGCAGGTTTTCCAGATGGGACAGCCTGTATGGAATAAAGCGGAAGGGAAAGTATTTAAGCTGGTGATTCCTGATTCGTCTACTGCGACCTTAGCTAGAGCAAGTACTATTCCAACACTGGCAAACTACCTGCTTCAGGGTGAAGACAATTTGGCAGAGTACTGTATCAGATTTCAGACTGAGCAAACCGTTACCATTGTGATTCCAGTACTGGAATGTATTCGGGCGTTTTTGCTTCCTAATAAAACGCTTGCCTTTGGGTTACTAGAGCCGAATTACTTTGAACGTGTGATCACCCGGAACGAAATCAATCAAGGGAAGCTGTCTTTAGATTTTTCAGGCGATGTGCCCAAGAAGATCTTAAGCCGATCGCTTGTTTTTCGTATTGCTCGTCTGCTCCATGATTCGTCGTTTCGTCTCGCTTGGGATAGGGTGTACCGCGATCGACTCAGTCGTTCAACCCAAGAGACCTGGAACACCTCGATTCCCTTAACAACGAATCTTCCTAAATTTGCTTCAACGTGGCATGTGAGAGGAATCCTGACGGGGCAAGTTCTACTGGTTCAACAGATTTTGGAGGTGATACCGACGCGATCTCTTCCTTTCACCGAACTTGAATTCACCCATCCTCGCATCAAAAAACGAGAGTATGTGGAGAAGCCCGCCATTAAGCGACAGCCGAAGGAGAAGGTTGTTAAGGAGTATTTGGTCGAGGGTGATGCTCAACCCCCTAAAACCCCAGAGCCAATTCGGAGACTGCCCCGTTTGGGCATGGCAATTATTGAAAAGCAGAAACTAAAAGTCAGCCAAACAGGTTTGATCTCGATCGTCACCGCAAAGCGGACTACTGACGAATCGGATCAGGCTGATGGTCAAAACGCTGCTGAACCACCATTGAAAAGTCAGACGATTAACTTCGCTGATACAGGTCAAGGAGGGGAGAATCCTGCGGCTGAGTTTGCTCTCAGATCGCCGCTTGATATCTTCGTTGCCCCCGATGACGGACTGGATGATTTTGCTGAAGCAATCCGATTCTTAGAGGAAATGCACTGGGATGTGACGGTTAAGTGGGAAGTCCACGAGTTTACGCAGGAAACATTGTTTGCCAAGGTTGCAGATCGTCCCAGGAAGTATGCTCTCGTCACGCTACAGATGCAAGGGTTGCCCCCTTGCTGGATCTTAGAGTTTGGTAGACCAGACAATTATTCCATTTCTACCCTCATCCTCACCTTTGCCAAAGATCGGGCTGAAAATACGCTTGAAACGGTTATAGCCATCGCCACTTTGCTTAGGACATTTTTGGTAGTGTGCTTCGCGTACTGCCAAAAATGTCCCTGTCCTAACCTATGTGGCGGTAGCTATATCAACAAAATACTGGACAAAGCATTGCAGCCTGAGGGAGGTTGGAATAGTAAACCGTTGAAGAAACTGTCTGAAACAATCGCAAGATTCAATTTTCGGTGGGCTAAACATACGAATAGCTCAACAGAGGATTGGGGCGATCGTCTGTATAAAAGCGCTAAAGACGTTGTAAGTTCAAACTAAAAAAACAATTTAGCAGGCGCGTCATGCACACCAAGTTGGGCTATCGAATTCACGTTGCTTTATGTTGGCCAGTCAGGTGTGCGACCGGCATAAGTAATGACGAACAGAATGTCGTCAATATCCTCATCCAGGAAGTGTTTTTTGACTTCTTCGGTGTTGGGCAGGGTGAGTTCCCACTCGCCCACAGGTGATTTGCCAATCATGACTGTCCAGCTACCGGCGTTGCCGCTACGGGTGCTGATCTTGCCATCAATAGGGGTGGCGCTGCCGCCGACGGTGCCCTGGTTGCCCTGTTCTGTGAATCGCAGGATGGTAATGGGTAGCTCAAAGGTTTTCTGGCTGGCGCGGACGAAGTAGAGCAAGACTTGCTGGATTTTGAGGGTTTCAACATTGGGCGGGAAGTCTTCCCGGAAAGTCTGGAATTTGACTTTCATTGGGGTCTTGGTTTGGTCGGGATTGTTCAAGTCGTACCACTGATCGGCGAATTGGTTGCGGAAGCTAAACGGGCGATCGGCGCTGATAGTTGGCTTCAGCGACTGAATGACCTGTTGGCGATAGTCGAAGTTATAGAGTGCGTTATATTCCAGCGTGATCAGCACATCGGCAATGGTTCGATAGTCAAAGCGATTAGCCGCCTTAGGCATTTTGAATTCCCAAAACATATCTACGCCGCTACCTTCAAACGGCAGCAGCATGTCTGGTTGTGGATCTAACTCAAATACACCGGTTGAATTGTTGGGCGCGCTCAGGGCAATAAACTCGGGGGCACGTCTGATGGGAACAGTCTGGAACACATCGCCGCCAATCACTACGCGAGAAGGGCCAGTCGTCGAAAGAGTCGCATGGATACCATCGATCGGTGGAATCAGGGCGATAACTGAGGTACGCACTCGTTTAATCAGACGTAGGTAGTGACCGGGAAAGCCGCGATCGAACATCTCCATCGGTGTAGCAAACAGCATGACACCGGTCTCACGGAAGCGCTGGAATTCAAAGGGTGCCAGCCGTGCCAGTGAGATTGTCTTGGTCAATGGCAGTTTCCGCTTGTTGGTAGCGAACGCATATTGATCGAGCTGATAAATGTCTTGGAGCAGACGCGCCGACCCCGTCAGTCCCCTACGATCCGTAGCCTTACTATCTGTATTCCCAAGCGTACTAACCTCTGAGGGCACATTCCAGTAATCCGAGTTGATAAAGGCTGGCGGAATTTCCTGGCGCTCGAACGCAAGCTGGTTTCCGGCCAGTGTAGCCATTGCGGTCGCTTGCTGGAGAAAATAGCTGTAGACTCCTTCAAGAATGTTACTCATCCAATCGAAGAGTTCCACATTCGTGAATTTGTTGGTCAAAAATTCGACCGTATCCTTGGCATTATCGGCTCCTATTCCTGCGATGACACGCTCCTGAGCCGCTATTTGCACATGATCGGTGGCGATCTTTTTTTGTTGGTCGCCGATTAGAGAATCTTGTTCTGCAAGGCGTTTTTGCAATTGCCACTCGTCTTTTCTTCTTTCCAAGGCCGCATTGATCGAGGCAATCTGAGCAGCCGCTGTAGCGTCGATAGCGTCTTTCGTGTTGGCACTCTGATTTGCAAACAAATATGTGTCTATCGCAAAATCAGCTATACCCACTCCAGCGGCAAGAAAACCGCCAGTTGGATCTGCGGCGGCCAGAGAGGCAGCCAAATTCGCAGCAGCTATCAGGGCCTGTTTTTCCTGAATTCTGAACGATTGCTCCGTAGCTCCTTTCTGGGCTGCTGCCGCAGTCCCATAGGCTTCGATCATCTGTTTTTCATATTCGTTAGCCCCCGTTTGGAGCCAATCCTCATAGGTGTCTATTTGAATTTGAGCTCGTTCCTTTTGAAGATCGGCCAGCGTCACGCCATCGTTCGCCTCCCCGACGCGCAGATCCTGGAGCCGGACACCAGCCTGAGCGAGTCTTAACTGTTGCCCAGCCTCTAGCAGTGTACGGGCCTCCGCATCTCGGCTTATGAGAGCCGACAGCATAGCCCCTTCAATCTGAGCCGCCAGTTGTACGAGTTGCTTTGCCCGTTCGATTAGCACGGGATAGCGGTAAAGAGAAGGCTGGAGAGTCGCAAGTCCTGGAAGGGTAAGCTGCCCGCCCGCCCCGATCGCTGGCAGTCCAGTGGTTGTATTCGTCGGAGCTGCATAAGCGTCCAACTGACGCTTTAGACCAGCAATGTTGCGGCAGTTCCGCAGCTTATAGAGATTTAGTTCTGCATGGAGGTGTAAAGCCCTAAGAATCGGATTGGGAGGAACGCAAAACTTTAATGATGGAGTAGTGAGCGGAAAAACAGGCGGCTGAGGTGGTGCTGCTGGAGGTTTACCGTTACCTGCTGGAATCACCGGATCAATAAGCCTGATACCTGAAAATATGTTCTTGACCACAGTTTTTCCAACAGTTTGCAAGCTGTCATCTATCAGTGGCTGCATTAATAACAGGGCATGCTGCTCCTTGAGGATATTTGATTTCGAGATCACTATCGCTCCCGTCGTGGGGGAACTGGGAGCATCAGCGACTGCGGTATTTACAACCGCTCTGGCTTCGGTCAACCTTACATTCCATGCTGATGCTCCTTGCAGTGCGGACTTAACTTCTATTGAGGCTTTGTTCAAAGATTTACCAAGTGGTACCTTGGTCAGCTCTTCCAGAATCTCGCCAACGGCTGCTGGCACTTCTGGTGGAATGTCTTTACCAGGCTCGATTTTTAGTTCAGCAATCAGGTCATCGCATTTGCCGAGTTTCTGTTGCAGTTCCGGCAAGTTGAGCAGATCCAGAGCTGTTAGATACAGCGTTCGCGCTTGTGCCAGTGACTCTCCGGTCTCTTGCGTGAATTCAGAATCTGCAAAATCAAGCAAACACCGAACCAGCGACATAATGGTGAACCGGGTGTAAGTGAAATGTCGGGTGGCGGCGATCGAGTGTGGATTTAAGGGATCGAGCAACCAACCGTCTGCCTGTTGGTATAGAGGCACATTGGGCAACTTCGCGTCGAGTTCCAGACCGTAATAAATGTTGCGTTGGTTAGGAGATCCCCTCTGGGCTTCGTAATCGTAGACGGTTCTGAAACAATCCAGGGCAGCCAAATAGTGACCTGCGCTTTGAAGCCCCAGCGCTAAATGTAGTGGGACATAATAGTAAGCCTCGCGGAGATATTGAAGTACCGAGGCTGTTGCATCCGCATTCAGCGCAAAAGCCTTGATGATTTCCTGACGACGCTTTTGGAGGTTCGTTTCAGATAAGTGAAGCGGCACGCTTAGAGGTGCTTCGACTCGAGGAACAGCGCGGATTGTGGCTGAACCGACAAGCTTGTTCCCAGCGTCAGCAAATTTATACATGTAAAAGGCATAAGCATTCTTTTCTCGCTTATAAGTCAACATCTGCCGTCCTACGGCTCCGCTTCCAGCATGAGGAGATACCGTAATGAGATCTGCCAATGTGTCTTGTAAAAGGTTGTTCGCTTCATCTCCTTGTAAATTGGTAAAGCGCCTATAGTGAGACCCAGAAGAATCCCGCCAGAAGACGTAGACTGCGCTTATCTTCACTTCAGCAAATATTACTAGACGCTCATCATCCTCCTGACCAGGAAACGCTCCTAGAAATTCCGCGCCGTCAAATCGCCATGCCCTTGAGACTCCTGGAGATTTATTTCCTGGTCTTAACTCAATCAATTCCAGTTCAAAGTACCTTGCTTTAGGATTAAACGACACGAGCCACAACATGTCACTGTTGACTCTTAACACAGCCCTAATTTCTATCGGTAAGTAGGCTGCACTGATACTGCCAGTAAAGTTGAACTGAAAAAAATATAAAGACCAATCGACGCTATTCCAATCAACACCGTCACTATTCAGTTGTGCAAAGTACAGTTTGTAATAATTTTGCGTACGAAAAACCAGACTAGGTGGCGTGAATTCATTTTGCGTTTGCACGGGAATGATCTCTGCTGAAGCTATATTGACTGGAGGAGTGGATAACTCCTTTACGCTTCCGTCTCCATCCCATTCGCCGAAATTATCAAGGTTCAGTCTGGCAAGCTTAAGGGCTTGTTCACCTGTATCACCAGTGATGCAGAATAGATGAATGTATGATGATTGAACAACTCTGCTTATTCTGCGAGATGTTATTTTATTTGTTCCACCACCATTTAGATAACTCTTTCTATAAGGCATGGCTCCAACGATTCGGACAACCTTTGTATCACCAAAGCCCTCTACTTCTTTCCAGAATGTCTGTCCGTAACCAGAAGAAGTACCGCTAGGGTTATAAGCCGACCAGTAAATCTTGCCGCTCTGTGCCCGCCCAAACATATAGAACATGGATGGCGCAATGGACGGCTGGCGATCGCACCCCTCCCCTGTATATATAACGGTGGAAGCTTGACAGGTCGCCTCAATCTCAAGTGAGCAAATATCGCGAAAGTAGTTCGCGTAGGTTTCGGCTTCCGAACAGGACTGCTGGGGATTGAGTCGAAGACCCCTAGTATGCTTTATCAATGTTTCAAAGACTGGGGTTTTATCCTTCAAAAGACTCGGTTGCAGAATATTTTCTGGATAGAGAGATACAAATGTAGCTGAGCGCCAGGTGCCATACGAGCCGATCCATTTCCACTCTTCGTCAAAATAATCCGAGACCAAAGACAAAGGGGATGCTGCAAGCTGCTTAAACTGACCAGTGCGCAAATCAAAGATAAGAGTTTGCAGCGTTTCAAGCGCCTGAGCCACGCGCGTGGTCATCCGGCATCCTCCCGATCGAGCATCAGCCAGAAGTCGCGCGGTAATCCACTCAGCCTCCTCACTGAAATTGGCACCAACGGCATCAGACGCTTCAATGAGCGTATCGCGCAAAATGGGTAAGGTCGCCTCCTCAACCGCGCTGATCGCATTTGCAGAACCTTCGATAGTCGAGTTCACCTGATCAATCCGCGCTTGCAGCATGTCTTGCCAGTCCCGCCGTGCTTGCCAGGTTGAGAGCCAGCGCGGAGTCGATGGTTCTAGGAAAGGTAGCGGAGTTAGAAGAGCTTTCGGAATCTTGAAAAAATCTGGGGAAAGAATGATGCGCTGATCCTGTTCTTGGACACGCATTTCAGCAAATTTCCGCTGGGTTTTGGACTGCGCCAGGGTGTCGTACACGATAACCCACTCGAAATCTGTAATGGGTTGTTTAGCTTTCGCTAGACCTCGAATCCGCATCAAGTAGTTGAAGGCACTATTGATGAGGTTCAGTTGCTCCAATCGCTTCTCGACACTGTGTCCGGCTTGGCGTTCCTGATCAAGCGCTTCTAAATCAGCGGGTTCAAAGCCGAGTGCCTCCTTAATGATGTGATCCAAGCCAGTTAACGTGTCGGGGTCGTCAGCCTCGCGGGTAGTTCTCAAGCCATCGCGCAAGACCGCGAGCTGGTCATAACGCTCCTTCCAGACATCAAAAGCAGGGTCACCCGGAATTACGTGTAGAAGATCGTCAGCGCCCATCACCGTGGGATCGATAATGGGCGGTTGGCTGCGGACACGTAAAGCCTGCTGCCACCCCTGGCGAGATTCAAGGCTTGCTTGCCAGCGCGGGAGTTTAGCTTTGAGCGCTTTCCAGTAGACGAGACCTGCGGATTTTTCCTGCTGCACCCATTGAGGGTACTCGTGTTTGAGCTTGCGGGCTGGCGTGAGGATGGCATAGGCTTCGGCAAATTCGGTTGCCGTTGGCTTTTTCGCGGGATCGGGCTGGTCACTCGCCTCCTTGATCCCCATCAAACGCTTAAAGTTCTCGATCGTCAGGTGCAAGTCAGTCTCGATCTGCTTGATCGCGTTGCTTCGGATCGTGTCGTCTGCGTTGCTCAAGCTATTCTTGAGGGTATTCAGGTCACGCTGTAAGGCGTTGCTGGGTAAGGGATTCCCCAACGCCAGCCGCAGCATGGCATCAAAGCTATTGGTCTCACGCTCTGCCTTCAGATCCTTGGGAATCTGCTCGATTCGCGCTTTGCGAGCATTCCAGAGACTAATAGCCTCCTTGCCAGACAACCAATCAGGTAAATCTGTCAGTTTGACGATGCCCGGATCAATGAGCGGTTGATCTGTAATAGGTAGAGGAGGCCAATCGCCTTCTTTCGGTTCGGTCAGAGAAACCCAGAACTCTTCAAGCCCTATTCTTGTGCCAGCGCCTTGTTCCTCGGTTCGCCAAGCGTCAAATTGCTTTGCTTTCAATGCCTGCGTCAGGATCGAATAAATCTCGCGCCATTCCTGCTCGCTCACTTTATCGTTGCGCATATCGCTCTGCGCCAATTGATCTTTGGCGCGAATAGACATTAACCGCGTGAAGCTTTCTACGGTAAGGGCAAGTGCCGTAACGCTATCTTTCGCAGTCTTGATCTCATCAGCAGTGCCGCCCTTTGTCAGAACCAATAGCAGCCCATCGAGATCCGGCAAGGGGTTGTCAGGCAGTAATGCGTTGCCGAGTACTTGCTTGAGTATCGCCGTCAGGCCATTTGTCTCACGAGCTACTTTGAAGTCGTTTAAGATTGTGTCGATGAATGTCCGGCGGTTCAGCCAGATATCAAAAGCTTTATTCGGATCGGCGAGATTGATCTTGGGGTTTGGGTTGCGGAAGTCGTCCGGCTCAATCAGATCGGGGTCGATGATGGGAAGTCGCGGAGATGCATCGTCACTGTAAGCATCGATTGGGTGGTCTTGTCGGCTCCAGAGCGTGCGCAGATGTTTCAACTGCCAACTCAAAAAAGTCGGAATCGCTGCTATTGAAATGACTGTGCTGTCAGCAGTGTAAGCAATCTCAAATACGCCGGAGAGACGGCTATTGGACTCTGGAACTAACTTCACCGTTCCTGTAGCCGTCGCAATTTCACCAGCAGCCACGAGCTTTGTGCGTAAAAGATCCTGATACAATTCGATGCGGAAAACAGTAGGCGCAGGGTTCACTAACGCAACATGAACCATGCCTTCAGTATCGGTATTCTGCCCACACACAACGCCGCTCAAATTCCAGCGCTTGATCTGAGCTTGATCATCCCCCAGCTTCGTGCCTTCCGATAGGGGATCGCGAGTGGTATCACCCAAACCAAAAAGCTTTTCGACTACCTGCTCTGTAAGGAGATGATCTTGGGGTGGTTTGGCGCTTGAGTCCAGGAAGAGTTGATCCAGTTCATCACCATTCTGTTTATCGTCATTGGGCAGGTCGGCTGGGCGCGGCACGGTTAGATCAATGCCCAATCGTTCAGCCAGGGCTTTGCGGTTTTCATCAGTCTCGCTACGAACGCGGCGGATTTCTTCGTAGGAGGTGCCAATTCTGTTGAGCAGCATCGCATAAACGGCAAAGCAATAGTTCGCTTCTCCTTTGACCAGCGCTGCTTCTTTCACAGGATCAGCTAATGGTCGGTTGCCAAGATAGCTACGCAGCACTTCAATGCAGATACGTACCTGATACAACTGCTTTTCAACGGCTTCGCAGTCGGTGGGCAGATCGATGAAGGGTTGATGGAAGGTATCAACCAGGAACTGCAAATCAATTTTTTTCTTGCCGTTTCTGATGTGTTTCAGGGCGTAGTCAAGCAGCGCTGACAGGTAAGCTGCCGGACTGACTGCTGCTTCACAATCGGCACAGCCACATTGCTGTGGAAAGAGTTGACCGGCAAGATTATCCGCCATGGTTTTGAGTCCTTTAGTGTCTGATTAGATTTGGGTCTAGAGTGTGAATCCGTTTGCCTGGTTGGTTGCCATTTCCACGAGCAGATTGTTTAGAAAATCAGTCTGAGCGCTAGCCATGATGTGTAATTTCGTGGCTTCAAGTTCGGTCAGTTCTTCATGGGTATCTTTGACAGCGTTGACAAACTCCGATCGAGGCGCATCAGCGATCGCTAAAACACTGTCGTACTGTTTTTCAATTAACACAGTACTTGCCATCACCTTGAGTGAGAGTCGATCTAGATCAACCAGAGATTCCAACCTTTGCTTCATCTCAGGACCTATTGGAGGCAAGTCTGGTAGTCGATTAATGCCGCCCTTGATACGGATATCTGCAAATGTTTTAATGTTGCGATCGCTCAAGTAGGTCAACAATTCAGGAGAGGCAATCTGCACTTGCTGGAGCTGCTCTTGCAGTGCTGGAGTTTGAGGTTTGGGAAGTCTAATACTGACCGTGATAATATCTGCCTCTAGTTGATTCGGGCTGATATCAACTGGCTCACCTTCAGGAATCTCTTCGCCTGCTAAGGTCTGCACTTTGAACGCAATTTTTCGGGATGGGGCATCCTGGGGCAAGTTGCTTGGAACGTAGAAGCTGAAGAAAAATTTGCCTTCGTTGTCAGAGATGTCTAAACCCAGGTTTTCTTCAACTTCAGTGCGATCGAAGGCAGTTACGGTATAGCCTGCCAATATCTGGTCGGTTTCGGCATCTTTTAACTGAGCTATTACCCTGTGTAATACCTGGTTGCGTCGCTTCGCTTGCCGAACTATTTCATCCACGCGATCGCGCAAACTAGCGGGAATAATATTCTCTGCGACCGCCGTCAAAAGGACATTATGAAGTTCTTCATCACGAAGTCCAATTAATTTCTTAAAGACCGAGGGCAGATCCTTCAACGGTACTGCCGCAAGCTCCAAGAATTGTGCAGGTACGTCCTTGCGTCCCCAGCCATAGAAGGCTTCGATCGGGAGATCGGTTTCCCGTGCTAGCACTGCACTGTGCCTGAGCCATTTGATT
>Ga0209724_1004755_pt1 | contig 10594 bp, 9 predicted proteins | sample grotaG_FD_184143 | JGI IMG/M metagenome (GOLD analysis project Ga0209724, IMG submission 184143) | Glacier valley bacterial and archeal communities from Borup Fiord, Nunavut, Canada, to study Microbial Dark Matter (Phase II) -... | ecosystem: Environmental > Aquatic > Freshwater > Ice > Glacier ... | reverse complement strand
CCCTTTTTTGCCGCCCGGGCCGCCGCCCCAATTATGCGTCAGAATGGTGGAGGCTGTGTTATTAACACCACCTCAATTGCCGGGTCAAACACTCGCGGTAGCAGTCTGGCCTATTGTACCTCCAAAGCGGGGCTAAACCATCTTACCCGTTGTCTGGCGGTAGCCCTCGCCCCCGATATTCGAGTAAATGGCGTAGCACCGGGCCTATTACTTACCCGTTGGGGTGGACTGTGGAGCGACGAAGATGTTAAACGCTTTGCCGAAAATGCCGCCCTTAAAACGGTAACATCTATTCCAGCCTGTGCCTCGGCCTATGTGTTACTGGCTAAAAACGAAAGTATGACCGGGCAGATAATTACGGTAGATGCTGGACTGACTGTTTAAAGGGGGAATTATGTCGCTACCTTTCAAAATCAAAGGCCCTGACCATGTGGCCCTAACGGTTAATAGCCTGGAAGCCTCCGTCAACTTCTATCATAAAATTCTGGGACTGGAGCTGCTCAACTCTGAAGAATTCGCCGCCGGCACACGCAGCTTTCTTTCAGTGCGGGTTGGCGAAATGTTGATAGATTTGTTCCCCGCCAAACCTGACCAGCTTGCCCCTGCTGCTGGCTATACGCTTAACCATTTCTGCCTACATCTGGAAACCAAGCTTGGCTGGGACGATTTCAAAACCCACCTTTTAGGTAAGGGTCTGACAATCAAAATGGAAACACTGCACAACTGGGGAGCTTATGGCTATGGCGACTCGGTGTATGTATTTGACCCGGATGGCAACTCTGTAGAACTAAAAGTGTATTAACGGTTGTCGGTTGTCAGTCGTCGGTTGTCGGTTGGGAGTGCTGAGTACCGAGTTAATGGAATATTTTAACTCAGCACTTAGCACTCAGCACTTTTTATTTAACCCCTCAATTCCCTCGCCAAAGGAGATTTGTTAATGCACTATTCCACTAAAGTAGTCCGGGCCGGAATACCCGAACACGAGCAGGGTCAACCCTTTCTACCCGGACCAACCTTCGCGGGGGTCTATCACGCGGCGGGCGACCCCAAAGAAAGCCCCTACACCTATGGGCGGTTCCATAACCCCACCTGGACTCTCTTTGAAAAAGCCCTGACCGAGTTAGAAGGGGGTAGTAGCGTGGTGTTTCCTTCGGGGATGGCGGCAGTGGCAGCGGTTTTCAATACTACTTTGCGACCCGGCAATATTCTGGTAATGCCTTCTGACTCTTATTACACCTCGCGCTTGATTGCTCAGGGGCATCTGGCGGCGCAAGGGGTAGAAGTGCGGATGGCTCCTACCGCTGGAAACGCTCAATTAGAAATATTAGAGGGGGCAACCTTGCTCTGGTTGGAAAGTCCCAGCAATCCCGGCCTGGATGTTTGTGATATTGCGGCATTAAGCGAAGCGGCACATGCTCGTGGAATTCTGGTGGCAGTGGATAATACCACCCCGACGGTTCTGGGGCAACAGCCATTGGCGTTAGGGGCAGATTTTTCGGTTTCCAGCGATACCAAAGCCCTTACCGGGCATAGCGACCTGGTTCTGGGGCATGTCTCCTGTCGGGACGAGGCTCTAACCGAGAAACTCCGTACCTGGCGCACCCAACAAGGCGTAATTCCCGGCCCAATGGAGGTCTGGTTGGCGCATCGCTCGCTCTCTACCCTGGCACTACGTTTGGAAAGACAAAGTGCCAATGCTCTGGCTCTGGCTCAATTCCTCCAGAGTCGCCCCGAAGTAAAAGTGGTGCGTTACCCTGGCCTTCCTACCGACCCGGCCTATCCCACTGCCGTCAAACAGATGCAGTTTTTCGGCCCGGTGGTAAGTTTTGTGCTGGGGGGTAAAAGTGAGGCCGACCAATTTTTAACTTCGGCTAAGTTGATCATCGAAGCCACCAGCTTTGGCGGTATCAAAACCAGTGCCGAGCGGCGGGCCCGGTGGAGCGGCGACCAGGTTCCCGAAGGTTTTATTCGCATGAGTGCTGGTTGCGAGGATATTAACGACCTGTTGGAAGATTTTACTCAAGCATTAGCGACGATTGCCTAAAAATTAGCATAAAGTTATTCATACGTTGTCATTCCGAGCTAAAGCTGAAGAATCTTAATATTCTGAGCAAGACCCTTCACCAGCTCAGGACGATTAGGCACAATAAGCTTTTGCGGTTTTCAAAAATTAGGGCAACCGATACTGGCGGGAGCGCGTTATCCCTACTACCCGCAAGGCTCCGGTTTTTACCAACATTGCCAAATCACGGGCGGCTACCCGCTCTGAAACACCCGTCAGGCGGCGATACTCCATATTGGTGATAAAACCGTTTTGCTGAATATATAACATCGCTAAGACCAAACGGCTTTCGCGGTCACGGGCTTCTGGCACAGGTATTTCGATTTGTTTTTCTAATGGAGCATTTTCAAGGGATATGTCAGCTTCTTCGCTCTTTTGAGGGCGGCGGAAAATTACCACAAATTCATCTAATTCCTTGAACTCTGGCATGGGCAAACCCATGAGGCGGCTCTGGGTAATCATCAGGCGCACCCCGCTGCCGATATTTTCGGTATAACGCGGAATATCCCGCAGCAAACCTGCTAACCGGGGATTCCGTAGCTTGGAACTAACCTCACCCCGTTCCATCATTCCCACTGTAATACCGGGTAGGAGTAGACCGGGCGAATGTATCTCCACCCGGTCACTGTAAATCAAAATGCGAATCCGTTCCCCTTCCCGGCTATAATCCCGATGAATCACCGCATTCACCAACGCTTCCCGCAGCAACTCGGTGGGTAGTTCAGGCAGGTCTACCCGATGCCAACCTTCTATCTTTGCTCCTACTGGCAGGTAGAGGTTAATAAAAGCTGCCGCCCGGTCAATCAAATCCTGCAAGTTTCCGGTTATAACTTTTCGATCTAAATAACCGCCAATGCCGTAGCTATCCTTGAATAGGACACACACAATCTCGCTTTGGGGGATATGTAGCTGAGGGTCGCGCCCGAAGAATAGTAATCCACCATTGGTAGGTCGGAACTTTCCTTCCAACAATACCCCACAGCGCATTCCCTCCAAAAGCTGCTGAATATCCAAGTAACGATTATCAAACCTATAACTATCCTGTCGCTGCTTCAGATAAGCCTCAACCCTGGCTATATCAATGTCTTCCCACTCTGCGTCAGACGCTACTTCCAATTCCCATTGCACTTTTCCCCGGTCACGAGCGGCTTTCATAATTTGCTGGACACTCATAGGCAGGGTATTAGTTCCCTGTCGCAACCAGCAAGCTCCGCCAGCCTGATAAACCTCACCCGCGCTGGACGGCACATAGGCTACCAGAATATTCCTTTCATCCAAAACATAAATTTCCGGCTCATAAGGGCTAAACTCTACCGAAGGCTCAACCAGGCGAGCAGCCCTCAACAACCCATCCACCGCTTCACCTATGTTTCTTATTCCTACCAGGCGGAGGTTTTTATCCTCTACCCCGATAACAATATAGCCCCCCTGCCCATTTGCCAGTCCGCAAATTCGCTGAGCCATTTCGCTTGGTCGAGGTACGTTTAACTTTAGCTCAAGGATGGTATTTTCACCCCCGGCAATTAATTTCCGCAGTTCAGCTTCGGTTAATTTTACCATTTTAATTGTTATTTATGTCAAGTTAGATTGTGAAGGCTAATTTTGCCAAACAAATTTCTGATTTCCTGCCATTATAGCCTATCTTTCAGGATTAATCCAGACATGTTCAGGATTTATAATGAACAATTCCGACACTGTTACTTCTAGCTACCACTTCGCTCCAAAATCTGGTATGATAAGGACATACAAAACTTCCAATTGAAAAAAGTATTGAAGGAGCAGACAGTGGCAAAAACTTACCAGGGTCTAACATTGGGCCTCTGCAACCAGAAAGGTGGCGCGGCCAAAACCACCTCAGCCGCCGCCTTAGCCGCGCTTTATGGCGAACAAGGCTTGAAAGTGCTGGCGGTCGATAGCGATGCTCAGGGCAACCTCAGCCTTCAATTCGGGGTGGATTGCCTGACCGACAAAACTATCAAAGGCACTATCGCGGATGTTTACCTGGGGCGTGCCACTGCTCCCGAAGTAATTACCCATACCCGCTTTAATGGCGTAGACCTGATTCCAGCCTCAATGGATTTAGCGGCGGTTGAAATTGTCATGCCAACCCTACCCGGCTGTGACTTGCTCCTTAGCACTGCCCTTGAAACTGAGAGAATTAATTATGACCTGATAATTCTGGATAGCCCTCCTAATCTGGGTAAATTTGCCGTGAATGTACTTAATGCTGCCGACTTTTTTGTAGTGCCAGTAGATGGCCCCTGGGCTTTGCGTTCGGTGGATACTCTACTAAAATTAGCACGCGATAATTCGCGGGTCTATAAATTGAGCAGCAAATTCCTGGGAGTATTTCTCACTATGTCTGACCGTACTCGATTAACCGGGGGAGTGCGGAGCGAGGCCGAAGAACGTTATCCCGGCCTTTTATTCAAAAGCGAAATTCGCCGCTCTACCCAGGCTCGTGAAGCTGCCGCGATGGAAACTCCCATTCCACTTTACGCCGCCGATAGTGCAGTCGCCACCGATTATCGCTCTCTGGCCCGCGAAGTAGCCGAGCGTATGGGCCTGAATACCGCCCCCCGGAAAGGAAAATAAGATGGCTAACAAGGATTTCCGCACCGCCATGCGCCAACGCCGTATTAGCAATAGCAACGAAAGCGACCAGGAGAACGAACTGGATGTAGTGGGAGTTAGCTCATTGGTAGCCGAATTGGAAAAGTCCAGCGTTCAATTGCCTGTGACTGAAATCGAAATCAGCCAACTACAGGATAACCCCTTTCAGTATCTGGCGCGCCCCGACCTTGACCCCGAAAACCTGGAAGAATTGGCTAATTCCATCCGACAAAACGGCTTCTACGGTGCGCTACTGGCCCGCCGCAAACGGGGTAGGACTATCCAATATGAACTAGCCTATGGGCATCGCCGTCGGGAAGCGGCTCGGCTGGTGGGACTTGCTACCTTACCTGTCAAAGTGCTTGAGCTGACCGATGGCGAGATGGCTCGTATTATGGCCTCTGAAAACTTTTCCCGCGAAGACCTGACCCCTATGGGCGAAGCCAATGTGGTCGGCCTCCTAAGCACCACCCAGAATATGAGTGCCCGCGAGATTTCTGAGGCGATTGGCAAAAGTCCCAAGTGGGTCACATTGCGGGTTGCTCTCTACGAAGCTCCTGAAGACATCAAAAAGATGGTGGAACAAAAACCCGACACCCTTACTCATGTACCTATCCTTGCCAAATTCGGCACTCCCCAGAAGCGCGCTCCCCTTATCGAGCGGGTTCTAACCAACCAGCTTACCAGAGCCAAGCTTCAGGAAGAAATTGAGACCAGCCGCAATGAACGTCCTGACATCCCCACCAAGATTGTGAATGATGTAACAAGGTTGCCGCAGCGCACAGATAGTTATACAAATCACAATCAAGAATTAGTTGAAACTTCGCCCGCCAACACAGCCAGATGGGAGGCCGCTTTGGAACAGCTAAATCGCGCTCTGGAAAAACTGGAACAAACGGCGCAGGAGGTGGGTCGCGAAACAATTTCAGAAAATAGAAACAGTCTGGAAAGTGCCGTTGTGCGGTTGCGAGTGATTATGAAGTCTTAAGCAGAACTTTACATAATAATATTATCAGGATTCTACTTACCACTTTTGACAAAAATCATACCATTTTACATGATATTGCTACCAAAATTGACCAAAAACCTAGTATTTTTAACCCATCTAAACCTCTTACATGATTGTGCAGTTAATAACAAAGTTGGCGCAGTGGAAAGATAATTACCTAAATCACAACATCTGCTTTACATAATAAATTTATTCTTCAAAGGAGAAGCAATGACTCAATCAAAATTAACAATCCGCACTATGATAGCGCGCCCGGTCAATGTGCCAATGACCAGCCCCTTGCAAACCAGTAGCGGCCTGATTGCCACCGTCCCACTGGTACTTATAGATATTCAAACCGAAGAAGGTATTACTGGTTCAAGTTACGTCTTTGCTTACACACCCCTGGCTTTGAAAGCTATCACTCAACTTATTAGCAACCTTGAAAGTGTTATTAAAGGCGATATTGCCGCCCCCATTGCTATCGAACAAAAACTACAAGGGCGTTTTCGCTTGTTAGGGCCACAGGGCTTAACTGGCATGGCAATGGCCGGGATAGATATGGCTCTCTGGGATGCTCTGGCAAAAGCCGCCGACATGCCCTTAGTGCGCTTGCTTGGTGGGGAGATTAAACCTATCCCAGCTTATAATAGTTGCGGACTAGGTATTATCGGAGCGGAAAAAGCGGCGGTTGAAGCTCAAGAATTGGTTGCTCCTGGTTTCAAGGCGGTCAAAGTCAGGTTGGGCTCTCTTGAATTGGAAACCGATCTGGCGGTGGTGCAAGCGGTCAGAAAGGCGGTTGGCGATAAGGTGCATATAATGGTAGATTTTAATCAATCCCTGACCGTCCCAGAAGCCCTACGACGTTCACATGCGCTGGAGCAGGAAAATCTCTACTGGATTGAGGAGCCTGTGGTAGCGGATAATTATGCGGGGCACGCCCAGATTAGCCACGAAATAAAAACCCCCATCCAGCTTGGCGAAAACTGGTGGGGAGCGCACGATATGGCTAAATCTATTGCGGCGGGGGCTTCCGATTTTGTGATGCCAGATGTGACAAAAATTGGCGGGGTTACAGGTTGGTTGCGGGCGGCGGCTCTGGCAGAAGCGGCAGGTTTACCGATGTCCTGCCACCTTTTCCCTGAAATTAGCTCACATTTATTGGCGATAACCCCTACCCGTCATTGGCTAGAATATGTTGATTTTGCCAACCCTATTTTGCAAGAACCAACTAAAATCGAGAACGGTAATGCCATTATTCCTGACGTACCCGGCACGGGCATTAGCTGGAATGAAGAAACCATAAAACATTACCTGTTTGAATAGTAGCCGCGTCGTTTCACGTGAAGCTATGACAAAGAATTTCCAGGTCGTGCTTATATTGAACCCTTATGGCCTCGCGCAGTAGTGGTAAATGACGCTGACCCATACGAACGTCGAATTGATTGCGGAAAACCAGCGCAAAAACCGTTGCACCTTCGGCGGTTTTAGATTGCCAACCCAACGCCGGATAAAAATAACAACTTGAGGGTTGGTGGGCAATCGCTGCCAACAAACCTTGCCATTCTGCCAAAACTTGTGCTATCTCCAGGTTGTAAGCCTCCGCAATTGCCTGACGTAATAGTAAATGCTCTGCTCTTACCCAGGGTTTAGTTACGACAACCTTTGGTGGAACTTCGACCTGGATTTCTACTTTTGGTAGTTCTACCTCAATCTGTACAGTCTCAACAATATTCTGGGGTTGAATAGGTATAGTTTCAAAATCCAAGCGACTTTGCTGATAATTTTGCATGCGTTGGCTCTTTGTAACCCGCTCTTCCCCGTTTTCTACAAGCTTTCGCACCATTCCTCGGGGATTTTTGCTGGCATTTTCCCTAGCATACTGAATAATATTTTTGATATAGTCGGCGGGTTTGTTGAATTTAGTGGCACAGGAAATTAACTTCCGGGCTATCGTATCGTCAAAACCAAAATCTAACAGTAGCAAAATTTCTTCTGATTTCTCTTCCACCACCAATTTTTGGGTTTGTGCTTTGGTGGTGGATTCAGGTTGAATTTCAGGTTGGTTATCAAACATGTTGGTTTTGATTCTACTGAGAATCAGCGACTGATTCTTCCTGGTAACGGTGTCCGCTTCTTCTGTAAAGCGGGAAGTGTTATCACTTAGAATCAACTGGGTTGATTTAGCACCGTTACTACTTGAAATCACCTCGGTATTAACCACAATTTGTTCTTCAACCGTCCCTTTTTTGCTAGATTGCACGGTTAAAATCCGTTCCTCGGCGGGAGCAGCAATTTGCTTGACGGGTTGTTTTGTTGCTACTTCCCTATATATAGAAGGTTGGATAGGAGTTAATTCGGTTTTTCGGTTAGGGCTACCCAGCCGTTCCCGCGCCTCCCGCACCCCTGGACAACGCGCAAAAAGCTTGCAACCCTTACAGAATTTCATTTCGGTAGTGGTGGCAAATTCGGCTTTGGTCAGGGGATCGGCAGTGCGGTAAAGCGTACCATCTGCTTTGGGGTTAACCCCCAACTCGGCGGCTCGACCCCGTACTTCCTCTAAAGTCGCGGCGGTAGCCTGCGCCAATTCCTCGAAACCGGGCAATACCGCCTGATAACTGACCAAGCGAGCCGTTCTTAACTCGTTTAATAATTTAGGTAGATGCAGCATCGAAGCCCCTAACGCCTCGGACATATCCCTTCGTCCCGGCCATGAAATATCCGATACCGCGTTCCAATCGGGTCGTTCATATTCATATTGGCGCAAATAGCCCCATAGGTAGACCGATAAGGGGCTAACACCGGCTCGATGATAACAACGGTAAAACTCGTTCCAGAGTGGCACGAATCCTGACAGTTGTTTACGGCGGTAGGGCTGCGTCAGTAAAACCCCGCTATCATGTTCGGCTAAAAAGTTGCCGAAAATATCACTATCAGGGGGTAAGAATCCTGCCACTGGCTCTTTTTTCCTGGGCATGTCCTAACCCTCCCTGACTACTTCATGGCTTTGTTGAGCCGAAAAATGGTATGAAAAAACCCACAGTAACCTTTGCATTTTGCAAATTACCTCAAAAACAGGCCGTTTAGTGCTTGACAGGATCATGAGTAGCATGTAGAATAAAAGGGTAAAGAAAATCCTGTCGCTACTACTAAGTGCGGCGTTTAGATTGTGAAAACTCCCAGGAGCTTGGTCGGCAGACGGGAGTTTTCTGCTTTTATATTACTTGCAAAGTTCTGGCTGGGTGAGCGGGCAGCCGAACCAAAATTTCCCCGGCCTAAATCCCGGTTTAACTAAAACCTCCGGCTAACTAAAGACTACCCCTGATAACCTGACTTATATCTTCGGTTGGTTTGCTCGCTTCGATTTCAAACCGTTTCAGTCGTTGGTATTCTTCCAGACTGACTATAACGGCTGCCGGACGACCCCGCCGGGTAACAACTTTCGTGGCATGCCCTACCACCACATCTTCAATGGTAGAGTTAGCCCGTATTTTAAGGTCTGATACGGAAATTATATCTTCGGCAAAATCAAAATTTTGGTACATACTCCGGCTTTCTTAGCGAGCAAAGGGGGTCAGGACAAACACCGTCAATAGGTGACATTAATCGTACCTATTGCTGAGTCTGATTATAGAACGATTCATAAAATTGTCAATTATTCAATAAGTGAATAGCCATTTTTCATAGAGCAAACTAATTTCAACGCTGGAAGACTGCAACCTACTTCCATATGATATTTAGGTTGTGTAGAAAAGGCAAGTTAGCTATACTTTGTAACATCTTACTAAACTCACTACCAACGAAAGGAACAAAACGCAATGTCCACCTGGCACATTCAGGAAATTGCCGCCGAGCTATATACAGCCCGCAGTAACGCCGAAGTAATACCTGAAAAGTTATCAGACCGCTACCCTAAAATGACCCTTGACGATGCTTATACTATTCAAGCCGATTTGGTAAAACTATATCAGGAAAAAGGCTATACGCCCACAGGCTACAAAATCGGTTTTGCCAGCAAAGCCCTGATACGAAAGTTTGGACTATCTACGGTAGGCTGGGCTAATGTGTATGATCAAACTGTCCATTATTTTGCCGACAGTAGCAGTACTTTTTCTCTGGCTGGTACTATTGCCCCCAAAATAGAACCTGAGATTGTTTTCAAACTTAAAGAGCCTTTAACCACTGGTAGTCAGGATGCGGCGGCAGTATTAGCGGCTTCGGAATGGTATGCGCTGGGTTTTGAGATTGTGGATTGTGTTTTTCCAAATTGGGGGTTTAAGCCTGTAGATTTTGTAGCCACTGTCGGTTTCCATATCGCCCTGCTAGTCGGTGAACCCCAGAAGATTGAAGCTGCTAACATCCCGGCTTTGGTTGAGCAACTGGAAACTTTCAAATTGAAATTGTCGAAAAACGGAAAAGTGGTGGCAGAAGGGGCAGGCAAAAACGTGTATGGTAATCCCGCCCTGTGTTTGGGGGAGTTGGCTGAAGCGATGGCACGTCAGGCGGGTAGCCCTACTCTGGTGGCGGGTGATGTAATTACCTCTGGCACTATCTCTGACCCCCAACTTATTTTGCCGGGTGAAGAATGGGTAGCCGAAGTCTCAGGGCTTGATTTACCTATACTAAGTGCAAAGTTCAGCTGATTCGCCTATTTTGGGCAGGCACGGGGACCTGACCCTACATTTAGTTCCCCTTGAACTTACATATTTAGGACTTTCGCTTTAGGCAGCAACCAGGGCGGGAATACGAGGGTTTCGTAATTCAGCCCGCAAATAGTCGCTGAATAAATCTTTAACAACCGCACAAAGCGTTTTTTCCAGTTGTTTAGCTTTGACTTTAATCGCCAGCCAAGCTTGATAACAACAAGCCAAATGATTGCGTTGGGCTCTTTGACTGCGGCATTCGCATTTTTCAGTACCAGTTAGTTGTTT
>Ga0209724_1004751_pt1 | contig 10597 bp, 9 predicted proteins | sample grotaG_FD_184143 | JGI IMG/M metagenome (GOLD analysis project Ga0209724, IMG submission 184143) | Glacier valley bacterial and archeal communities from Borup Fiord, Nunavut, Canada, to study Microbial Dark Matter (Phase II) -... | ecosystem: Environmental > Aquatic > Freshwater > Ice > Glacier ... | reverse complement strand
GCCGCCCCTCTGGTCAGGTAGCGTGGTACTCCACGCAGGTAGGTTTAGTAACTGGCCTGCTATTACAGGTCGATGTTGCTCCCTATTTCTATGCTGTGGAGAATGCTAGCCATAGCTTTAGTCAGTGCTAGCATCCTCGGCTTGTTTAATCCGCTTTTTGACCTGCTCCCATAGCTCTGGTGCAAGCAGCACGCCACCAGACTTCCCCTCGATAGTGATTACCATTGGGCGCATTGTCTGCCGCAGCACCGCCGCCAACTCCTTGAAGTTGCTGCGTAGCTCGGTAGAAGTTACCACGCCGTCTTTCGTATCAACATCCAGATTGCTGAAGCTGATCGGCTTGCTGCGGCTGATGTCCATTCCCTGCGCCTCCTCAATGATCCACAAGTGAGCCAAGCTGCTATCCTGACTCCGTTGTGATAGAATTATAGAGCGATTCGGCTCGTCTTGTCAATAGTTTTTCCACATCATGTTAGGAGGTGCTTACATCAATGGTAATTAAGCTAGATGCAGAGGCTATTAAGCGGCTGGTAGCTGGCGGTGAGAGCCAGACGGTCGAGTTCAAAACTGCTGGTGAGAACCAAATTGGGATCGGTGAATTGTTTGCTACCTTTGCTAATACCGACGGTGGCGTTCTGCTCATGGGTGTTAGCGATGATGGCAAGATTGTAGGGTTGACTGATCTGGCGGCGGCTGAGTTGAAGGTTCGAGGCGCAGCACGTAACACCCAGCCCTCGCTTGATGACCGTATTGCGGTCTACAGGGTCGTGGTTGATAATAAGGAGATTCTGGTTGCGGAAGTACCAACTGTCTATGATGCAGCCTATTCTTACAGCTCTGTGTGGCGAGAGCGGCGCGGTGCAACTAACGTCTACATGAGTGATCGTGCTGTCGCTGACCTGCTGCTGCGACGCACCGGCTACGACTATGATCAGCAACCACTCGCACAGCTTGATGCCAATGCCCTTGATGCAGATGCAGTGAACCAGATGATGACTGGTCGCTTGCGGCTGGGTGAGTTGATGGGTCAGCGCAACCTTGCTCAACCAGAGCCTTACCCTTCTGCCAGTGCGAACAAGTTCCTGCTCACGGAGAAAGCACTGCGGAAGGTTGAGGAACAACTGCACCCAACAGTGGCTGGTCTGCTAGCATTGGGGCATAGCCCGCAAGTAACTATGCCTGAAGCAATGATCCAGTGTGCTAGATTCCGAGGTACTACCAGCACCCACTTCCTCGCCCGCGCCGAATATGGTGGCACTGTGCAACAGCAGCTTGATGAGGCAGTTGCCTTCATCGCGCGCAACACCAGCCTTGAAGCGCGCATTGTTGGCACGCGCCGTGTGGACATACCGGCCTACCCAACAGAAGTTGTCCGTGAGGCCATAGCTAACGCGCTGCTTCATCGTGACTACCGCAGACGTGGCAGTATCAGCGTCAACATATATGACGACCGGCTAGAAGTGATTTCCCCTGGCGGTCTCCTGCCCGGCTTGCGACTCAACGATTTGGAAGGTAGCTCAGAACTACGCAACCGTGCGCTTGGCTTTCTAATGATGTGGCTACGCCTGGTTGAGCGTTGGGGTACTGGGATCACGAGAATGCGAGATATTATGGTGAAGGCTGGGCTGCCTGAACCATTGCTGCAAAGCTCCGACAGCCGCTTTCGTGTATTGCTTTATAGCAGCCCTGTGGAGGTGCAAAGTGTAGAGCCACTCGATCAACCTGTCAGCAAGCGCACTGGTGGGTTGGTCAGTAGAGGATCAGCACTAAACGCTCGCCAGATGGAGCTTCTGGCAGAGTTCAATCGGCAGGGGGGCATGATCACTGCCAAAGAGTACGTGGATCGCTTCCACGTATCAAGAGCAACTGCCAGCCGCGACCTTGGTGAGCTGACTGATCGTGGCTTGCTGCTACAAGTTGGTCAGAGTAGGGAAACAACCTTCACGCTGATGCCTGCGCGGGACGCTAGTGATGATTTGCAACCTGATTAGCTCGTCATTGCTCGTCATTGCTCGTCACCTACTCCATTAGCTGGCACAGTATCGCCAGCCGGTTATTATCATCATGATAAAGGCCAGATTTGTAGCTCGCCCGCTAATTCGCAGATGGAGACAGATGTTATTATCATGGTGATAATGATTGTGTCATTCACAAACCTGATACAAATATGAGTGGATAAGCTGTGTAGGTAATGCCTGGCCTTCGTTAAACAGTGAAGTGGGTGCGTAGAGCTTCTTTACAAGCCTTTCTAACGGTTAGGCCTTGACCTGCAAAGGTCAGATCGTTTATAATACTTTGCATACCGGTGCAATTGAGAGGGGTTGCGGATGCCACGACAAAAGCAGACCAGCATTACAGTAGATGAGCGGGTGACAAGCCTGCTTGATCAAGTCATTCGAGTACATGAGCGCAAAGTTGGAGTGCGCCTTAGTCGTCCACAAGCCATCACCCTGCTGAGTACCAGCTTCCTCCGCGAAGCTGATGAGCAAGTAGAGATAGATGTTGGCGAAAACAAGCCATCCCAAGAGCGATCACGTTCCAGCAAGTAGGACTTGAACTAACCACTAGACAAGAATGAAAGTGAGATATGCAGTGGCAGAGCAGGGCCAGATCATCACCATTGCCAGCTTGAAAGGTGGCGTGGGCAAAACTACGCTTACCACTAACCTCGCCGTAGCCATCGCCCGCCGCCTTAGTAGCGCACGCGGTAGAGAGACGCGCGTTGCCGTGATCGATAACGACCCGCAGGCTTCTACCACCCGCTCCTTTGGCATTGAGGAAGTCAATTTGGAAGACTCGATCTACGAGGTCTACAAATCTGACATTATAGTGGGTGGTGAACCTCTAAACATCATTGACGTACTGATGCCAGTGGATGCTGAGGGGATTGATCTTGCACCATCGCATATCCGCCTGAGCAAGATGGAAATGGAGTTGGCGGCGGCCACCGACCGCGAGAAGGTGCTGCTCCGGGCAACCCGCAGCCTCAAAGGTCGCTATGCTTACACCTTCGTGGACACTGCCCCCAGCATTGGGCTGGTGACGCGCAATGCCTTGACTGCTGCCGACGGTGTGCTAATCCCGGTGCAGATGTCCAAGCTGGGGCTTGACGGGCTGACTGACCTACTCGACACTATCAAGGACGTGCAGCGCAAGCTCAACCCGCGCTTGAAGATCATTGGTATCCTCCCCACCTTCTACGACAACCGCAACAAGGTGAGCAAGAGTGCGTTGGCTTATCTGATGGGTGACCAGTTCGCCGCCGACTACCCAGAGGTAGCAGGCAAGCTGATGACCAGCCGCATGGATGAGCGCGGGGTATATGAGAAGGTACAGGTTGAGTCGCGTAGCATCTACAATGCGCCGACTAGTAGTGATATCCGCCGCGACGAGTTGGAGCGGGCGCGGGTTGACTGCGACCAGATTGCTGATGAGGTGCTACAGCGATGCCAAACAACATGATGAAGAAGATGGGCAGAGGTGGGCGGCGCAACGACAGCCTGCTGGATGATGCTGGGGCTGGCCGTGCCGACGAGCAGACATTGGTGGACGCAGTAGTGGCTAGTCTGCAACCTAACCCTTACCAGCCCCGCCACATCTTTGAGCCGGAGGCACTGCAACAACTGGCTAATAGCCTAGCCGAAGAAGGGCTACACGAGCCAATTGTCATTTACGAGGATGACGACAGCGGCCAGACTTACATTGCTGCTGGGGAACGCCGCTGGCGGGCTGCTCAGATGAACGGCTGGCCGACGATAAAGGCGATCCACCGGGGGCCAAAGTCGCCACTCTGGGCGCGGACGACAGCCTTGGTCGAGAACTTTGGCCGCGCTGACCTAATCCTCGGTGAGAAGATCACCGGGCTGGCGGCCTTGGCTGAGATCACCAGCCTGAGCAACCGTGAACTGGCCCGCAAAGTCGGCGAGAGTGAGCAGAACGTCGGCAAGTACCTGAAGATCGCTCGCTACCCTCAACTGGTGGCCGAGATCAATCGGCTTGAGCAGCAGGGTAAGCGGCCTAGCTTGCAGGACTACTATGCAAGAGCGCAGGTGTTCGAGCCAGATGAAAACCGAGGGCGCAAGAAGCTGCCTCGAATCTCAGCGCAGCCACCTAGCCACTCGGTTCAACATACCGCTACGCAGCCAGCAGCCAGCGGCAATGGCCGCAGCAACGGTGCCAACCAACTAGTGATATTGCAGCCAAGTGACAGCCACCAGCCTATTCGATCATCTGCCGCCCCACCTAGTGGCCGAAGTTCACGGTTGTCTGAGATGACCGCTGACATTGCTGGTTTGCGCTCGGAACTAGCCTTCCAACGACCAGGCGATCTGGATCAGCGTGAGCTTGAGGAACTGATCGTTGAGGCCAACCAGTTGTACCAGACGGCGGTGGCGATGCGGCGGTAGAATACTGTTGACCAACAATATAATCAACGGGTGTAGTCAAAGCAGACGAGGTGCAAATCCGCACGCTGCATGTGCATATGCGGCTGGCTAATAACTGCTGAAGTAGCTTGCTGACCGGCAACGCTGCTAACTGCCACTAGCAAAGTAGCCACATCCTGGCTCTTGACATAGCTGCTAGCGACGCTGATGTAGCAGATGGGCTCCACTGAGGTGGCGCAACCAGTGCAGCTGAATGCGGAGTGACACTACGTCCAAAGGGTGGGTTGAAGATGAGGGTGGCTGCAAGGTAGCTAACCTATCGGCGGGAGCGACAGGTGGCTGACGCACTACGTGATTGGCAGGGTGACTATGACTACATCATGCAAGACCTGCCGCCTCAATATGCTGGTAACCAACGGCTTCTGCGCCACTGTCGTCAGCAAGGAGAACGCGGTTGAGCCGGGTAGCGGTATCATCATCCCGGTGCAGTCGCTCGGCAAGGCTTATCGCGCCCTGCCTTCGATGTTCCTCAGCCTGGCAATTATTGACAAGTATGAGTCGGTCACGGTGCTGAGGATGCTGGTCACGATGAAGGGGCGTACCAGCTTTGAGGCTTATGTAAACGAGCAGGTTCATCAGAACTACCCCGGCTTGGCGTTTGACGCAACGATCCCCTGGTGCATCTCCGCTTCCTACGACGAGCAGCACAAGGCACCGCTGGGGGTGTATAACCCGAAGGGCGATTGTCGGTTGGCTCACAAACACTGCGCTGAGGAGCTAGTTCAGCACACGACTATCCCGAAGCACTATCGTCAGCTACGCAACATGACCGGCACTTTGCTGACCACGATGCGTGAGGAGATGGGTCAGCATCGTAGCGTCACCTTCGACGAGGTGGAGGAGGCTGTTCATGCCAGCTAAGCTCAAGCCCAAGTTGGGCAGTAATGCGTCAGTGGGCCGCGAGGCTCTGCTGGCTTCGACGCAGGAAGTGGGGAAGCGGGTGGAAGATGTACGCGATATTCCGCTCAACCTGATTGATGCCAACCCCAACCAGCCGCGCAAGAGCTTTGACGATGTGTACATCGGCGAGCTGGCCGACTCGATTCGGGAGCGTGGGTTGCTTAATGCTATCATCGTTTATAAGCTGGACGATGGTCGCTACCAGATTGGGGCGGGTGAGTGCCGCTGGCGGGTGCACAAGCTGCTGGAGGCCTCGACGATCCGCGCCTACGTGCGACCCTATGTGGACGAGGCTAACGTTGCGCTGGACACACTGACCGAGAACGAGGTTCGCAAGAACCTGCGCCCGCTTGAGGTAGTCTGGAGGGTAGCCGACTTGATTGCGGCTGGTTACAGGCCGTCGCAAATTGCGAAGGAGACCGGCATCTCAGCAGCTAGCACCAGCAAGTATGTGGCGGTGGCCGAACACCCCGACCTCTGGCCGCGCATCGAGTCGGGTCAACTGACCTTTCGCCGTGCCTATAAGTTGATCGCCGGGCAGAACCGTGAGGAAGGTGATACACGCGGGCGCAAGGTTGCAGCAGCGGTTGCCGACGAACAACTATTTCACGGTGAAACAAAGGCGGACGGGAACAACCAGTCTGCTGCTGGACAACTACTTCACGGTGAAATGAACGGCGACAGTGGTCAGAACCTACTGCTCCCCGGCGGCCTGCCGCGCAGAAGAGTAACCCGGATGTAGAGCGAGGGCTGGTTGTAACGGGCGCAGATCGTAGCAACCCGGCGGCGGATGCGTTGTTGGTCGGCAACCAGTATTACACGCCACAGCAGTACCTTGGCAGCGTGCAGCGGCTCGCTAAAGCCTTGCAGCAACCGGAGGTCGCGGCAGTGGGCAATGAGCCGCCTCAACCGGGAACAGCGGCGGGCGATCAACGATGCGACAACCGATCTCGTTGATGTGTGGAGCGACGTGCTGGCCGGGCAGCAGAAGTAGGCAGGCAACGTGTGTGTAACGCACACACAGGCTGGACGATGGCTGCGTGTGCATTATGCACACGCAGGTTAGAGAGGGGCGAGGACAGTGGACGACGAGCGCAACAAAGTTGAGGAAGTGAACGAGCAGCCCGATGGGGGCAGCATCATGGACGAGATCGTAGGGCCGCCGATGCTAGCCAAGTCAGTGCGCGAGGTGCGGTTCTACGGTGACACGATCATTGCGGTCGTGCTGGAAGATGACTCCGTCTGCGTACCTATCAGGCCGATCACTAACGCGCTGGGTCTGAGCTTCAGTGGTCAGCGGCAACGTATCCTGCGTGATGATGTGCTGGCTGAGGCAGCGGTCAACATCCTCGCCAACCTTGACGATGGACAGAGCCGGACTATGCTTGCGCTGCCACTTGAGTTGCTGCCCGGCTTCCTGTTCGGCATCTCGGCTAAGCGCGTCAAGTTGGAGTTGCAAGACAGAGTCCTACTCTATAAGCGCAGGTGTCATATCGCGTCGTGGGAGGATGTGCGAGGTGAACTGGGGTTGGCAAGCCCTGCGCCTGTTGGCCTTAGTGGTGCGGAGATGGCTTTGCAGATCGCTCAGGCGACGGCGCACCTTGCCCGCCAGCAGATTGAGTTTGAGTCACGGCTAACTGGCGTAGAGGGTAAGCGGGCTTCGATGGCTGACTTCATACGCGACTTCATTGTAGACACGCGCCAGCAGTTGCGGGCTGCTGACGAGCGGCTGACGATATTGGAGTTGCGGCTCGACCCCAAGAACCAAATCACGACTGAGCAACGCGCTCAAATCATGATTGCCGTCCGCAATCTCGCTCACCTGCTGGAAGAACGTGGCGCGGACAATGGCTACAGCAAGGCATATCGGCTACGTACCGCTTCTTTGACATAAACACCTACAAGGCTCTGACCCAAAGCCAGTTCCCAGCCGTCATACAGTGGCTAAAGGAGTGGCACGAGCAGGTTGAAGGTGGTGGCAGCATCGAGGCGAAGAAGCCGTAGAGGATGTGGCAGTGGCTTTAGTTATGCTAAACAAGGCTGTAAGGGTTTAGTTGTCCTCAAACTCGCTGTGTGGCTCGAAGTTGAGTTTGATAGAGTTCTCCATTATTCCTGTCTCGAAGCGGTCGTCAGTGCCGTTGGGTAGGGTTGCTTCGATCTCAAGCGTGACTTTGACTCGCGCCCCCAACTTGCCAACCAGTTGATTGACGACCTTGTTAGCAACTTCGCCGATGCTGCGTTCCAACCGCTCGGCATCAAGCTCCACCGTGCCGTGGAAGCGGCGTGGCTGGTTGCGTGGACGGCTGGCTGCTGGTGCAGGCGTGCTGTCGCTGGCTGCCGACTCCCCACTGCTAACATCTGTCGGTATAGTCGCTGGGTAGCCGGTTGTGGTAGACTCAGCTTGCTGGCGGATGGCAGCTTCGGCAGCTAGCTGCTGGGCTGCGACCTCGGCCTTGACCAGCAGCCCCGTGTCACTCTGGCTAATTTGGACAGGCTCCCCGACTCGTAGGCCGACATACCGCTCCTTGTCTTTATCCCAAGCTTCGGCATAGGCGAAGGTCTCCTGCTGCCAGGCCGTATTCCGCAGGCCGGTCTCGATGGCAGTCAGCAGTACCTTGCTGTCGGTCAACCGATCCAGATAGAGGTACTTGGCGTAGTCAGTGGTCAGCGTCTTAATCGCCACATGATTGTAATTATAATCATCATCCCACAGCGGCACCTCGTCCAGCCTCCGTCGCAGGATGCTGCTAGCATAACCGTCAGCTAGCCTACCGTCGGCAAGCAGCTTGCGGGTGGCACGGGTTGCCAGGCTGCCATCACCTTGTCCAACTGGTGCAATGTGCCAAAAGACTTGCTGCCCTTCCTCGCGTATTGGAACGAGCAGCCAGCGGTAGGTGTCGGGGATGCGCTGCTCGTTGATGCTGCGGTTGGTCTCGTCCATGCGCCGTTTGGCCGTGTTGCGTTGGAAGGTGTCGTTGATGTTGAGGCTTTCTAGGTTGTCGTTGACCCACCGCCAGGCTAGATAATCGCAGATGGCCTGCTGCAAACCACTGACTTGTGCGTTGTCGGGTGCGAGGAAGACGACGGTGTTACGGTAGCCGCGATCCCCGCTGCCGCGTTGCATCAGTAGCTTGGTGGCTTCACGCTGGGCCTGGCTGTCTGTTGCTCCGCTGCTGTGCCAGTGTTCGAGGGCGAGGATCACCAGCCGCACCGACGTTTCATCCGGCACATCTACGCTGCCAGGCGCGATGTGGACGCTGGCGAAGCCGCTACGCTGGCTGCTGCGCCCACGCTGCTCCTGCTTCAGCCGTTCCAGCAGTTCTTGCTCGACCTCACCACCCCTGCTCTTGGCGTACTCCTCGGCCCGGTCTTTGGCGATTCGGTTGACACTCGGCTGGGTGGCGAACCAATACTTACCGTTCTCCACATAGAGGTGGCTGGCCGCTTCGCTCAGACGGCGCAAAGCATCGCCATAGGTGGCCGCGACTTCGCCAGGCCGCACGCAGCCCAGCTTGATCAGCTTGTCGTCCTTGTTTTGCTTCTCGCGGCCCTTGTGCGGGGCAGTGCCGAGGAACAGCGTGCGGGCGACCCGCAGACCTGCTCCATAGCGGCCTTGATCGGCATGGTTGCCATCCTGTTCGCGGGACAGGGCATTGCTGCCGTCCACTTCCTTCTCGATGATTGGCTGCCAGCTTTCCTTGTTCTCCAACCAGTGGGTCAGTTCGTTGCGTACATCGGCATCCCCTAGTGGCAGGTCAGCGGGCATGATCAGTGCGCCCTCATTCTGATCCTTCCACAGTTTGCGGATTACTGTCGCCATCAGCCGCAGCACGCCGCGAGTGCGCTGGAAGCCTTCTAGCTCAGACCAGTCCTCATACAGCCGGGCGAACAGGTCGGGGTGGATGGGGTAGGCTTCACGCATCCGCCGCTCATAGTCGCTGCTGGCGCACTCTTGGGGGAAGTCGCCGCTTTGGGCGCGGTACATCGTCATATATGCGCTGACCGTCGCCTCCCGTCCCGTCTCGTTGGCGGGGTCGAGTGGTGCGAACAGGCGGCGACGCACGATCTGGTAGCCCTCCTCGGTGGTTGCCGTCTGCCAGGGTGCATCCATCCGCCCGATCTTGGCTTTAAGTGCCTTCTGCGCGGCTTCACCGACCTCGCTGCCCTTCTCAGTGCGCGATTGCGGCAAGCTGATCACTACCTGCGCGGTTGGCACGGCTCTAGCGGCATTGGTCAGGGCTTGGGCGAAGCTGATGTTGGCATCGAACGAACCGGCGGGCAGCAGTTCCCCCTTGATTGCGTATAGTTGGCGTAGGTAGTCCATCCACTCGTCAATCAGGATCACACAAGGGGCGGCGCGGCGCAGCAGTTCAGTCAGGCTCTCACCGGGGCTGGTGCCTGCCCGATCCGCCTCGGCGACCATGCGGTAGCCCTCGGCCCCCAGCAGTTGCCAGGCCAACTCGCCCCACATCGTTCTGATCTCGAAGCGTTCGTTACCCTGTTCGCGCACAACGACTCGTGCTGGCTCCAGCCGCGTGCCATCCACTACGGCACGGCGCACCAGCGGCAGGTTGAGCAGATGTTCTATGTTCTTGTCCATACGCAAGCAGCAGAACCAGTTACCAGATGCCTTAGAGAGCTATAGCAGCAACTTTCATCTCCCCCCGATAGCACTAACTTGAGTGAACCACAGATTAAACACCAGGCAGTAATGGAACTGCTGGCACTAATTGAACCAAAGGCTGACCGACAAGCAAAGCTAATGGTCAAGATTAACACTATGATCAAATCATCTTATGATGGCATAGACGCAGCAGGTATTGCTGAGATTGCTGAAGAATTGGCTATAGTAGCTGCAACTAACGACGATATACTGACCAATTTGGTAGCCGCTTATGACAAGGCTGTTGACTACGAGGATGAGTTCACCACAGACTCCTTCCGCATAGCTAGAGCTATAATCTCGGGTTGGCCTTCGTCAGAAGCTGCCAGGAGAGTAGCTAGTGACGTTCCTTTTGCGAGACTTACAGAATGGAGTTTTACAGATGAAGATGTGATCAGTACACTCGTGAATGCTCTGACACAAAACATTGTCACGGCAGAAGATCTGCTAGAGCATCTTTACATGGGGCAGTGCGTAGAACAAGGTCCGATAAATTACAAGATACTGTACGCGCTAGCCGACTATGCTAATAAGCATGAGGAACAGCCTGGTCATGTAACCGGGCTTTTGGTTAGCATGGCACTCAGTG
>Ga0209724_1004748_pt1 | contig 10601 bp, 8 predicted proteins | sample grotaG_FD_184143 | JGI IMG/M metagenome (GOLD analysis project Ga0209724, IMG submission 184143) | Glacier valley bacterial and archeal communities from Borup Fiord, Nunavut, Canada, to study Microbial Dark Matter (Phase II) -... | ecosystem: Environmental > Aquatic > Freshwater > Ice > Glacier ... | reverse complement strand
TACGCAAAAGATTGTAGGGAATTCAAATATCCTGTTCTTAAAAGGAATCATCAGTGGCAAAACCCTTAATTTTTGTTTCGATACCGGATGCGAAACCAATGTAATCTGCAGTGACTGTAACAGAAGCATCATGAATACACTCACGATCACAGGACGTTCCAGATTAAGTGGGACCGGATCAGCCGGTTCAGAAGTGATGTTTGGGCGCATGAACGACTTTACGATCGGAAATAAGAAGATACCGAATATGGATACAGTTATAACCAACCTGAATGCCTTAAGCGAAGGTTATGGAACCAAAATTGATGGGATGCTGGGCTATAATTTTCTGGAGCAAGGCGTCATTAGCATTAACTTTGTGAAAAGAGAGTTTGGTATTCGTTTTATTAAAGCAGAGAAAAGATGAAAACAATCACACGCTATACCCTGCTGCTTGTTGGGCTGTTCTGTACATTGACCAGCCTGGCTCAATACGATCCTGATAAGGTGTGTCGGATCGATAACGGAGAGCTTATCTTTTCGCTCAACCTCAAATGGAGCGAAAAGGAGAAGGCAGCGGTTTCGAAACAATTCGATCTCGACAGTACACTCATCGCGCAGGTCTACCAGGGAAAGACGGTTATTACGGTTGACGGTGAAACGTGGAATGCAAAGAAGGTGAAACCTGATCTTGTTGAGCTTTCAAAACCTGTTCAATCGGATCCGGGGAAAAGTGTAAAGTTGGATGACCTGTTTCTTGAGATTGACGAATGGTCGAACTTCGCAGGAAATGCAGCTGAAACATCGGTGGTATATGGGGTAAACGATTTTAAACTTTCGTATGTTTTTGTATATAACCAAAAGACAGCACGGTTTTATCTTCCGGCATCAACGACGGCTCATAAAGTATATATAGCAGGTAGTTTCAATGGATGGAGCACTAACCAAACGCCCATGCAGCGGGTGAATGACGGATGGATGGTTTATGTGAACCTGAAGCCGGGGAAATATAGTTATAAGTTTATTGTTGATGGCGAATGGATCACTGATCCGAATAATAAACTCCGCGAACGCGACGGAGAAGGGGATTATAATTCGATTGTCTATTGCTGCAATCATCGTTTTGAACTCAAAGGGAATAAAGATGCGCACAATGTAGTTGTCACAGGTAATTTCTTCAATTGGAATCCAAAGGGAATCGCGATGAATAAGACGAGCGATGGGTGGGCGCTACCTATTTACCTGCGTGATGGAACCTATACTTATAAGTTTATAGTCGACAAGAACTGGATATCCGATCCGGCCAATAAAGAGGTACTGAAAGATGCGGATGGAAATATGAATTCATTTATTGGAATCGGCAAATCGTATCTTTTCAAATTGGATGGATTTACAACAGCAGATAAAGTGATCCTTACGGGAAGTTTCAATGGATGGAGCCGAAATGAACTTGTAATGAATAAAACCGAAAAGGGGTGGCAATTCCCCTATGTAATCCCTGCAGGAAATTACGAGTATAAATTCATTGTTGACGGTGAATGGATGACGGATCCTGCCAATCCTTTCTCGACAGGATCGGGAAATACGGAGAATTCATTTATCGCATTAAAAGCCAATCATATATTCAAGCTCGAAAAGTTCCCTGATGCTGAAAAGGTGATTGTTACGGGAAGTTTTAACGGCTGGGACAGGCAAAGTTACAGGATGGCCAGGCAGGGCGGAAAATGGATTTTACCAATCTATCTCCAACCGGGGAAATACACCTATAAGTTTATCGTCGATGGAAACTGGATCATCGATCCGTCGAACAAGCTTTATGAGCAAAACGAGACGGGTACCGATAATTCGGTGCTGTGGATCGATCCTTTCTGATCCATCAATAAAAACTGATAGGCAAACAATGACAACCGAGACATGAGCAATGACAGCTGATAAGCAAACAATGATAACCGAGACATGAGCAATGATAACTGATAAGCAAACAATGACAACCGAGACATGAGCAATTATAACTGATAGGCAAACAATAATAACCGAGATACAAGCAATAACAACTGAGAATCAAACAATGATAACCGAGACATGAGCAATGACAACAGAGAAGCAAACAATGATAACCGAGACATAAGCAATGACATCTGAGAAGTAAACAATGACAAATAAAATGTAAGCAACCAGACAGGGAAAGTAAACATTGTAAACAGAACAACGCTTAAAACGTTCTCATCGTTCTTCAGCCATAACGACCATCTTAACTTAACTAAGAATTTGAAATTAAAAAGATTTGCGGCGTTTGAGGATGATTTTTTGGCAATTATTTTAATAAAATTGCTTTAATAAATAAAAAAGTTAATAATAATTACAAAATATTTGTTTTTTATATTTTTATCATTTAGCTTGCACCGTATTTCAAATAACTTTCAATACAAACCTCCTAATTTTAAAAAAAATGAACACAAACCAGGAAGCACACGATCAAATGTATCGCAAGGTTGTTAGTATTAGTCACGAAAACAAAGACCTCACCGGAAAACTGCCCAATTACAATGAAAATTTGGGCAAACTTGAAAACATTGTTAGGGCCATACAGGTTACGGCGGAAGAGCAAAAGCTCGATACCAAAGGTATTACAAAGTACAAACTTCAGGCGAGGAATCAATTGATGACACTGGGTGCCGATACGGCACGTAAATTAACTTCTTTTGCGAAATTAACCAACAATCCAATATTGTTGGGCAAAGTAGACCACACCGAAACTGATTTTAAACGGTTTTCGGATGATTCAATAAAGGATTATGCGCAGATAATTTATAATGCTGCCGAACCAATTATTTCGGAACTTGCGAATTACGATATTACAGCTGACACACAAGCCATGTTTTTAAGTGCGATCAGTATCTATAACGAAGTTTTGTCATCGCCGAATCTTGCAGAAACGATCAAAAAACAAGCGACTGAAAAACTCGCGCGGCTATTCATTGAAGGTGATGGCTATGTAGTCAATATGGCTGTTGCAGTCGAAATTGTAAGGCTCAAAGAACCGATCTTTTACCTTGGATTCAAAACAGCGCAGAAAATTACGGTCAGAGGTAAGGTGAAACTTTCGTTAAAAGGGCATACAGTTGACGTTAATGGTGAACCGGTAGCGGGCGTAAGCTATACGGCAACTTTAAATGGGGTGGTTGTACTAACCGGAAAAACATTTAAAAAAGGGGGTTTTAACCAGAAATCGATGGCCTCAGGAGTTTACCAGTTTACATTTAAAAAAGCCGGGCTTGCAGACCAGACCCTCGATGTTGTTGTGAACGATGGCGAACTGACCAGACTAAAGGTGATCATGGCAAAAGCATAAAGATATAGGTTGCAGAAAATCAGAAGCCTGGTTGGGATTTAAACCCCGGCCGGGCTTTTTTTATTGGGAATGTATTAAATGACATAATTTAATGAAAATAGGTGGGAGATTTGGCAATTATTAAATAAAGTAATCTTACATTTACAAGAATATTAGGCACCTAAAAAAATGCGAAAAGTGTATTTAGCATGCAAATTCGGCTGGCTATATTCATCTTTTAAAGGATGGAGAGGAATATATAAACGAGTTAGCTACAATACATGAAGCGTTCATCAAAAATACTATGCAAATTGAAAACTAAGTAATATGGAAACAAAATATCAAGTTTTTGTAAGTTCGACCTATAGTGACTTAATAGAAGAAAGACAGGAAGTTATGCAAGCACTTCTTGAACTTGATTGTATTCCAGTTGGTATGGAACTTTTCCCTGCAGCAGATGATGACCAGTGGACATTGATAAAAGGATTAATAAAAGATTGTGACTATTATGTTCTGATTATTGGAGGACGATATGGATCTTTAGCCACTTCTGGGAAAAGTTATACACAAATGGAATATGAATATGCTGTTTCTGAAGGTATTCCTGTGATTTCATTTATAAATGCTGACCTAGGGAAAATATCTTCTGAAAAATCTGAGTCTACCGATATTGGCAAAGAAAAACTAAAGGAATTTATGGATCTTGCAAAGAATAAAATGTGTAGATTTTGGAATTCACCAGCAGAGTTGGGTTCTCAAGTTAGTAGAAGTTTAGTTAAACTAATTAAAGCTAAACCAAGAATAGGTTGGATTAAGGCCAATCTCACGACCAGTGAAGACGCAAATAGAGAAATCAGCATTTTGCGCAAGGAAAATGATGAATTAAAGTCAAGATTAGAAAAAGCAAGAACTTCTGCTCCAACAGGTTCGGAAAATTTAAAACAAGGTGATGATAAATTCGAACTAAATTTCCGGTATTATTATTCTAAGAACCATAATGATAATATCGAAATAACTTGGAATAATATATTCTATTTAATAGCTCCCTTGATGGTTGATGAAGCTACCGAAGAAGACTTACATAATGAATTAAGGGATTATTTGCGGGAGATAATCGATGAAAAGCGAAAAATAAGACCATCAAACATAGATGTTAACAATGTCGATTTTCAGACTATTAAAGTTCAATTAATTGCACTAGGATTAATTTTTAAAAGTGACAAAAAAAGGAGTATAAAAGATTCTGGAGTATATTGGTCTCTGACACCTTACGGAGAAAATGTAATGATGCAATTAAGAGCATTGAAGAAGGAAGTGCTGTAGCTAACAATGTATAAAAATAATAGCCGAAATAGTCGTAAATTCAATGGTTGTAGCCCTTATCAATTTACATGTAACTTGACAGGATTGAAGTCCTCAATTGGTTACTATTCTCATTCAAACCATTATGAGTAATATCAAAATGCCATTGTTCTAAACATTGACGAAATCTATTGATAAATTGATTAGTAAATATGATGGATATCGACAAACATGCTCATGACTTCATTGAAAGTCTACAAAAAGGAGAACATTTTTACAAACTTGGGACAACCATACCTGGTGTTGTCATTGACGAAGCTACATTTCGTATTACTGAAAATGACAACTATGAATTATCGTTTAAATTACAGTCAGATAACAAGAACAAAGATTTTAATTTAGATTACTTTTTTCAACGACCATTTATGCTTGTTTCAAAAGGAATGTCAATTTTGATTCAGAACTTTGATGTTACCAATGGGAGTCAAAGTATTGCAGAGGACAAACCGTTTGATTTCAAAGTTGAAGTTAAAGCTTTTAAAGGCGATACTGATGAAAATTTATGGAAACAATCTAAACAAACAGCATATTTTGCATTTGATAAAAAACGATTTTCCCCAAGTAAATCTGGTATTCGTTTCGATTTGACAACTAGTTCTAACGATAATGGATTTTATAACGCAATAAAACTTCTTGTTGATAAAGTTGAGTTATTGTTCTATTATGAAGATATATCTCCCCAATCAGACTACTTTATTTTTAGACCTAATGGAATAATAGATTTTGAGAAATTTCAACATATAATAGAATCTACAATTACAGCTTATGGCTTTTTAAGCGGAGACTATATTGAAGATAGAGTGTATTATTTTGCTATGAAAGATGTTAAAGGTAAAGGTGTACTTTCATATCGTTATGACAATAGCAAACGTTCATTTAAAACAAATACACCAATTATTGATACAGGTCATTACGAAAATATTCCTAGAGAGAATCTTCAATTAGATAGTATTCAATTTAATAAGCTTGTTAATTTGCTATATGAAAATGAGGAATATCTACGTTCAGCTCTTTTATTAATCAATGCTGGAAATTTAAAAGGTTGTGCTAAAGCTTCTCTAGCTACTGTTGCGCTAGAGGCTATTACAAATAAAGTTGGAGCAAAATTTTCGACAAAAAATATTATTGAAGACAAACAAATTGATAAGGGTTTGCGCTACCAGTTAAAAAAAACTTTAAAGGTTTTTGCTGATAGATTAGACAAGAATCAATTTGAAATTCTTTCGACAAAACTGAATCAGATTAACAGTAAACCAAATAGAAGTAAGCTTGAAGATGCATTTCAACTTTTAGGTATTACCTTAGATGATGAAGAAAAAGAATGTATTAGTTATAGAAATCTTTTCCTTCATGGTAGTTTACCTCGTAAAAATGAGGAGATGTGGATGACGGATATTGAATTACTAGATATTGTTGCAAATCGTTTAGTTATGTTGAGTTCTATTTTATTGCTTAAACAGGCAAATTACAACGGAATGGTTATAGACAGAGGAATGACTGAAGTAATAAAATGGCGTATGATTAAAAATTTTCAAAAAGCTACAGGTGGAAACTGTTTAAGAAGTATTGCAACCTGGGCTCCCCCTCGTTTATAACAAGGAGTTGGTTGTCACTCGTTTGTAACGATAAACAGATCAAATCATGTCATCAGAAGACAAAGCAGGAACCAAATGAATGATAAATATTTTAAAAGACACAGGATGACGAGTTGCAAACTCAAAGCCACAAACCTTAGTTGTCAGTCGTTTGTAACGATAAATGCATTAAAACATATCTTCGGAAGGCAATGCAGGAACCAAATGGATGATCAATATTTTAAAAGAAACAGGATGATGAGTTACAAACTCAAAACCACCAACATTGATGCAACTATTTTGAACAATAAATCATCTTTATAAGACCAATAACTAAAGAATAAAAAAATGAAAACACTTTCGATTGCGCAGTTACTTTTAGTTTTGATTTTCGCAGGTTGGCTACTATTTAAAAAATGACAAATGAAACGAATCAGATTTATTTTAAGTCTCTTTATGTCATCAATATTATGTACGTCAATACTATCTTGTATAGACCTTAGAGACTCTGACTTCAAACCAGATAATGAAGATAGTAGATTGCCAGCCTATTCAGAAAAAGGTTATGATATTGCGGGAGCGCTAATAAATAATGATGCTTGGAGAGCAGAACGGAAACCCTTTTCTGAAGTTATGCTGGTGGATATCTCAAAAACAGACACAATGGTTTTCGAAATGTATGGAAAACTGATAGATGGAGTTGGACAAGGTGATTATATTGATTTTTACATATACCAAACAAGAGTAGTCATTAATTCATTTGCAGACCTCAAAAAATTGGAAGGAAAAACGATTTCATTAAATGGAGAGAATAATTACGCGGAAGTAAAATATTCACCTAAGAATGAGATACCCTATTACAATAAGAACGGAATCGGTAATTTAATTTTTAAAAGCATACGGGAAATTGAGAATGTCACATACAATAATACAACCAGCGAAAGTCTTTTTCATTTGCACTCTGTGTACATATCAGGAACATTCGAATTAAGTTTCAAAGATTCATTGGAGAATCAGATTAAGATAAATAAAGGAAGATTTGATTTTAAAGCTTATTTTAAACAAAAACAGTAGCTAACAGCATAATACCCGACAAGTCGCGTTTCGGCGCTTATTTGTCAGTCGTTTGTAACGACAAATGCATCAAAACATATCTTCAGAAGACAATGAAGGAACCAAATGAACGATCAATATTTTAATAGAAACAGGAGGATGAGTTACAAACTCAAAACCACAAACCCCTCGTTGCAAACGAGGGGGAGCCGGATTTTTATAATTGACGCAACCGAATAGACGAATATATAATCTTATTTTAATATTGACTTAACGATCAATAACATGAAACGACAAATCTTATTTTTCGCCTTTTTTGTGACATTAAGTTTCATTTTTATGGCTTGTGAAAAAAATGAAACTACCAATCGAAATGATGGGGGTGTGGAATTATTCCTGTTAGATTCGTATAAAACAATTGGACTTACTAATCAGATAGATGAAAAAACGATCATCACGAAATCCCAACCATTGGTGACTTATTCTGACTTTCAGTCTTATGACCCAAGTACATTTACTTTTGAAATTTCCAATACAGCTAAAGAGTCTATAAAAAGTCTGAAACATTCGGTAAATGGAATAGCCTTCGCAATAAAAGCTAATAACGACCTGATATATTCAGGATATTTTTGGCCAGGTTATTCGTCAGCAAGCTGTTCCTGGGTGGTTATCGACCCAATGAGACTTGGTTTAGACAACGAATTAAACGTTAGATTAGGATACCCTGGTCAATTTGAAGGACAAGTAATTCCAGATAAGCGAAATGACAAACGGATTTTGGACATATTTACGAGCGATAATAAACTGATAAAATAGCAGCCCAACCAATTGAAAATAAAGAATCGATTACCGACACAACATAAACTAAAACTGACGATGACAAAATCTATTTTACTTGGATTAGTACTTCTTTTTGCTTTGTCCTGTAGTAAGGATGATGACGCTATTAAAAAGGAAAACGGAAAGGTTTGGTTGAGTGGTGGCTTAGCGTATTGCGCCAAACAAATACATCTTGACAACGGAGATACGTTAATTGTTAAGATTGATGATTTAATCACTTTTACGTCCGGAGAAAGGGTAAGCGTAAAGTACAAAGAAATCGGTATAAATAAATTTTGTTCCCAGGGCATTGACTGTGATATCATCGAAATTAAAAAAGTTGAATAAAAAACCGACTTGCAGTCGGCAATTGCATATGGTTTAGGACGTTATTGGCAAGCTTAAGAGCAATGAAAACATTAGGTGAATTGATTATAAAATAAAACTATGAGAAAAAACTTCAAAAGATCTGCAATCCTTTTATCCATTCTTCTCTATTTTCCGGTTTATTCTTTCTCGCAAGAAATCTCAGAAGAAAATTATTCGAAACTTGACAAAGAATTATGGACAACCTATGAAATAGAATCTTCCAAACTTTCCGATTGTTTCAAAATTCATCCCGAAAAAAGAGACAGTTTAATGATTGTTTACAACCAGTTAAAGGAGATTGTTGATAAGAAGAATCATGAAAATGCCGTGAGATTTGCAACAGTACCAAGTGGACTTCAACGGTTGTTTATGCTTCGTTTGAACTTCTCAAAAGACACATTGCTTTCAATTTTTAAAAAGCTGCCATTAGAAATGCAAGCATCAGATTATGGGAAAAGCCTTTTTCAACATATTAATTTAAAACAAATTGAGGAAGGCAATAAATATTATGACTTTAAAGCGATTGATTCTGACGGAAACAAATTCCAACTATCGAGTTTAGAAGGCAGATATATATTGCTTTTATACGGTGGACTGAATTGTATTGGAGATGATGGCCGTGCCTTTTTGAAACAGCTATGTAAGGAAACGCATCCGGAGAGATTCCAAATTGTTGTTTATTGGCCTTGTACAGGTTTAGAACAATTAAAAGAAGTAAAAACACAATTTTTGGCGGATTATATTATCGTATCTGACTTTTTAGAGGACCACAGCCTTATGAAAATTAACTATGGAGCACAAGCAAGACCAACTTGTTTTCTTATAGATAAAGAAGGAACTGTTATCGCAAAGTCAGTAGGATTACCTGATGAGAAACTAACTGAATTAAAAGGGGAGAAGAAATTTGAATAGACCTCCGTACATAACAGCAGCATACCAAGTCGGTTTTCAGTGCTTTGTTTACAAGAAATCGTATATTTGAAGTGCAGCAATTTGTATGAGGTTCAGTGGTTAAAATCGCAGCCTGCGGGTAGCGGAACTGTTGCGCCATATGTCAAGATCTAATTAAGTAATGAGAAAATTTTTAAGACATTCAAAACAGATGGGGGCAATATTGCTTTTAATAATATTGGGGGGACTACTAATTATTGCAGGTGTTTTGTACTTCCACAGTTCCGGAAATCCAGGACAGTATTTGGATAAAAACGGAAAGCCAATCATCAACAGCATTTCGGAGAAAATATTTGTAACTATTGGTGGTGTTAAACATGGAATGTTTATTAAAAGCAAAGATTTAAATAATCCTGTTTTGCTCTATGTACATGGTGGACCAGCATTCTCGAATTATTTTTTATTCGAAAAATACAAACCTGGCTTAGAGGATTATTTTACCGTTTGTTATTGGGATCAACGTGGAGGAGGACTTTCTTATCGTTCAGATATTCCAATTGAGTCGATGTCATTCGAACAACTAACAGCTGACGCGATTGAAGTAACCAACTATTTGCGTCATCGTTTCGGGAAAGACAAGATATACCTCATGGCACACTCCGGTGGAACACCAATCGCCATTCAGGCAGCAGCAACATCTCCGCAACTATACCAGGCATATATCGGCATGGGACAAATCACACGTCAGTCTGAATCAGAGCGAATTGCCTACAAATATATTGTTGAGCAATATACGAAAACGGGCAATAAAAAAGGATTGAAAGAGCTTAACAAGTATCCTGTTTTAACATCAGATACCAGCTTTACGCACTTCTATAAATCGATGATCCGTGATCAATCGATGCATGAACTTGGTATTGGTACCATGCGAAACATGAAATCAATATTTTGGGGTGTTTTTATTCCGGTATGGATGTGCAACGCATATACAATTCGTGAGAAAATCAATATTTGGGTTTCTAAATTTACGTTTATCAACAGAGCCAGATTTGTTGATCAGTTGTTTACATTAGATATTCCAGTCTCTATTCCAACACTTGATATTCCTGTCTATTTTTTTAGCGGTAAATATGATTTAACGGTCAATGTCGATTTATCAAAAGCATATCTCGGGAAACTTCATGCTCCTGTTAAAGGATTTTATACATTCGAAAATTCTGCTC
>Ga0209724_1004745_pt1 | contig 10605 bp, 8 predicted proteins | sample grotaG_FD_184143 | JGI IMG/M metagenome (GOLD analysis project Ga0209724, IMG submission 184143) | Glacier valley bacterial and archeal communities from Borup Fiord, Nunavut, Canada, to study Microbial Dark Matter (Phase II) -... | ecosystem: Environmental > Aquatic > Freshwater > Ice > Glacier ... | reverse complement strand
CGCCGCGAGGAGGAAGTCCTTGCTCGGCGCGGCGGCGCCCAACCCCTTCACGCTCGCGCCGGCTTCGCGCGCGATGAGAGCGCCAGCCGCGTGATCCCACGGACTCAGGGTTCGCTCGAAGTACGCATTGAGCCGCCCCGAAGCGACGAAACACAGGTCGAGGGAGGCCGTGCCCAAACGCCGGATGTCGCGCACGAGCGGAAGGAGCTCGGCCACGAGAGCGCCTTGGTCGCCGCGCGTCGTCGAGTCGTAGGCGAATCCGGTCGCGACGAGAGCGAGCGAAAGGTCGACTGGGTCCGCGACGCGAATGGCATCCGCTCCAAGAAACGCGCCCCCACCCGCGGTCGCCGTGAACACTTCCCCCGAAGCTGGATTGACAACACACGCCGCGAGCGCCGTCCACGTGAGCGGGTCGGGCTCGCCCTCAACCACGGCGATGCTCACGGCGTAGTGCGGGATCGAATAGAGGAAGTTGACGGTGCCATCGATCGGGTCGACGAGCCAGGTCAGTCCGCTCGAACCTTTCTCCGCGCCACTTTCTTCGCCGAAGAATCCATCGGTTGGTCGCGCCTCGGCGAGTCGCCCCCGAATGAGAGCTTCTGTCTCACGATCGGCCGCCGTCACGATGTCGACGGTTGACGACTTGGATGCCGCGACCGTCACGCCCTCGCGACGCCGCTGCAGCGCGAGCGCCCCAGCCTCGAGCGCGATCCCCTGGGCAAGGGACTTGAGATCGTCGTGGGGCACGGCACGAGCCTATCGACTCTGTTGACTTACGCCCGGCTCTACTATCGTCGGCGCCAGGGGCCCGTACGACACCTCTGCGAGCCCGCCGAAGGCGATGCCGGCACGATCCGAAGAGAGCAGTTTTAGCGACACACAATGCTCCACACCGACATTCCCACCGAAACGACCTTGCGGTACCTCGCGACGGTGAGGGAGCCATTCAGCGTGTCGATCTAGCTTCCGACGAGCCCGGTGCCGAACCACATGGAGGCGGCACGGATCGAACTGAGAAACCAATTGGACGATGCTGCCGCGAAGCTTGCCGACGCGGGAGCAAGTCGAGCCCAGATCGAAGAGCTCGAAGAACTCGAAGACGCCATTGTCGATCTCAGCGCGGATTCTCAGTTCTGGCAGTACCTCTCACATTCGCTCGTCATCTTCGTGACCGCCGGTCACGTGCAGACGTTCCGCGTGCCGAGCGTGTTGCCGTCTGCGCTTGAGGTGTCTGACCGGCTGTGCATCAAGCCGCTCGTGCGCGCCGTGACCTTCCCGCAGGCCGCGTTCGTGCTTGCCCTCTCGGAGAACGCCGCACGACTCGTCGAGGTCAGCGCGGGCGAGGGCGCGTACACCGTCGACGTAGCCGACCTCCCGAAGGATGCCGCGAGCTCGGTCGGCCTCGCGTCGATCAGCGGTCGCTCGCCGTCGGGGCGCATCCAGGGCTCAGAGGGCCGCAAGGTGGGACTGGGTCAGTACTCGCGATCGGTGGATGCCGCCATCCGTCCGATCCTCAACGGGTCAACCGTGCCGCTGATCCTCGCGACCTCCGAGCCGCTCGACGGCATCTACCGGGGCATCACCAACTACCCGCATCTTGCGGCAGAGACAATCCGCGGCAACCCCGATGATCTCAGCGACGAGAGCCACGCCGCCTCTGCGCGCCCCATCCTGGATGCCCTGTATGCGAGCGCGCTCGACCTTCTGAAGGAAGAGGTGTCGAGCCGGTTCGCGCAAGGGACCGCAGTCAAAGACCTGAGCGACATCGCGCGCGCAGCGACATACGGCGCGGTCGACACGCTCCTCTTCGACATGGACACTCTCATCCCGGGAGTCGTCGACGAGAACTCCGGTGCGATCACCTTCTCGGAGGCCGACGATGCCCACAGCTACGGCGTGGTCGACGAGGTAGTGCGCCGCGCACTGCTCACCGGCGCGCGCGTTCTCGCGGTTCGCGCGGAGGACGTTCCCGGCGGTGGGCCGGCCGCGGCGACCGTACGGTTCTCGGTCTAGCCGCGCCTCCCCGAGAGGCATGATCTAGCCGGGGGTGCCCTGGTCTGCGCTGCGCGCCCCGTATCGTGGTCACCACACCCGCTGGAGGCCCGCCGTGTCGAATCCGCCGAACATGAACGATGTCGCGCGAGAAGCGAGAGTGTCGCTGCGCACCGTGTCGCGCTACGTCAACGGATTCACGAACATCGATCCGGAGCTCTGCGAGCGCATCTCGGTCGCCATCGGCGCTCTCGGCTACCGTCGAAACCTTGCGGCCGCGAGCATTCGGCCGGGGCGAAGCAGCCGCACGATCGGTCTCGTCACGAGCGACCTCGCGAACCCCTACTACTCGGCGCTCACGAGAGCGATCGAAGCGGCGGCGCGCGAGCATGGGTACTTGCTCATCGCCACGAGTTCTGACGAAAGCGGACAACAGCACGACCTGATCATCGAGCGCCTCATGGAGCAACGGGTCGATGGGCTCATCGTCGTGCCGCCGCGTGAGGCCGGCCGCGACTGGTCGACCCTCACTCCGCCCGTGCCCGCCCTCGTCGTGATCGACCGACCGGTCGCCTTTGCTGAGGCAGATACGGTGCTCTCGGACAACTTCGGTGGATCGCGCGCGGCCGCGCGGGTCCTGCTTGAGCGCGGGGCTCGGCATCCGGCGTTCGTCGGAGATTCGCTCTCCATCTACACGATGATCGAGCGCCATCGGGGCTTCACTGCGGCCCTCGCCGACGGCGGCATTGCGGTGCCCCCGGAGCTGGTCGTAGACGACGCGCACGGAAGCGAGGATGCCGCAGCCGCCGTCACGCGCCTCATGACCACCACAGCCGTCGACGCGATCTTCGCGGCCAATAACCGGTCAGCGGTCGGCGCACTGCTGGCGTTCCGCGCACTCGGCCTGCGCGTGCCACTCATCGGGTTCGACGATTTCGAGGCGGCTCAACTGGCCGACCCCGCGGTGTCGGTCGTGAGTCAGGACACAGCAGGGATGGGGCGGCTGGCGACCGAGCTGCTGCTCGGGCGCGCCGCCCGGCATCCGTTCGAAGCGCAGCGGCATGTGCTGCCAACGACGCTCGTCCTGCGAGGGTCCGAACTGCCCTAGAGCTCGACCGCCGCGCGCGAAAAGTGTGAGTCAATCGCAGCGCGGTAGATCGTGTGCGTGAACGCGGCCTCCGTCGGCGTGACCGTTCCGAAGCGATCGCCGAGAACTCCCTCGCGTTCGGCAAGGAACGCCGCCCACATCTGCAAGATCGAGTCCGAGAATCCGAACTCGAAGATGGAGCCCGTGACGGTCGGCCAGACGGACTGGCTCCCGGCATCCACCTGCTGCCAGATCTGCTCGCGACCGATTCCGGGGAGCTCGGCCGTCGTGAACACCTCGACCCGCTTGGGGTTCTTGGTGCTGAAGCGCACGCCACCGTCGAGACCGATCGCCTCGAACTCCCAACTGTTCTTGTGCCCTGGCGCAATGCGCTTCGTCTCGGTCGTGAGCGGGAACTCGTGGCCCCCGTGTCGCGCGACGCTGTGCACGACGGCGTTGTCCCAGGTGTCGCACGGCACGAGTGACCCGTCTGCCCCGGGCCGCCGGGTGACGATGTTCTGCAGCACACCGAAGACTCGCTCGGGCGCCCAGCCGAGTCGCAGCGGTACGTGCCAGGTGTGCAAGCCGAGGTCGTTGAGTACGCCCGCCTCGCCGCAGTACTTGCTCTGCCGCTTCCAGCCGATGGGTTTGGTTGGGTCCACGTCGCTTGAGTGCAAGAAACTGTTGCGCGCTTCGACGATCCTGCCGAGCGCGCCGCTTCGCACGTAGTTGATCGCCCACTGCGCGCCGGGGAAGAACGGCAGCTCGCTTGAGCAGCGCACGAAGCTTTCGGGATGCTCGGCGAGCGTCGAGAGGATGGCCGCCGCGGCATCCCCGTCGATCCCGAACGGCTTCTCGGCGAGCAGGCTTTTGCCCGACGCAATCACGTCGCGGTAGATGCGCTCGTGCAGGTCGTGGCGCACGGCGACGTAGATCACGTCGATCGAGTCATCCGCGAGTAGTTCGGCGTAGTCGGTAGTCGTAGTCGTGACCGTGTCCAGGGCCCTGAACCACTCGAGAGCAGCCGGGTTGATATCGCACACCGCGGTCAATCGAGGCCGAACCGGGTGGTCGATGAGCGCGGGCCATCGCTGGATTGCCGCGGCGATCTCGCGCCCCATGAGGCCCGCCCCGATGATCGCGACAGTGACGGTCTTGGGGCTCACCGTGCGGTCCCGTCGATGAGCGCCATCGCCGAGTCGATCGACGCGTCTTTGTGCACGACGGCCATGAGCGCCGCGGTGATGCCCGCTGGGTTGCGGTGCTGGATCACATTGCGGCCGTAGACGATGCCGCGAGCACCCTGGTCGAGGACGGCTCGGGTGCGCTCGAGGAGCACACGGTCATCCACGCGCCCCCCGCCGCGCACGAGCACGGGAACATCGCCCGCGACCTCGATCACGCGATGGTAGTCGGAGATGTCATCGGTCGGGTCGGCCTTGATGAGGTCAGCCCCGAGCTCCTTGGCCTGGCGCACGAGCGTGACGATCTTGTCGGTGTCGCCGTCGACGAGATAGCCGCCATTCGCGTTGTCTTGCATCACGAGCGGCTCGATCATGAGCGGCATCCCCCACCGCGTCGCTTGCTCACGCAACGCCATGATCGAGAGGATGTTGGCCTCGCGGATATCCGACCGCCCGGGCAGTTGCATGAGGTTTGCGCACACGGCAACAGCATCGAGTCGCACCGCTTCTTCGATCGCGTTGGGCACGTGATGGCTAAAGATGTGCGAGTCGAGGGGAGTGCCGTAGACGTTCGCAACGTCGGAGCGCAGCACAAGCGCTGGCTTGGTCTTGCCGGGCACGGCTTGAAGCAATCGAGCCTGGCCGAGGGTGAGCTGAACGGCGTCGGGGTTGGCGCGCACGAGGGTCGCGATGACCTCAGCCATGTTCTCGATGCCCGTGAGGAACGATGGCTCACCGAAGAAGCCGTGATCGACCGCGACGTCGAGTGCGCGCCCCGATCGCGGGTCGAACAGCCGGTTCAGGCGATACAAGGTCATGCGCAACTCTTCTCGAGATCGTGCCTAAATGGGGTGCATTGCTTGCGCCTCTGTGCCAGAGTAATCTCGTCGGGATAACGTTGTCCAGCGGCCTGCTGAAGGCCGGCCCAAGGTGTCGAGAGGGTGTTAGTGAACGCGATCGCGGTGGCCGGGCACCTGTGTCTCGACATCATTCCGCGACTGGGCTCGACCGCGAGCGTGGCGCCGGGCCAGTTGATCGAAGTGGGTGCGCTGACGATGACGGCGGGAGGCTCAGTCGCAAACACGGGGGGCGCGCTCGCCGCGTTGGGCGCACGAGTCGTGCCGATCGCGACGGTCGGTCACGACGCCATCGCACAGATCCTTTGCGAAAAGCTCGGCGAGCTCGGTCTGGACACCGCAGGGCTCGTGACGATCGTGGGCGGTTCGACCTCGTACAGCCTCGTGATCGAGTCCCCGGGGCAAGATCGCACGTTCTGGCACCACACCGGAACGAACGCGACTTTTGACGGTTCCGCGGTGGTACCGGCGGACGTGGACATCTTCCACCTCGGATATCCCCCGCTGCTGCCCGCCCTCGTCGCCCACGACGCAGCGCCGCTACATCGTCTCCTCGAGGCGGCGCGTCGCAGCGGCGCGACGACCTCGGTCGACCTCGCGGTGGTTGATCCGACCTCCGCGGTGGGGGCACTGAATTGGCCCGCAATTCTTGAGGCGATCGCGCCCGTGACCGACGTGCTCACCCCCAGTCTTGATGACCTGACGTCGGCCCTCGGGATCACCGAGTCATTCTCGTTCGACTTGATCGACCGACTATCGAACTGGCTCATCGCAGCGGGAGTGGGGGTTGTCGCGATCTCGGCCGGAAGTCACGGACTGTTTATCCGCACGGCGGGAGCCGCTCGACTGGCGGCCGGAGGTTCCGCGCTCGCGGCCGTGAGCCGGGAGTGGGCCGAACGCGAGCTGCGGTGGGCTCCGGTCGAGGTCGAGACCGTACTCACGACCAATGGCGCGGGGGATGCGGCATCCGCGGGTCTCTTGTATGGGCTCGCTGCCGGGGCCGACCTAGAGTACGCGGGGCTGCTCGCGACCGCCGCGGCCGCGGCACATATTGGCGGCGCCCGCCCGACACCTGCCGCGGTCTGCGCTCTCGCCCCCGCCCTCGAATCCCTCTGGGAAAGGACACCATCATGACCCACTCGACCGCCCTCGGGCCGATCCGACTGCCCGCAAATCAACCGCGAGCGCGCTTTTACCAGGGCGGCCAACGCATCGCGACGTTCCGGGGAGACGGGACCGCCGCACCCAATACGCCAGAAGACTGGGTGGGGTCGGCCACGAGCATTCGCGACGCCGCCCCCGTGGGCATGACTCGGTTGCCCGGCGGGGAGCTACTCGCCGAAGCGTTCGAGGACGAGCCAACGACCTGGTTTGGTCCGGCTCACGTCGACCGTTGGGGCGCCGACCCGATGCTTCTGGTCAAACTGCTCGATCCCGGGCAACGCCTCCCCATCCACGCGCACCCGAGCGGCGCCTTCGCAGCACGAGCGGTGGCCGCTGCACACGGCAAGGCGGAGGCGTGGTACATCCTTGCCCCCGGCACGGTCTACCTCGGACTCACCGAAACCGTTAGCCCCGCCGACCTACTCGCACTCGTGACTGCCCAAGACACCGGCCGGATGCTCTCGCTCATGCACGAGGTCACGGTCGCACCCGGCGACACGGTCTTCGTACCCGCCGGGGTGCTGCACGCGATCGGCGAGGGGACCTTCCTCGCCGAGGTTCAAGAGCCCGAAGACCTCTCGATCCTGCTCGAATGGACCGGCTTCGATCTGGATGGCGCGGCCGACGGCCACCTCGGCCTCGGCTTCGACGTTGCGCTCGGTGCCGTGGAGCACGAGGCACGTTCGGCGAACGGGATCAGCGCACTCATCCATCGGGTGACCGCGGACGGCCCGACGCTCGTAGCGGAGTCTGCCGAGTTCTTCCGGCTCGACCGGGTCTCGGCTCCGACCGAGCTCCCCGCCGGATTCGCCATAGTGATCGCGCTCGAGGGTTCGATGACCCTCACGACGGGCAATCACAAGGCTGACCTCCCCACCGGCTCGACGACGCTCGTGCCGTTTGCCGCCGGGTCGATGCGCTTCAGCGGTGACGGCCAGGTGCTGGTCGCTCGCCCGCCGTCGCCGAACTAGGACGCGCTGCCGGCGGGATCGCGAAGCAATTCACCGAACGCGACTTCGGCTGCCCCCACAGCGACGACATCTGCGCCGAGCGTCGCGGCGATGAGTTCGACCTCGTCGCGCGGCCCCTCGAGGGCGAGCGATCGGACCCGCTGCAGAAGGTCCTGCCCCGCGATCGTGTACAGCGAGCCGAGGAATCCGCCGAGCACGACGAGCTGGGGATTGAATACGTTGACGGTGGTGGCGATCGCGCGCGCGAGGTAGCCGAGGTAACTGTCGACGAGCGCTGCGACCGAAGATTCCGTCAACCTCGCGGCAAGAACCTCCTGGAGCCTAGAGGCCTCGGGGGTTGCGAGCCCCAGCACGTCGAGCAATGAGGCGCGCCTCACCTCGGTTTCGAAGCATCCGGTCGACCCGCAGTGGCACGCGACGCCAGCGCTCTTGACCATCGTGTGCCCGAGCTCACCCGCATAGCCCGAGAGCCCACCGAGCAACAAGCCCCCCGAGATGATCCCACCGCCGATTCCGCTCGCGCCGCCATTGATGTAGACGAGGTCGCGCACGCCACGGCCGGCTCCGCGCGTGTGCTCAGCGAGCGCACCGAGACTCGCGTCATTTCCCGCGACGACGGGATACCCCGTGGCGTCGGTGAGGCGCTCGCCAATCGATTCGTGGTGCCAGTCGAGGTGCGGGGCGAGAGTGACGATCCCATCGCTCGCCCGAACCAGTCCCGGGATGGCGACGCCCACGCCAGCCACGCGGTAGTCGGCGCCCAGGTCGACCATCGTTGCCGCGATCTCTGAGGTCGCGATAGCCACGACATCGTCAACAGTCGGGATGCTGCTAGTCGGGGTAACCCGTCGGCGAAGCACTCGCCCGCCGAGCGCGACCGCGGCAATCGTGACCGCGTCGAGCTCCGGGTGCACCGTCAGCGCGATCACCTGATCGCTCGGCACGAGCACGGGGCTCGGCCTGCCGACAAGGTTGGTCGGATCCGGTTCGGTCTCGCGGACGAGACCCAACTGCACCAGCTCGGCGGTAAGGTCGGCGATCGTCGATCGGTTGAGGCCGGTGTCTTTGGTCAGTTGGGCGCGTGACACGCCCTCGAGCTCGTGCACTCGCGTCAACACGATCGAGAGGTTGCGTTCCCTCACGACGCCAAGGTTGTTGCCCCTGAGATCGGCCCGAATCATCGTGGGCTCCTCTCTGAACTCTGTCCCCGGCGGCCTCCACTCTAGCGCCCGAGTGGTATAGGTTGTTTCTGCAAACATTTTACCAACGCCGCTGAATTGGAGCCACCTGTGCCAACCCCCGCCAAATCCGACAAGTTTGCCTTCGGGCTGTGGACCATCGGCTACAACGGCGCCGACCCATTCGGCGGTCCCACTCGCGCGCCCCTCGATGTCGTTCACGGCGTCGAGAAGATCGCCGAAGCTGGCGCCTACGGTCTCACCTTCCACGACGACGACCTTTACGCGTTCGGCTCAAGTGACGCCGAGCGCACTAAGCAGATCGAACGCCTCAAGGGAGCGCTCGCCGCGACAGGCGTGATCATCCCGACAATCACCACGAACCTCTTCAGCCAGCCCGTCTTCAAGGACGGCGGCTTCACGTCTAACGACCGAGCGGTGCGTCGGTTCGCGCTGCGCAAGGTCTTGCGCAACCTCGACCTCGCCGCCGAGCTCGGGGCAAAGACCTTCGTCATGTGGGGCGGCCGTGAGGGCGCCGAATACGACGCGGCGAAAGACATCCGCGCGGCCCTCGAGCGCTACCGCGAAGCGGTCAACCTGCTCGGCGACTACGTGACCGACAAGGGCTACGACATCAAGTTCGCGATCGAGCCGAAGCCCAACGAGCCCCGCGGCGACATCCTTCTGCCCACCGTTGGCCATGCACTCGCGTTCATCGAAACGCTCGAGCGCCCCGAGCTCGTGGGGGTCAACCCCGAGGTCGGTCACGAGCAGATGGCCGGCCTCAACTTCGCCGCAGGAATCGCCCAGGCGCTCTACCACGGCAAGCTCTTCCACATCGACCTCAATGGCCAGCGCGGGATCAAGTACGACCAAGACCTCGTGTTCGGTCACGGCGACCTGCACAACGCATTCGCCCTCGTCGACCTGCTCGAAAACGGCGGACCGAACGGCGGACCGAGCTACGACGGTCCCCGCCACTTCGACTACAAGCCGAGTCGCACCGAGGATGAGTCGGGCGTGTGGGCCTCCGTCGCAGCGAACATGAACACCTACCTGCTGCTCAAGGAGCGCACTGCCGCTTTCCGCGCCGACCCCGAGGTACAGGAGGCACTCGTCGCGTCTCGAGTCGCTGAACTCTCGGTTCCCACCGCTCCGGAAGGCTACGCGGCCTTGCTCGCCGACCGCTCGGCCTACGAAGATTTCGACCCGTCGGTGTACTTCAACGGCAAGGGCTTCGGATTCGTGCGTCTGCAGCAGCTCGCGACCGAGCACTTGCTCGGCGCGCGCGGCTAGCGGTACCGCAACGTGACGCTCGTCGCTGGCGTCGATTCGTCGACGCAGAGTTGCAAAGTACTGATCCTGGACGCCGCGACCGGCGCGCTCGTGCGCGAAGGTCGCGCGACCCACCCCGCGGGTACCGAGGTCGACCCCGAGGCATGGTGGGATGCACTCCAGTCGGCCATCGCCGATGCCGGTGGACTCGACGATGTTGCAGCGATCTCGATTGGCGGGCAGCAGCACGGCATGGTCGTGCTGGATGCCGGCGGCCGTGTCATCCGACCGGCGCTGCTCTGGAACGACACACGATCGGCCGCGGCAGCGCGCGCCTTGCACACCGAGTTCCCCGACATCGCCGAGCGCACGGGATCGGTTCCCGTCGCGTCGTTTACGTCAACGAAGTTGCGGTGGTTGCGCGATGCCGAGCCCAAGAACGCTGCGCGCGTCGCCGCAGTCGCGCTCCCGCACGACTGGCTCACCTGGCGCTTGCGCGGCTTCGGCCCCGAGAACCCCCGACTCGACGCTCTCACGACCGACCGCTCGGACGCTAGCGGAACGGGATACTTCAACCCGTCGACGAACGAGTACGACCTCGAGCTCCTGACCGCCGCGCTCGGTCATTCACCGATCGTGCCTCGCGTGCTCGGGCCCGGGGAGTCGGCCGGCAAAGTCGGTTCGCTCATCGTCGGACCGGGGGCCGGCGATAACGCCGGCGCGGCGCTCGGGCTCGGCGCGGTCGCAGACGACATCGTCGTCTCGATCGGCACGAGCGGGACCGTCTTCGCGGTCACCCCGACCGCATCACGCGACCAAACCGGCGCGGTAGCGGGTTTCGCCGACGCGAGCGGGATCTTCCTGCCGCTCATCGCCACGCTCAACGCGGCGCGCATC
>Ga0209724_1004742_pt1 | contig 10609 bp, 3 predicted proteins | sample grotaG_FD_184143 | JGI IMG/M metagenome (GOLD analysis project Ga0209724, IMG submission 184143) | Glacier valley bacterial and archeal communities from Borup Fiord, Nunavut, Canada, to study Microbial Dark Matter (Phase II) -... | ecosystem: Environmental > Aquatic > Freshwater > Ice > Glacier ... | reverse complement strand
CTGGCTAGCTATACCCCGACCAGGCCAACCTTCGGCGACGTGGCGGCTAGCAGCGTGTTCTACCCGTATGTGGAAGCAGCCTACCAGGTGGGGGCAATCACGGGCTTGAGTGCAGCGCAGTGCAGTGCCTTGCACACGGCCAACCCTTGTTACGGTGCCAACGTGCCAGTCAGTCGGATGCAGGTGGCAGTGGTGGTGCAGCGGATCAGCAACTACCCAGCGTTCGTGCGAGCCGCGCCAAGCTTCAGCGATGTGCCAGTCGGAGCGTTCGGCTACGCAGCGGTGGAGACGTTGCTAGAGCGAGGCATCATCGCGGGGGCGGCCTGTGGCAGCAGTCTCTGCTTCCGGCCCAACTTCAACATCACGCGTGGTGAACTGAGCAAGGTGATGCATCTTGCCGCGGTTAGTAGGTAGACAGAGCAGCAATAAGCAGGTCCAATCCGACTACGCTGAAAGGTGGAGGTAAGGAGAAGCATCCCAACTTAGAAAGTGAGCCCTAATGCTTATGGAACCCAGTAATCTCGCTAGTGAGGAACCAACCGAGGGTGTTAAGGTCAATAGGAAACAAAAACCACCACTAACGCGACATCCCCCAGGTTATAATCCTACAGCTTTGTTCCCCCCAAAGCACCAGCATAGTGATAGTTTGGGGGCAGTACTGGTATGCATTGCTTTTCTGCTAACCTTTATAGCGGCTTGTCTTATAGCATTGTGGGTGCTTTTACTCAGGTGAAGATTGGAGGATCAGACTGGGTAAGATGACTAAACGTTATGCCTGCCCTATCAACGACTACAAAATGGCAATGAGCATTGATCCTGTATAGCCCTTGTCCGCCAGCACCATTCGCACCCGCTTATGTCCATACTTATACGCTTGTGCTAGCAGCTGCCTACCCCTCTTCGCGCTTGCCTACGTTCGTTGCTGGCTACACCCTGTTTGGCGGGCGGGATGAGCGGATGCTTGCTACCTGCTCAGACCCACCTTGACAACCCACCATCTTCGCTCCTATACTGCCCCCTAGATGACCACCACTACCGCCAGCCCACTACCAGTCGTGGCCGCCCCCACCAGCTTGCTGGGCAGGATAGCTGCCTGGCCCGCTCTGCTCACTGCCTCCCTGCTCTACCTGCCGACGGTCGGCTACTCTTGGGCGGCGGACGACCATTGGTACCTGGTGGACAAGCCCTGGTCGGTGGTGCCAGGGATGTTCAACCTGCTCGACACCAGCCGCTTCTTCTATCGCCCGCTCAGTGCGCTTAGCTACCTGCTCAGCTACAAGCTGTTTGGCCCCAACCCCGCCGCCTGGCACGCCGTCAACCTGCTCTGGTACCTCGCCTGTGTCTACCTCTGCTTCCTCTTTGCCCGCAAGCTGCTAGGGCTGGAAGTGGCTGTCCTGGGCAGCCTGTTCTTCGCCGCCCACCCAGCCCACCCCGGCGCAGTCGCCTGGGTCTCCTCGCTCTCCGACGTGCAGGCCGCCAGCTTCGCCCTGCTCGCGGCCTGGGCCTGGCTGCTCTACCGTGAACGAGGTCGAGCAGGATACTACTGGCTGACTAGTGGCGCGGTCGTCTTCGCCCTGCTCAGCAAGGAGGCGGCGGCTGCCCTGCCCCTGGTGCTGCTAGTTGGCGACCTGCTGCTCGGCTGGCGGACGCGCTGGCGACGCAGGTGGTGGACGCTAGCCCAGTATGTCGGGCTGCTGCTACCGCTGCTAGTCTACTTCACTCTCAAGAGCGTGGCCTTGTCGAACGGTGGGGTGGTACTCTACAAGCTCTGGTTCACCAGCGACCCCTGGCAACTGCTGCCCAGCACTCTTACTTACGTGTTGAACAGCTTCGGCCTACCTGTCTATTACCTGGATGGTTTGGGTGTAGCCCTCAGCCTCCTGCTCGTCGTGGGCCTGGGGCTGGTCTCCTGGCGCATGGGAGCCACTGCCTGCTACCTGCTGGCCTGGGTGCTGCTGATGTTGGGGCCAGTTGTCCTCAACATCAAGGCTACCAACCTGACGGAGCGCACTGTCTTCCTGCCCTCGGTGGGCAGCAGCCTCCTGCTCGGCCTGTTGCTGGTCACCGCTTACCGCAAGATTGCAGTTCAGCGGCCCGCCCGCTGGCTGCTCGGCGCGGCAGTAGGCGGCTTGCTGCTGCTGGCGGTGGCTGGTACCATCGTTCACAACTATGACTGGTACCAGGCCGGGCAAATCAATGCACGCATCATCAGCGACTTTCGCCGCCTGCAACCGAGCGTGCCAGCCGACGCTATAGTATACTTCCGCGGTGTGCCATACCTCTACGGCAACGCCTACGTGGTTGGCAATCGGGGGCTGAACTATATGCTGCGCCAGCCAAATGGCAGCCTGTTGCGCGTAATCGATAAGGACTTCTCGCCACCCGACAAGTATTGTTTGCCTGGCAACACCTTCTACTTCGCGGTCGCTGCCGACGGTAGCGTAACCAAACTAGCCGATTGCCAGACCTGGCTCGAATGGCGTGGCGAGCAGCCCGCAAGGTAAAGGAGTGTCTATGGCCGCCCCTGTGGTGCAACAACGTGATGCAGTAGCGACAGGCGTGGCCCGCACAAGTGGCTGGTTGACCGCCGACCGCAGCAGCCTGCTGTTGCTGAGTGGTGCGCTGCTACTCACCCTACTCCTCTACCTACCTACCCTCGGCTACTGGTGGGTGGCCGATGACTACAACTTTGCCATCCCCAAGCCGCCAGAGCAGATCGCCAACTTCTTCCTGTTCCAGAAGTGGCGCATCTTCTACCGTCCACTGACCTGGATTTCATGCGTGTTCGACTACCAGGTGTGGGGTTGGCATCCACCCGCCTGGCGGTTGGAGAACATCCTGCTCAAGCTAACCTGCGTGACGTTGGTCTGGCAGCTTGTGCGTAAGTTGAGTGGGCGCGAGATCGTCGCGGGGCTGGCGGCCCTGCTCTTTGCGATTGGTCCCAGCCACCCCGCTGCTGTCACCTTCGTGCAGGGACGCGCCGACTCGCTCTCCACCGTCTTCTACCTGGCGACTGCCACCTGCTTCTTCAGCTACCTACGCCAGCCGCATCGCTGGTGGCTCTACCTGGCTAGTGGCGGGTTCGCCATACTCGGCATCGGCGCGAAGGAGATGGGCTTGACTGTCCCAGCAGTGTTGTTGCTAGGCGACCTCCTGCTGCTTCCTCAGCCAGAGCTGCGCGCCCGCCGCTGGTTTGCCTTCCTGCTGGCAAAGTTGCGGCGACACTGGCTGCCGCTGGTGGTCTGCGGTGGCTACGTCGGTCTGCGCCTGTTCTACGCCGCAATGCGTTGGTCGGCCCTCGGCTACGGCTCGAAGTACGACTTCAACGAAATCAGGGACAACGTGGCAGGCTTCCTCGGCCAGTTGGTGGGGGTGCCAGCGATCAACCCGCTGAAGGCTGGGTTGGGGGTTGCCTTCCTTGCTAGCTTCGCCCTGGCCGCCATGCTGCTGGCCTGGTATGGCGGGCGGTTGGGCTGGCTGGGCCTGGCCTGGATCGTGATCACCATCGTGCCAGTCGCCAACATCCCAGTGATCGAGTCGGACAGCCGTTACCTCTACCTGCCCAGCGTTGGGCTGGTCATGCTGCTGGCTGCTGCCCTTGCTCGCCTGAGCGGCCAGCAACCCACCACTAATGAGCGGCTGGTGGCAACGGCGCGGCTGGCAATGGTCGTTGCGCTGACCGCAGGACTGGTCGGCTTCGGCGGCTGGGCGACGGTCAACTACAACCAGGAATATTACCTCAGCGGTGATAGTGGGCAGCGGATGCTAGCTCAGATGAAGGCAGCAGTGCCTACCCCAGCCGCAGGCAGTCGCATCTTCATTGCTGGGCTGCCTTACGAGTACAAGCGGGTAATCATCTATGGAGCGGGCGTGTATTGGGCGATCAGAATGAACTACGACAACAATACCAGCCTGAAGGTGTACGAGCGGGGCTTCACCACCGACTTTGCCCAGGCTCTGGCTGCTCCCAACCCGCCGCCGAGCTACTACTTCGCCTGGCAGGGGGACGTAACGAGCGGGCGGCTAGTCAGCTACCCCACGCGGGCGGATTATCAGGCTGTGGTGCAACCGTGACCGCTATCAGCCAACCTGTCAGCCCTTCGCGCCCTACCAACTGGTGGCTAGGAGCGTGGCCTGCCCTGCTTGCAGCTCTCGCTCTCTACCTACCAACGCTGGCCTTCTCCTGGGCGGCGGACGACCACTGGTATGTAGTAGCCAAGCCGTGGTCAGCCATGCCAGGGATGTTCAACATCTTCGACCACACGCGCTTCTTCTATCGCCCGCTCAGTGCGGTCAGCTACCTGCTCAATTACGAGCTATTCGGCCCCAACCCTGGCGGCTGGCACGCCATCAACCTGCTCTGGTATCTCGCCTGTGTCTACCTCGCCTATCTGTTCTATCGCCGGTTGACCAGCGCGGGGCTGGCAAGCGTCGCCACCCTGCTATTCGCCATCCAGCCGGTGCATCCAGGGGCCGTTAGTTGGATAGCGGCTCTGGCCGACTTGCAGGCAACCAGCTTTGTATTGCTGGCGGGCTGGGCCTGGCTGGGCTATCGGCAGCAGACAGGGCGCGCCGCTTACCTGCTTACCTTCGCCGCAGTCTCGCTGGCTCTGCTTAGCAAGGAGGCGGCAGTAGCATTGGTGCCGGCTCTACTACTTGGCGACCTGCTGCTACACGGCAAAGAGTTGTGGCGGCACAAGTGGCGTAGCCTGGCTGAATACGCTGGTATAGGATTGCCACTAGTCATCTATCTCAGCCTACGCTTCTTCAATCTGGCGAATGGTGGGGTGGTACTCTACAACTTCTGGTGGCAGGCCAGGCCAGGCGACTTCTGGATCAGCAATCTGCTCTACTTGCTCAACAGCTTCGGCATCCAGGTCTACGAGTTGACCGCCTGGCAGGTGCTACTCTGCACGCTGCTGGTAGTAGCCAGTGCCGTAATCGGCTGGCGGCTGGGACGGGTGGCCGTGTTCATGCTGCTGTGGGTGCCGCTCACTCTCGCGCCGGTAGTGCCATACCTGACCGCGATCAGCTTTCCCCCTGGGCGCACAGTGCTGATCCCCTCGGTGGGGGCCAGCCTGCTGCTTGCCCTGCTACTAGGCTACCTCTACGAGCGAGCGCGGGCTGGCATACGCTTGAGCCGCTGGCTAGGGGTGGCGACTGCTATGCTGGTAGTCACTGGCTGGCTGGTCGGGGCGGTCTTGCACAACTACGATTGGTACCAGGCGGGGGAGATCAACAAGCGGATCATCAGCGACTTCCACCGCCTGCAACCAGTAGTGGCAGCGGATGCCATCATCTACTTCCGCGACGTGCCATACGAGCATGGCATCGCTACGGTGGTTGGCAATCGGGGCTTGCGCTATATGCTGCGCCAGCCTAACGGAGCATTGCCACGCGTGATCGACATGGTGGGCCACACTGACCCAGCCAAATACTGCCTGGCTGGTGACAGTAGCTACTTCGCGGTCGCGCCCGATGGTGGGTTGACGCGGCTGGCTGGCTGCCAGGCTTGGCTCGACTGGCCGGGGGTGAGCCAGTGAGCGGAGTGAGCCTGCCAGCGAAGTCCGTAGCTATGCCTTATCCTTGCTGTCGTTGATGCTCAAGAGATGCCAAAGTGACGATGGAACTAAGCCCGTCCGGATATTCGGATTATTCAGCATAGCTATTGCTAACTGGGCAAAGGTATGCTAAGATGTAAGTACCTTGACCGCTAGGGAGACGAATTTAAATGAAACTGAACCCACGTGCTAAACGCAGGCTGATGATTGCACTATCCCTTCTCCTTGTCCTCAGCTTCTCACTGCAAACTATCTCTTTCGCAACTCCTGACAAAGCTCTCCCCCTGGCATCGGCCAGTCAGGCGAATGGCAATCTTCAGCAGGGTAGCAAGCCGGTAGCCAAACAGGCTAGTCAGCCCAACACTGCACTCCCTTGTGACATTAGTGGCCGTTGGTCTACATATTTCATCACGGATACCCTTGATTATCTGCCTTCCCGTTATTCTTCTTGCACAACAGTTAATGGTGTAATTGTGGAGTACGATCCTACTTCGTCAATCAGCCGCACCCTGATGGTGGTTGCTCTGTATCGTCTGGCGACCAACTTTGGTCTCTGGCAGCCTTCATCCTACACCAACCCAGTATTTGCCGACGTTCTCCACCAAGCGGGTAACGCCAACAAGTGGCAAGAAATTGAAGATGCTTACTTCAATGGGGTGGCTAGCGGTTATGCCTGCGGCGGCAGCGGTGAGCCATGCGATGCTCAGAGTAGACCCTACTTTCGGCCTAATGACAATGCCGTTCGTGGTGCTGCTGTCAAGTCCGTCGTTAGCACAGGCAATGTTCCCACTGTACCAAACCAGCCGCAATACTACAGTGACGTAGCCCCAAATTACATCCTCTACGGCCAGATTGAGAATGCTTACGAATACAGCTTCAGCAGCGGCTACAACACGGCAGCGGCTTGCTCACCTAACGCCCCACGTTGCTTCCAGGTTGGGCGCGATGTTAGCCGCGAAGAATATGCTAAGATGCTCAGTCAGCTAAAATACGCGCTCAACTACCATGATAGCTTCAATGTGGAGGTAAGGAGTGGCAGCAGCAGCGGCCCTCTACTTCAAGGTGCCGCCGTCTACCTGCGCCGCGAGTTCCCCACCAACCCGAACAGTTGTGGTCTGGCTGCGACAGGGGTACTTACCACGCTGGTAAGCACTAGCACAAACAACGCTACTGCCCTGCGCCTGCCTGCTGGTGACAGCTACTATCCCCGTCTCAGCCCTTGTGGGCAGGACTGGCAAGCCTTCCGGCTTGAGGTCAACGCGCCCACTGGCTACAGCTTTGGTGGTGAGAATCCTGGAGACCTGACCCTCTACGCTGGTACTAGCCAGGCACGAACTTATCGCTGGACTAACGCCACTGCTGCCACCGCGAACCATACTATCGTGGTGTGGTTCAACCTACCAACTGCAACTGCAACCAACAGTCCCTCCAGCACCGCAACCAACACGCCGACGGACATTGCAACCAACACCCCGACCAATACGCCGACTGGCACACCTGTACCGCAGGATGTGTTTAGTGGGCTGGTCGATTTTGGTCCTTCGTTCGGGCCTTTGCCGAAGACAGACTTCAGCCTCTACCGCCTTGGCAATGTTGCTACTACCCGGCTGGTAGCAAGTACTAGCAGTGATGGTGGAGGCCACTGGGCTTTCAGTGTACCCTATACAGAGCGCAGTGTTGGTACTGGCAACTTCATTGGCTACAAAGTAGTGCAGGAGCCGGCCCTCAGTGGTTACTACAATGTGCAGGTGAGTAGCACTAACCTTGCTATCGCGCTTACCCAGCCTAACGTAGCTACCTGGCCGAAAAATCTGTTCGGGGATGGGGGCTTTAGCTCAAACAACGAAGTGACGTTCAAGCTGGCATCGCTTAGTGCTACGAGTACGCCGACCAGTACGCCTGTGCCAAGCGATATTTTCACGGGTACCGTGCAGTATGATGACGGCTTTGGGCGTGGGCCGGTTGAGGAGGCCTCGTTGAGCCTGTACCTGCTTGACGATAATCTCCCTGACCCTCTGCTAGTAGCAACCACTAAGACTGATGGCCTGGGTCGCTGGTCGTTCAAGGTGCTAATTAGCCAACGGTTGCAGCCAATGACTAAGTTTGCTGGCTACCGCATTGTGCAGGCACCGCCGCCAGGCAGCTACCAGAACGTCCAGGTGGAGAGCAGCAACGCCAGCATCACGCTGACCCAACCCAACCAAGCAAGCTGGAGTCGGTACCTATTTCCTGGGAACGCAGGCTACACCTCAGCCGGTGAGGTGAACTTTGTGCTGGCTGTGCCAACCCCAACAGCAACGAACACTTCAGCGAATACGCCAACCCCAACAGCAACGAACACTTCAGCGAATACGCCAACCAGCACGCCCACCCTTACCAACACGCCCAGCCCCAGTCCAACTAGCTTGCCCACCACTGCTACGCTCGTCCTCAGCCCTAGTGCCGCAGGTCCTAACGTGGTAGGTACCAGCCAAACCATGACCGCTAGCTTCAGGGACACTAACGACCAGCCGCTAGCTGGGCGCACTGTGCAGTTCAGCGTCAGCGGCGCGAACACCAGCAATGGTAGCGGCACGACCAATGCAGCAGGTGCTGCTACCTTCGTCTACACTGGCACCAACAATGGCAGCGACCAGGTACAGGCTTCGGCCCCCGCTGGTAGCACGCAGGTGCGGTCTAACGTTGCCGTTGTAAGCTGGCTCAGGCTCACCCAAAACATAACAACATCTCCGTCTTGGGCGCGCTTTTACACATCCGGTAACAGCGGTTTCTTCGACGTACGTCTTGGTCAGCAACCTGCTTTTACGCAAACCTTGCCAAACCTCAACTTGAACCCACCTGCTGGCTCTATTCCGGGGATGCCTGCTCAAGTGGACATTGATGGTACACCGACTGCTCTAGGGGTAGATACCAGACCGATGGTCAACGTGTCTACTGACCTAGATGGTAACTACAATGGGTACATTATAGCACAAGGGAATGGCTATCAAGCTGGTAAGCAGGTTGACTCAAACCATAATCTCCTTGGCCTAAACGCTTCTTTTACCGGCAACTTTGTTGTATCGGAAAGCGGGAGTATCACCTTTACAATCTACAGCGATGATGGATGGTTGCTGGGCATCGGGCCAAACATCAGCTCAGGGCAACCCTACCGCGTTAGGGGCAACTTTAACTTGGGCAGTAATTACACGGCCACCTACGGCCTCAACAGCGCAATTGAGCAACTACCCTTGGTTGCTGCGAACAATAATGCTCATGGCCCAACCGGTGAGACGGTAGTTATGTACTTCCCCAGCCCCGGCACATACCCTTATGAAGTAAATTACTACGAGTGCTGTGGCGGACAACTGGCCTTCTCCTTCGGCATACCGGGTGCCACCAATCGTGGTTTGCCGCCAGTGGGAGAACTAAGCCTTACTCCACTCACCCCAACAGCAAAGTTGGTTGGGCAGCCACAAACCTTTAGTGTGCGAGCTAGGGATGGCTCCGGTTCACCAATAGTAAGTAGTACGCTTGCTTTGGTAGTCAATGGTGCTAATCAACAGCAACTTAGCGCAACCACCAACATCTCCGGCGTTGCAACTTTCATCTACACCGGCACCAATCCAGGCCGTGACCAAGTGCAGGCAGTGGCCTGGGTCAGAGGGCTACCCGCCTTCTCCAGTATCGTCAATATGGATTGGACGGCTAACCCAGGCTACATCCCGCCGGGCGGTGGGGGTGGGCAGCCTATTCTCGATGTGCCGGGCTGGATCGTTAGCCCCAGCAGCCAGAGCGTATTGACTACCACTTCCCCCATAGTCGCTAGTAGCTGCATCTCGGCAGGCAGCGTGCTGAAGTATTGGCCTGCTGCTGCCAACCCTGCTACTGCCATCATCCTGACCACAACGTTGGTGCAGCAGGCTGCTGCTCTGCCCTTGGCCTACCTCGATCCTACCTTGCTGCAAAATGGTTCCTACGTGATCGAACTCGACGCAACCTCTTGCGACGGCAGTCAGCACCGCCAGAGTGGGGTCTTGGTCTACGTACAGGGTGAGTACAAGCCTGGTCGCGTCCACCTCAGCGTCACTGACATGACAGTGCAGGCAGCAGGCATCCCGATCCAGATTGGGCGCATCTACGATAGCCTGGATCGCAACAACCAGCGTGACTTCGGCTACGGTTGGTCGCTCTCGGTGCAAGCTCTGCACCTGGAGCAAGATCAGGCGCACAATGTGACCCTCACCCTGCCCAACGGCAGGCGCACTACCTACGCCTTTAGCCCGCGTTCCTACGGCGGTGTGCTGGGCTTCCTGCACGCCCCAGCCTACACTGCCGAGCTAGGGGTCTACGGTACGCTGACCTCTAACGGCTGTAACATCCTGGTGAACGTGCAGGGCCAATGGGTCTGCTACTTGGAGGGCAATCCCACCTACCAGCCAACCGAGTTTACCTACACCGACCCTCACCAGCGGGTCTACAAGGTTGCTGCCGACGGTACCCTCAAGTCGGTTGAGGATCAGGACCACAACAAGCTAGCTATCGACCGCAATGGTATTATGAGTGTGCCAGCGGGCGTAATTAGCGGTACGGATGGTACTCGCTACGTCAGCTTTGGCCGCGACGGGGCTGGCCGTATCAATATGATTACCAACCAGGCCGCGCAAGCCTATAGCTACGACTACGACGGTTCTGGCAACCTCAGCCACCTCTACCAGCCAGACAGCACGGCGATCACCCACACTTACTCGATCACCAACCCAGCCGATCCCCACCTACTCCTCAAGGCTATAGACCCGCGCCAGAACTCGATGCTCAACGCTAGCTATTATGCCGATGGCAGGCTGCGCGCCTCGACTGATGCGGTGGGCTGGACTACTACCTACACCTACAATCTCAGCACCCGCCTGACTAGCAGCCAGAACCCCGATGGCGGCTGGCAGCGAAGCTGGGCCGACAGCTACGGCTCGGTCTTGACCATGACCGATCCGCTCTCACGCACCACTTACTACAGCTATGATACAAAGCACAACCCGATCACGATGACCAATGCACTCGGCCAGTACACC
>Ga0209724_1004737_pt1 | contig 10617 bp, 10 predicted proteins | sample grotaG_FD_184143 | JGI IMG/M metagenome (GOLD analysis project Ga0209724, IMG submission 184143) | Glacier valley bacterial and archeal communities from Borup Fiord, Nunavut, Canada, to study Microbial Dark Matter (Phase II) -... | ecosystem: Environmental > Aquatic > Freshwater > Ice > Glacier ... | reverse complement strand
TCTCTCGACAAAGATGCAATTTTGGTTAACCACCAATTGGTAAAAATGGCTGGATGGGATGATCCTCTGAGCAAGACGATTAAAAGAGCTGGCAAACTTAAAGTGATCGGAGTTGTAAATGATTTCAATTTTGCATCGCTGGAGCACTTTGTAAAACCCTTGATAATCATGTCGAACCCGGCATGGGATGGATGGGGCTATTCAACTGTTAACATCCGCTTTCAAACCTCCAATGTAGAAGGATTAATTGGCCAGATTAATAAGCTTTGGAAAGATCGTTTTCCTGAAATACCATTTAAAGTTTCATTTTTTGATGATGTCCTGGCCTCCAATTATAAATCTTTAAAAGCCCAGCAAAGGACCATCAACTTCTTCAGTCTTATTGGCACATTCATCGCTATTATTGGTTTATTCGGTCTGACTGTCCTTACCACCAGAAGTCGCATTAAGGAAATCGGCATCCGCAAGGTAAATGGTGCCCGAATCTCAGAAGTAATGATCCTGCTCAATAAGGATTTTGTAAAATGGGTCGTCATTGCATTTGTAATTGCTACCCCTATTGCATATTACGCCATGTACAAATGGCTTGAAAACTTTGCTTACAAAACAGAATTGAGCTGGTGGATATTTGCCATTGCTGGATTGCTGGCGCTGGGAATTGCTTTGATCACAGTAAGCTGGCAAAGCTGGAAAGTAGCAACCAGGAACCCGGTGGAGGCGTTGAGGTATGAATAGTAATGTCGGAATCAGGATTTAAAGAATAATAGGATAAACAGAATTTTAATATTGATAAAAGATGATAAGACACTATATCACAATTGCACTACGTAATTTGGCAAGACAAAAGGGGCTTGCGATGATCAATATCCTGGGATTATCCATTGGTATTGCCTGTTTCAGCTTGTTTTTATTGTATACCGTCAATGAATTGAGTTTCGACAGGTCTCATGTCAATTCTTCCTCCATTTTTAGGGTATACAACTGGTGGGTATTTAGTGACCGCCAAGGGAGCGAGCCTGCTTCGTCGACACCTATGGGACCGGCAATGAAACAGGATCTTCCAGAAGTTAAAGAGTTTGTACGGTTTAAAGGGGATGGCGAAAAATTCGTCCGCGTTGGGGACCGGGTTGAACGCATCAAAATATCATTTGCTGATCCCCAGCTGTTGTCGGTTTTTACTTTTCCCTTGATTGCCGGAAATGCATCGTTTGCTTTGGGTGATCCCAATAAAATAGTATTAACCCGCGACAAAGCACTTCAGTTATTCGGTGAAGTAAATGTTGTGGGTAAAACATTGGAAATTAAAACTGGTGAAAACTTTGAACCCTTTATTGTCGGGGGAGTCGCCGAAAATATACCAATCAACTCAACAATAAAGTTTGATATACTTGGAAGTTTTGAACAGATCTTAAAAACGGACCAGGGGAGAGAAAGTATGAATAACTGGGATATAACCATCGGTATTTCAGTATTTGTTCAACTTCAGGAGGGGAGCAATTTGATGAATGAACCCCAAAGACTCGCTTCCTTCCGCCAGAAATATTACCCGGATGAGGCAGCATTTTTAAAAAAAGATGGTCAATGGAATGGTACGGGGGTAATTCCCACGGGTATCGGGCTACAACCTCTTCGGGATGTTCATACAAATGTTGAGATTGATAAATGGGGAGCTATTGATCCTAAAAACAGTTTCATCTTGATTAGCATAGCCTTCGGGATTTTATTGATTGGATGTATCAATTTTATCACATTAGCTGTCGGAAGATCGGCCGGACGATCAAGGGAAATAGGTGTCAGAAAGGTTTCCGGATGCACCAGGATTCAGCTGATATACCAGTTTCTGACTGAATCACTGATATTGAGTATTTTCTCTGCAATGATTGGGCTGTTGCTCTCCTGGTCTTTGCTTCCTTTCTTTAATGAGCTTTCCAACAGCTCGCTCGTATTTTCTTTAGAACATTATCCTGAATTAATTTGGCTCGTCGCAGGAGTTGTTTTATTCGTCGGTTTACTTTCGGGTATTTACCCTGCTTTAGCCCTTTCGGGATTCGAACCCGTTGAGGTTTTAAAAAACAAAGTTCAGTTTTCGGGATACAACCTGTTTACCAAGTCGCTGGTTACTTTTCAGTTTATTCTTTCTATCGGTTTGATTATTTCGGTATGCATGATAATGAAACAGTTGTCGTATATGCGATCAATAAACCTTGGGTTTGATAAAGAGAATGTTGTTGTTATAGATTCCCAGGGACTTGATGCTAAAAAAATATATACTCAGCTAAAACAACGCTTACATTCTGAAAGTGGAATTGATGGTATTGCAAGTTCAGAAATTGGTTTGGGAGACGGAGAAGGACAAATGGGAGGAAGGTTTTTATTTGGTGACAAAGAGGAAAGCGTTATCGAATATCCTATCGATACCGAATATCTGCAGGTATTGGGGATGCAACTTGTCGCAGGACGCGGTTTTAATAATGAAATTAACTCCGATACCATCAATTCGGTCATTGTGAATGAAGCTCTTGTAAAAAAGGTATATGGTCTACCCCCACGCGAAGTTATAGGAATGCAATTTAAAAGTTACAGCGGAAGTGATTATAAGACAATTATCGGGGTTATCCGGAATTTCAATTTTGAAAATTTAACAAGAAATGTCCGGTCCCAGTTGTTTTTCCAGCCAGCCGATTTAAAACCAACTTCCATTTTTGTCAGGCTTCACCCGGGAAATCAGGCAAAAACTATAGCGTCGCTCACCTCTGCATGGAATAGCATATCGCAAGATATGCCATTCAAATATAATTTTCTGGATCAGAAAATTAATGATTTTTATAAGAAAGAGAAACGCTGGAGCAGTATAATCGGATGGGCAAGTGGTATTTGCATTTTTCTTGCCTGCCTTGGTTTAATCGGATTGACCTCATTAACAGTTGTGAACCGTTCCAAAGAGATCGGTATACGTAAAGTAAACGGAGCGAATATAATTGAAGTAATGATTCTGTTGAATAAAGAATTTGTCATATGGGTTTTTGCAGCCTTTATAGTTGCTGTTCCGATTGCCTGGTACGCAATGAATCAATGGCTCCAAAATTTTGCTTTCAGAATCGATTTGAGCTGGTGGATTTTTGTTATGGCCGGTTTGATTACTTTGGGTGTTTCATTACTGACCGTTAGCTGGCAAAGCTGGAAAGCGGCAAAGAGAAATCCCGTCGAGGCATTGAGGTATGAATAATGTCTGAATCACGAATTCCAGGATGAAAGGATATATAAAATAAATCATTAATAAGTATAGTCATGATCAAAACACAAAATCTTATCAAGATTTTTCAAACGGACGAGATTGAAACATCCGCTTTGAATGAAGTCAATTTTAATGTGCAAAAGGGCGAATTTGTAGCCATTATGGGCCCTTCAGGTTGCGGAAAATCGACACTGCTAAACATAGTAGGCTTGCTGGACAATCCAACGAGGGGCAGTTATTTGTTCAACGGTGTTGATGTTTCAAATTTGCGCGAAAGTCAACGCACAGGATTACGCAAGGGAAATATTGGCTTTGTCTTTCAGAGTTTTAACCTGATTGATGAGCTGAATGTTTTTGAGAATGTTGAAATGCCACTTATTTAACTCAAAATGAGTGCTGCTGAGCGTAAAGCCCGTGTGGAAGCGATCCTCGAAAGGATGAAAATCAGCCATCGTCGGAAACATTTTCCTCGGCAGCTCTCGGGAGGTCAGCAACAACGCGTGGCTATTGCACGTGCTGTGGCAGCGAATCCAGGGTTAATTCTGGCCGAAGAGCCAACAGGTAACCTCGACTCGAAAAATGGGCTCGAAGTTATGAACCTGCTCACAGAACTGAACCGTGAGGGAACGACCATCGTGATGGTGACACACTCGCTGCATGATGCCGATTTTGCCCATAGGATTGTAAATCTCTTCGATGGACAAATTATCACCGAAGTGAAAAAACAAATGGGTGAAATTCTGATTTAGCAGAATAATTTCCCTCTCTTATTTTAACTTTGACAAGTAGGTAATTGCTGAAAGTGCTACGTACCAAATGATGATGAGTGGAAGGGCATAAATCTGAAGGAAAATCAGCATCAGAATAGTGGTTCCAAGGAAGAGGAAGCGGATGGCATTTTCTTTCAACTGCAGGTTTTTGAATTTCATGGAGAACATGGGCAGCTCGGAAACCATCAGGAATGAACAGATAAATACAGATGCCAGTAATATGTATTTACTTAGAATAATGGACGCAATAGCTTGATTGGTTCCCCAAGTGAGGATAAGACCAAGAGAGGCGAAAAAGATGGCATTGGCAGGAATGGGCATACCCAGAAATTGTTCGCTCTGCCGGTCATCTGTATTGAATTTGGCTAAACGGAAGGCTCCTGCGACGGGAATTAACAAACTTGTATAAAGTGCAATCCATTGGCTCCAGGTTGCTTCAATGTCCTGAATGGGCATGTTTTTGCCAAACAAAGTGAATTCCATCATGGTGAATACGATTGCAGCCGGTGCCAATCCGAATGAAACCATGTCGGCCAGTGAATCGAGTTCTTTGCCAATCGAGGAATATGCTTTTAACAAGCGGGCCGCAAACCCGTCCATAAAGTCGAAGACGGCTGCTGCAAGGATAAATGCTGAAGCCATGCCTAATTGTCCATCAACGGCATAGAATACGGCCAAACTTCCACTAACGAGGTTTAATGCTGTAATGGCATTGGGAACCCAAAAAAATACGCTGGTAACTCGGCTCATGATTGAAGTTTGCCAATGATAGTTTGTGACCCGGTTACTTTATCTCCTAATTTAATATTCAATTTGGTGTCGAGTGGGAGGAACAGGTCAACGCGTGAACCAAAACGGATGAATCCAACTTCAGTAGTCTGATCTACCTGATCACCCACAGTGACGTAATTGATAATTCTTCGGGCCATTGCTCCGGCGATCTGGCGCATCACAATTTCCCTTCCGTCTTTTAATTGTATAGCGGTGGTGGTACGTTCATTCTCTTCAGCTGATTTATCCTTAAAGGCAGCATAAAACTCACCGTCTTTGTGTTTCATGTAAGTCACTTTTCCCGGTACGGGAATCCAGTTGATATGTACATTGGTGGGCGACATGAAGATACATATCTGAAGACATTTGGTTTTTAAATATTCATTTTCCACAAACTCCTTGATATAACATATTTTTCCATCGGCTGGAGATAAAATCAAGGTTTCATTCTGAACAACATTACGCTGCGGATATCTGAAAAACTGAATCATCAGAAAATACACCACTGCGGCTGTCGATAAAATGGTTACTTTAATAACTATGTCGGTGATGAAAACCCAGGATAATAATATGACTATTGCTAAAATAGCAGTAGCGTAATAAATGGTCGTAATGCCGGCTCTATGAACTTTCATGGATTTATATTAATATTCCGACAAAAGTAGGAAATAAATGAGCTATTCAATTATTATTTTAAGATATAAAACAACTATGGGTACTGCAAAAAGTATTGAATCGAATCTATCAAGAATTCCACCATGCCCCGGAAAGATTTGGCCACTGTCTTTAATCTGGAAATAACGTTTAAACATTGATTCGGTTAAATCCCCAAATGTGGAACTTATTACAACCAAAATGCTGATGACAATCCAATGTATTAATTGTATTTCAGGAATATAGGTTGAAATAATTACCGCTGCAATTATGGCAGTGAATGTTCCGCCAATAGCTCCTTCCCATGATTTCTTAGGGGAAATCCGCTCGAAGAGGCGGTGTTTGCCCATGGAAACGCCAAAAAGGTAGGCTCCTGAATCGTAAGTCCAGATCATGATAAATAAAGCAATCAGCAACTTGGGTGTATAAATATGGCTTGGTGGTATTTCAGGAAAAACAAGAAAGTTTATGAATGCCAGTGGTACGGCCAAATAAACAATACTGAAAATAGTAACCGCCATGTTTTCAATGGGTTTAGGCTTTTTTCGGTAAAGTTCGGCAGCCATAATTAGTAGGAAAAAGGGAAACAAACACAGAAAGTATTTTGCTCCAATTAACCCTTTGGCTACAAAAAATGAAGTCCCAAATAATACAAAGGAAATTAGATAACTCAACCAGCTATTTGGTTCAATATCAGATTGTTTGTAAAGATTTACAAACTCTATGAGCCCACCTGTTAAAATCAACAGGAACAATATAGCAAAACTATACTGACTAGCTAAAATAGCAGTCAGTATAATTATAACCAAAACGATGCCAGTGATCGTCCGGGTAATTAATTTTTTCAATTGATTAAATCTTTTAAAAGTTCGGTTGCTTTTTCCTCAAAGTCTTTGTGAACCATCACTTCAATATCTCCAATTGATGGGAATATGGAATCGTTTTCGTTGATGATTACGCACTTAATTTCTTCGTTCTCAAGTATTTCTTTAGCAATTTCAGCCTGAAAATTTTGTCCCGTATGATAGACAGACACCCAATTTTTTTCCATAATAATTAGTTTAAAAAGTTGTGTTGGCAATAATTACAATCAACGATTTCGGTCCGTGCATTCCCATTACCAATGTTTTTTCAATGTCAGCCGTGCGGCTTGGACCAGTAATATTGCTTATTAGCGAAGGTAATTTATTTTTATACTTTTCCTGCATTTTTTCAAGGGCATTGTCCAAATAATCTACTATTTGGACTTCATGAGCAACTACAATGTGCGTTTCAGGAAAAACATTCAGGCGGCGACCTGAGATTTGAGCTGAACTGATTAAAACGGAACCAAGATGTGCAACCAGAAATTCACATCCAGTCATACCAATTGTAAGGCTTAAAAAATCATTTTCTCCTGAATCAATTTTAACCGAGTCTTCCATCATACTCTGAAAAACAGGGTCGACACAAAAAATCTTATCCTGCTTTTTTTCTTCGCAAATCAGTTTAACCTGAGCAGCAATCTCATTTTTTGTATCACAAAAAATGACCTGTCCGCCAATAAGTTCCAGGTTAGTTTTAAACTCTTCTCTCAGTGATGGGTTGAGAGGAAGGTAAACAGGAGAGGTGAAATCGGGGATATTTTCCCCGACTTCACCTCTTTTTTCCTGTGCGGCCTTTAGTTTGGCTAAAATATTATTTCTTGCTGATTCCATTATAATACAACATGGTCAGCAGCCACTTCTGGATTATCAGACGATAAGGCTACCTGTTCTTTTTTTGATTCACTGACTAGCATTGGTCTTACCCAAAGACGTTTTCCGAAGATGTGTTCAAGATCTTCACTAAAAATGACTTCTTTTTCCAATAAAAGTTCAGCCAGTTTCTTATGGCTATCTCTGTGATCCTTCAGTACATCTAAAGCTCTGAGGTATTGTGTTTCAATCAATTGTTTGGATTCCTGATCAATCAGTTCAGCGGTTTTTTCACTATATGGTTTGCTGAAAGCATATTCGCTTTGGCCCGATGAATCATAGAAGCTAACGTTTCCGACTTTTTCACTCATACCAAATATGCTGACCATGGCGTAAGCCTGCTTGGTTACCTTTTCCAGGTCATTTTGTGCACCAGAAGAGATGCTGTTGAAGGAAATCTGTTCGGCTGCCCTTCCTCCGAGTGCAGAGCACATCTCGTCGAGCAATTGGTCCTTGGTTGTGATTGAACGTTCTTCAGGAAGGTACCAGGCAGCGCCCAATGCTTTACCACGTGGCACGATGGTTACCTTTACCAACGGGTGAGCATGTTCGAGTAACCAGCTGATAGTGGCATGGCCGGCTTCGTGGTATGCAATTCTTTTCTTTTCATCGATAGAGATGATCTTATTTTTCTTTTCCAATCCACCTACGATACGGTCAACGGCATCCATAAAGTCTTGCTTGTCAACAATGTCTTTATTTTTACGTGCAGCAATTAGGGCCGATTCGTTGCAAACATTCGCAATGTCGGCTCCTGAAAAGCCAGGAGTCTGTTTGGCCAGAAATGCAGGATCAACCTCGGCTGACAGTTTGATAGGTTTCAAATGTACCATGAATATTTCCTCCCGTTCGTTTAGGTCGGGCAGTTCAACATGAATCTGACGATCGAAACGGCCTGCACGCATTAAAGCTCTGTCGAGGATATCGGCACGGTTGGTGGCAGCCAGAATGATTACTCCTGAATTGGTATCAAAACCATCCATTTCAGTCAATAGTTGATTCAATGTATTTTCACGTTCATCGTTTGAGCCCATATTTGGGTTTTTGCCACGTGCACGTCCTATGGCATCAATTTCATCTATAAATACGATGCAAGGTGATTTCTCTTTGGCTTGTTTGAATAAATCACGAACGCGTGAAGCACCCACACCTACAAACATTTCAACAAAATCGGAACCCGACATTGAGAAAAAAGGAACGTTTGCTTCGCCGGCCACTGCTTTTGCCAGCAATGTTTTTCCAGTTCCCGGAGGACCCACCAAAAGGGCGCCTTTGGGAATTTTACCCCCCAGCTTAGTGAATTTTTCAGGGCTCTTAAGGAAGTCAACAATTTCTTCAACTTCCTGTTTGGCTTCTGCCAAACCAGCTACATCCTTGAAGTTGGTTGAAACTCTTGAATCTTTATCGAATACTTTAGCCTGTGATTTCCCCACATTAAAAATATTGCCTCCACCAGCGCCACCTGCACCCTTGCTCATTCGTTTAAAAATAAACCACCAAATTAGAATGATGATGGCAAAAGGCAAAATCCAATTGAGCAACTCACCCAGATAATTGTGTACAGTTTTATATTCGACACTTATTTTATTTTCCTCGGTAGCATTGTTCTGGATTTCCTGTAAATTCTTTTCAAAGGAATCAACCGAACCTATCGTGAAAAAGTAGTGAGGTCCAATCTTGGCAGGAGCGGTAAATCCGTTGTTTAATTTAGCCGCATATTTGTCATAGCTTGATTCTTTCAGAAAAATTTGGGCTTCTTTTTCGTTCACAACGACAATCTTTTTAATGTCATTGTTCGCAATCATGTTTGTTTTTACATCTTTCCAATTGGTCTCTACCGGACCTGCACCCAAGGTGAACCATTGAATAGCCAGAAAGGAAATAATAATAACCCCGTATATCCAATATGGATTAATTTTCGGAGCTTTATTTAATTGCTTCATCCCCAAACTGGGCTTTACTTTATTGAGTTTTTTATCTGTCATTTTTATTTTTAATTATCTTCTTTTATAGTTTCTATATGTGCATCTGCCCAGAGGTTTTCGAGATCATAAAACTTTCTGGAATCTTTTTGAAAAACATGTACCATAATATCAGCATAATCGAGCAAAATCCACATTGAATTTCGATATCCATCTTTATGCCATGCTTTTTCATTGATAAGTTCTTCCACCGTATCTTCCACCGAATGGGCAATTGCATCCACTTGTGTGTTAGAGTTGCCATGACAAATGATGAAATATTTACATTCTGTATGATTTATTTTAGTCAGATCTATTTTAATGAGGTCTAAACCTTTTTTCCTCTGAATTCCTTCAACAATGGCATCAATCAATTGTTCAGTTTCTGCTTCCTTAAGGTTTTTATTCATATATTTCTGTTAGAACTACAAAGATAAATTTTTTACCTTATAATAAGTGATTAAACTTGCACCACTAATTATTTTACTCTAATAACAATTTTAATTTCACAAAGATGGATCAAATCATTGGAAAACTCATTGTCCGCTTGCATAGGACTGATTCTACCAACAATTATGCCAATAGCCAATTGAGAGTGAATGAATTGCATGATGGCACTGTCTTTTTGGCATACGAACAATCCAGTGGTCGTGGCCAAAGGAAAAACTTTTGGGAAAGTGAACCTGGTAAAAACCTTACCTTTTCAATTGTAGTCTTTCCGTATTTTCTTGATATCAGGCGGCAATTCATGCTTTCAAAAGTAGTTACCCTTGGAATTTATAAGGCTCTGTTCAAATATGTTGACAATCTCCGGATCAAATGGCCCAACGATATTTATGCAGGTGATAAAAAGTTGGGCGGCATACTGATTGAAAATTCCATCATGAACAGTTTAATTAAAAGTTCGGTGATAGGAATAGGAATCAATATAAATCAAACAGTCTTTATTAGCAATGCCCCTAATCCTGTTTCATTAAAAACACTGACAAATCAGCAATATGATTGTGAACTGGTGCTATCTGAAATTTTATCCGCAATCGACTTTTATTATTCCCTGTTAAAGGAAGATAAAGAATATCTGATTGATCAGGAATTTATTTCAGTATTATATCGCCTCAACGAAAAACACTGGTTCTTGGCTGAACAAGAGACATTTAAAGGTGAAATTGTCGGCGTAAACGAAATCGGTCAATTGCTTATCAGAAAAGAAAATGGAGAAATTCTGGATTTTCATTTCAAGGAAGTTGAATTTCTGCCATCACAAGAAAATTGATAACCGAATTTCTAAGATTGCATGAAGGTACGAATTTCACGAATTTAAAACGAATTTCACAAATTGCCTCTACGACAATAATACCGCACAATTCCTTATTCCTTATTTCTTATTCCTTATTCCTTTTTACTTCTAACTTCTAACTTCTAACTTTTTGCTGACCACTGGCCACCGACCACTGCTATTTGTATGGCAATGCGGCCAACATGTCAGCTAC
>Ga0209724_1004736_pt1 | contig 10619 bp, 8 predicted proteins | sample grotaG_FD_184143 | JGI IMG/M metagenome (GOLD analysis project Ga0209724, IMG submission 184143) | Glacier valley bacterial and archeal communities from Borup Fiord, Nunavut, Canada, to study Microbial Dark Matter (Phase II) -... | ecosystem: Environmental > Aquatic > Freshwater > Ice > Glacier ... | reverse complement strand
TGGCCGCGCTGTTCATCCGCCCGGAACGGCGCAAGGCCGGAACCGCCCCGCCCGCGCCCGGTGCAGCCCAAGATACGTTGGTGCAACGCATCTACACCCCCGCGCTAACGCTGGCCTTGCGGAACCGCTGGACCAAGCTAGGCACGCTGGCGTTGGCTTTCCTGCTCTTTGTCGGCAGCTTAGTACCGCTTGCCGCTGGAGCCATCGGCACAACGTTCTTGAACCTGGGCAGCGATAAGGTGATCAGCGCCAGCCTGTCGCTGCCTGCCGGCACGGATGTGCAAACGACCAGCGCCGTGGCGAAGCTGATTGAAGATCAGTTGTCGAAAGACCCGGCGGTGAAAAACTACCAGACCACCATCGGCACCAACACCGATGCCAGTGCCAGCGCCTTTACCGGGCTGGGCAGCGACAACACCGCCGCCCTGACCATCAACCTGAACCCGACGGCAGACCTCGACGCAGAAGCCAATAAGGTGCGGACTCTGCTCAAGGCCAATAGCCAAATCAAAGAAGTAAGCGTCACCACCGGCAGCACCACCGGCGGGCCGAGCAGTTCGGCCTTCGCCCTCACTGTCACCGGCCCCAACGCCGCCGACCTGCGTGCGGTCAGTGAAAAGCTGGCCACCCAGCTCAAAACTGTGCCCGATTTGGTGAACGTCAAAACCGACCTTCAGGCGCAGAAGCCGCAGATCAGCATCAAGGTGGACCCCGATAAGGCGCTCATGCACGGCAGCAGCGCGATCCAGATCGCCGGCCAAGTGCGCGGCCTGCTGACTAACCAAAAAGTGACCAATATTACCATTGACAGTACACCCTACGATGTGCTGGTCGGCTACAACCCCAGCGGCTTCAACAGCTTGGATGCGATCAAGGCGATCAAGGTAGGCGCGGTCAATCCGGTGGTCCTCAGCGCCATCGCCGATGTCAGCGAGGGCCAGGGGCCGGTCTCGATCAGCCGCGTGAACCAGGAGGGGGCGGTGAACGTCAGCGGCACCATCACTTCGCAGAGTATTAGTGGGGTGCAAGCCGCCGCGACCAAAATCGTCAACGATATTAAAGCCACCGCCCCGGCCGGCATCAAAATCTCAACCGGCGGCTCGTCGGCGCAGTTCACCGAGGCCATCGGTCAGTTGGGCACAGCCCTGGTGATTGCCATTGGCCTCGTCTATGTGGTGATGGTGCTGTTTTTCGGCTCGCTCTCCACACCGTTCGTGATCATGTTCGCGCTGCCGTTGGCTTTCATCGGTTCGTTCCTGGCCCTCTGGATCACGGGCAAGCCGTTTGGCATCAGCGCCATGATCGGCCTGCTGATGCTGGTCGGCATTGTCGTCACCAATGCTATCGTCTTGCTCGACATGGTGGAGCAACACAAGCGGCTGGGCTACAACACCTACGACTCGCTGCTGCACGGCGGGCGCGTGCGCGTGCGGCCCATCTTGATGACGGCCATCGCCACGATCATTGCCCTGATCCCGCTGGCGATCAGCAACGAAGGCTCGCTCATCGCGGCGGAATTGGGCACGGTGGTTATCGGCGGCCTGTTCACCTCGACGCTGCTGACGCTGCTGGTGGTGCCGGTGGTCTATAGCATCCTTGACAGCATCCGCCACCGCCTGACCCGTCGCAACTCCGACGACGAGGAAGGCACCCGCCTCCCGGCAACTGCCACTCCCGCGACGAACGAAGCCGGCGCACCTGCCGAGCCGGCCCTGGTCGGCGCACGCAGCCAGACGACGACCTAACCTCCGCCCAGGAGGCGGGATGACGGATTACCCCGCAAAGGCACGCAGAATGCGAAGACTCTCAAAATCTTCGCGTTCTTCGCGTCTCTATGCTGAGACAGCAAGGATCGCTTTATGGTAAGATGCCCGCAGGATCGCCCACAACACGACAGCGGCAGGCGCTAAAGCCGGACAACCGGTGCCGCCTGTCACACTGGAGGTTACGATGCACCCGACAAACTTACAACGGAAGGCGCTCGGCCAATATCGTGCCTACCACGACAATGCGCCGACGCTCGGTAATGTGCTGGGCCGGGCAAGCCGCCGCTATCTGGCGTTGCTGATCGTAGCCCTTGTCACGGTGATCTTCATTACGCTGGAGAGCGATTGGAGTACTGCGCTCCCTGGAGCAGCTCTGCTAGGTGGCCTAATCGCCGGAGTAGCGCTGCGTGACTTCGGCAACGCCCGCATCCTGATCAAAATATGGCCGGCGCTCGTCCAAGTGATGGATTGGCAACAGATAGACCGCCTGCTGGGGCAACCGAACCAGCCGGACGGCACGCACCCGGACGACTTGTAAGCAGCGCGTGTACCGACCCATTTGTGGTAAGATACTCCCATGACCAGCGACCTGCCACCCGCCGGCACAGCCGATAATCCACATTCCGCCGACTCGCTACCCGCCGGCACAGCCGACAATCCGCATTCCGCAACCCACAAGGGGAACCCTACGGGCTTCCGTAGTCCGCAATCCCCCATTGGGCCGGGCATCTGCGAGGCGGCGGCGGCGGGGCTGTTGCTGCTGCTGATGTTGGTGCCCAACTCGCTGCTCAACAGCGACGGCGACACGGCGCATCATTTGGCGGTCGGGCGGCAGATCCTGGCAACCGGCACACTGACCCCCACCGATATTTTCACGCAGCCCCATTTCGGCCAACCCTGGCTTAACTGGGAGTGGTTGGCGGATGGCGTGTTTGCCGCCGCCGATGCGGTGCTAGGATTGAATGGGGTCGCCCTGCTGACGGCGGCGCTGATCGCCGGCACGATCTACGGCCTCTGCCGTCGGTGCATGGCGCGCGGCCTGCATCCGGTGCCAACTCTGGTGCTGGGCCTACTAACCGCCGCCGCCTCGGAAATCCACTGGCTGGCCCGGCCCCACCTCTTCAGCTTCGCCCTGCTGCTAGGGGTACTCTATCTGCTGGAAGAGTATCGCACCGGGCGGAGTCCTGCCCGGCGGTTAGCGCTGGTGCCGCCGCTGATGGCTGTCTGGGCCAATCTGCACCCCGCCTTCGTCATTGGTCTTGTCTTCTGCGGCGCGTACTGGCTGGGATCGCTGCTCGAAATAGCGGGTCGGTGGGCCGTGGGTCGTGGAGGGAATCCGCATTCCGCATTCCGCAATTCGCGAACTCCGCGCCTACACCTTGACCGGTGTGGCGGCCGGAATGGCAACGCTGCTTAATCCCTATGGCCTGGGCTTGCACGCCCACATTGTGGAGTTTTTGCGGAACCCGCTGCTGACGCGCATCATCGTGGAGTATCAGCCACCCGATTTTCGCCAACCGATCACTTGGCCCTTCGGCGTGCTGCTACTGATCGGGATCGGGGTGGTCACAGCCAACTGGCGACGGGTGCCGGCGGCCCATGCCTTGTTGTTGGCGGCGTGGGCCGTGCTGGCATTGCAGGCGGCGCGCAACGTGTTCCAGTTCAGCGTGCTGATGCCGGCCTTGTTGGCTCCACTGGTGGCGGATGGGCTGAACCGCTACGCCGTCGCGCATCCCGCCGGCCTGTGGGCGCGCTATTGCAGCCCCAATAGGCGCACAATGGGCGTGCCCTGGCTGGGCATCGGCACCCTGGCCGCCCTAGGCATCGTCGCCGCGCTGGGCGGCCGCATTGGCCCGTGGTCCATCTTGCGCGCCCGCTGGACCGAGCCGCCGTTCCCCCTGCGTGCGGTCGTCACGCTGGCCGCACCCAACGCGCCCAGTGGTCCCATGTTCAACGATATGGCCTGGGGCGGCTATCTGCTATACACCGGGTATCCACAGAGACGGATCTTTATTGACGGCCAGCAAGACGCCTATGGTCCCACCCTGAACCGCGACTATTTGACCATCGCCACAGCGGCCCCCGGCTGGGACGGGCTACTTGATCAGTACGGCATTGCCTGGGTGATCGAGCCGCCCGGCAGCCCGTTGGTCGCCGCGTTGCGCGCCCAGTCCCGCCAGTGGCGCGAAACCTACCGCGACAGCACCGCCGTGATCGTGCAGCGCCGCTAGCGGGGCGGGCGGTGGGCAAGCGTGCCGCAGCCCGCGATAGAGGATTGCCTAGTGATGGACAATTCCCTACCGCAGGCTGCGGCGCTAGCCGGTGGAGGCTAGTGGTTTACGGGCGTGGGCGTGGCGGTAGGCGTGGGTTCGCACGGCCAGACACCCGGCGGCGGCAGGCTGTTGTCGCTGCATTCCTCGGCGTGAGCGGCGCGGATGGCGGAATGGGGCGAGGCGGACAGGCTGACCCCAGCCAGCGCACTCCCGATCAGTGCGCCCAGCAGCGCTAGACCCAGAACGATTTGCTTCGCTTTCATCAGTGCGCCCAGCAGCGCTAGACCCAGAACGATTTGCTTCGCTTTCATGTGTGATTGCTCCTCTGTTACTAGAATGGATGGGTAGAATAGAGAGAGATTAGCTCGCCACGCTATCCGGCACGCGGTGTAAGCTCATCTCTCTACAGCAGGTCCGCATCGCTGCAGCTTGGTGCAAACCTTCACCTATCTAGTGGGAGCAGTGGCAGATTTTTCGTAAGATTCATGGGACCAATTTGTAAGCTGTTTTGGGAGGTGCTTAAAGACTGCCGTTTTGTGACCTTTTAGTGATTGACAGGCCCTATTGGCTGTGCTACAATCCTATTAGTTCGTTGCCCCAACCAACTAATGCTCCGCTCTCTTAGCACCCAGGCCAGCACACATGACCACCCGCACGCGCACCGGCGATCAGGCACTGGTCCGGGAGATCAACCTCTCGATCATTCTCAACGCCCTGCGCGACCGTTCTCCGCTGTCGCGCGCGTCGCTGGCGAGCGCGACCGGCCTCAACAAGACCACCGTTTCGAGCCTCGTGCAACAGTTGATTGATGGGCGCTTTGTCTCTGAGGTGGGAGTCGAAAAGTCGGACGACATCGGGCGGCCCGGCCGCTTGTTGGAGCTCAACCCGGCGGCGGGCTGCATCATCGGCGCAGAGATTGGAGTGGATTTTATCTCCGTTCTGGTTACTGATTTTGCGGCTCGCGTCCTCTGGCGGCAACAAGAACGGACGGCGCGCGGCAGCGCGCAAGAGGCGATCCTGAGCCGGATGCTGGCGCTGATCGACGCGGCCATCAAACACACGGCGGGCGGCGGCGCGGAGGTGTTGGGGCTGGGGCTAGGCGTACCCGGCCTCGTGGATGTCTTATCGGGCACCTTGCTGTTCGGCCCGAATCTGGGCTGGCGCAATGTGCCGCTGCGCGCGCAGTTAGCCGCCGCGTTCAGCTTCCCGGTCTATGTAGACAACGAAGCCAACATGGCGACGCTGGGTGAAAGCTACTTCGGCGTGGCGCGCGGGGCCAGGAGCGTCCTGTATGTGAGCGCAGGGGTGGGACTGGGCGGCGGCATCGTGTTGGATGGGCGGGTGTTGCCCGGCGCGGGCGGCTTCGCCGGCGAGGTCGGCCACATGACCATGGAACCGGACGGGCGACCCTGCAATTGCGGCAATCGCGGCTGCTGGGAAACGCTGGTCAGCCAGAAGGCTGTGTTCCGCCGTGTGCGGACGGCAATCACGGGCGGCGAAGAATCCAACCTAACAGCGGCGACCGGCGGCGACCTCACGGCACTGACCATCCCGCTAGTAGCCACCGCAGCCCGCAACGGCGACGCGGTGGCGCGGGCCGCGCTGCACGAGACCGCCGTCTGGCTCGGCATAGGCTTGGCAAATCTGATCAACGCGCTCAACCCGGAGATCATCGTGTTTGGCGGCATCCTCAGCTTGGCAAGCGATTGCTTGCTGCCGGTCGTGGCCGCTGTGATCCGTGAGCGCGCCTTGCGCTGGCCCGCCGCCGCCACCCAGGTGCTGGTCGCCGCCTATGGCGCGGATGCCTGCGTGATGGGCGGCATCGCCACCGTCTATTACCAGATTCTCAGTCAGCCTTTCCGCACCGAGCAGTCGCACGCGCGTCCGTCGCCCAGCCTGGGCTATACGCTGGGCACGCGGGTCGGCAGTGAAGCGCTCGTTGCTCTACCCTAAAGGAGGTGAGGCGCGGCATGATGTTGCGTGTCCGCCCGCCCTCACCCCCCAACCCCCGCTCCTCAAGGGCGAGGGGGAGTCGGACTGTCGAGGCGCATTGGTAGATGGATGGCGGGATCTTCGCCCTGTAAACTCCCCCTCGCCCTTGAGGAGCGGGGGTTGGGGGGTGAGGGCGGGCGATGCACCAAGCAAAAGCGTGACGTACACCCTAAAGGAGGTGAGGCGCGGCAACTATCCCGTCGTGTGTGACGGATCACACAGCGTATCCCGCATCGTGGTATCAGACCCTTATGTTAATCCAGGGAGGAAAGCGATGATGAAAAGGATGATGTCCCGGCTGGCGCTGCTGGGGCCAGTGGCGATGCTGTTGGCAAGCTGCGGCACCGATGCGGCGACCCCCACTTCCGTAACCGCGCCAGCCACGGCAGTGACGACCGCCGCCACGGCGACTACCGGCAGCACCACCGCCGCCACCAACACCACCGGCACCACCGACGTTGCCACGGCGACCACCGGCAGCGCCGCCACCTCAACGACCGGCAGCGCCGCCGCTACCTCAACAACCGGCAGTGCCAGCCCCGCTACCGTAATGACCGGCACGACCGGCACGACCGGCGGCAAGCTGCAAGTGATCTGGTTCGCTTGGCAACCCTGCCAAGCGTTAACCGACCTCTCCAAAACCTTCCCCGGCGGCGCGGTAGACGTGCGCTGTGTGCCGATTGGGCAGTGGCACGACCAGATTTTCACCGACTTTGCCGCAAAGGGCGGCGCGGACATCGTTATCCTCGACAGCCAGTTTATCGGCGAAGCCGTCAAGGGCAGCCACATCGCGGACCTGACCGACTGGATGAAGACCAATATTGAAGCGGATGACTTTGTTCCGGCGGCGCTGGCCGCCTACGGCGAATACCCTGCGGGCAGCAAACGCTACTACGGCGTGCCGGCGGAAGGCGATACCCAGATGTATGTCTACCGCAAAGACCTGTTCGCCAATACCGCTGCACGCACCGCCTACAAGACCAAGACGGGCAAAGACCTCGGCCCGCCGTCCACTTGGACCGAACTATTGGGCATCGCCCAGTTCTTCAAGGACAGCGCCGGCAAATACGGCGTGCAAAACGGCTACACCACCCACTGGTGCGGCACGCCTTCCTGCTATGACCAGATCGCCACCCACTGGAACCAGATCCTCTGGTCATTCGGTGGCGACATCTGGGATCCGGCAAAGTATAAGACGCAGGGCTTTATCAACTCGGACACCGCCGTGAAGGCGCTGGACTTCGACCGCCAACTGTTCCAGACTGGCCCCGCCGGCCAGGGCAACTTCCAGTTCAACGAGACGGTAGACGCGATGTGCAGCGGCACGACCGCCTCGGCCACCATCTGGTTCGGCTTCGGCGCGGCTTTCGTGGACACCAAAGGCTGCAAAAACGCCGCCAACTTGGCCTACGCCGCCGCGCCGGGCGAAAAGGTCCACCTGACCAGCCTCGGCGGCATGGGTCTGCACGTCAGCTCCTATACCAAAGACAAAGCTAACGCGCTGGCCTATGTCAAGTGGTTCGAGTCCAAAGACACCCAACTCGCCTGGGCCAAGCTGGGCGGCTTCTCGGCGCGCAAGTCGGTGCTGGCAAGCCCCATCTTCACCGGAGCCGCACCGTATAATCCGGCCTTTGCTGATGCCTATCAGCACGTTAAGGACTTCTGGAATGTGCCGGAATATAACGCTATGCTCCAGACTGAGATGGAGAACCTGAACCTCGCGGTGACCGGACAGAAAGCAACCAAAGACGCGCTGGACACGATTGCCAAGAAACAGCAGGACATCTTGGACGAAGCCTATCCCAACGGCCCGCCCAAATAGGGGCCGGCCCACCGTCGGCGGATTGCGGAGGGGTGGTGATACGCTGCTTCGCAATCCGCCGCCAATCATCCGCCACAACAGACCGCCGTCTACCCGCACAGAGGGGTTGCCAATGGCCGCCGTGTCCTCCACATCCAATGCCCCGGCACCGCCGGTGCGGCCCCGCTTTGGCCGCCTGAGCGACCGAGCGTTGGTCTGGCTGTTCCTAACTCCGACGATGCTGCTGTTGCTGGGCATCGCGGTGTTCCCGCTGCTCTGGTCGCTCTACCTGAGCTTCACCAAGTTCTCGGTCATCAACGATGCCAACACCGGGCCGACTTGGATCGGCACCAAGAACTTCGAGCGGCTGCTCAACGACCCCGACGTATGGCTGCGCTTCACCACCACGGCGCGCTTCGTCATCCCGGCGGTCGCCATCGAACTGCTGCTGGGCTTCGGTCTGGCCCTGCTGCTGAACCGCAAGGCCGGCGGGCGCGGCCTGCTGATGACGCTGATGCTGATCCCGATGATGCTCTCGCCGCTGATCGTGGCCCTGTTCTGGAACTATATGTACCAGCCCAGCACCGGCATCATTGACTACTGGCTGCACGATATTTTCGGGCTGCCACAGATCCTGTGGACCACCGACCTGAACACGGCCATGTGGTCGCTGGTGATCGTGGATGTCTGGCAATGGACCCCCTTTATCATGCTGATCGCGCTGGCCGGACTATCGGCGGTGCCCAAATATCTGTATGAGGCCGCCGAAGTGGACCGCGCTTCCGGCTGGTTCAAGTTTCGCCAAATCACCCTGCCCCTGGTCACGCCGCTCCTGTTGATCGCCATCCTGTTCCGCCTGATGGACTCCTATCGGATGTTTGATCAAGCCTACGCGCTCAATATCAGCGGCAATGTGAATCAGGTCTTATCCGTCTATCTCTATCAGATGGCCTTCCGCGATTTCAATACCGGCAAAGGCTCGGCGCTCGGCTATATCATGCTGGTGGTGATCATCGCCCTCGCCAACCTGTTGATCCGTGTGCTGAACGGCCGCAAAGCCGAGCAAGTTTAGAAGGAGCCGCCCCGATGGTCGTGACCGATCTGTCCGCCCGCCCTGCCGGCGATAGCGCGCCCGCCACGGCGGTGGCCCAGGCCCGCCGCGCCCATTGGCCGACGCGCCTGGGCGATGCGGCGGCTTGGTTGGCGCTAGGCGTGGCGCTGCTGTTTTTCCTCTTTCCCCTGGTCTGGATGCTGATCACCTCGATCAAAGCGCGCTCAGAAGTCACGCTGCTGCCGCCACGTTATGTGCCCTTTGTGGATTTTCAGCCCGTGGCCGACAACTATCAGGCAGTGTTCACCAAAGCCTCGGAGTTGGGCAGCGTCACCAGTGGCATAAGCGGGGCAGGCCAGATCAGCGAATTTCCCGCCCACCTGCTCAATAGTGTGCTGATCGCCGGCGGGGCCACCGTGCTGGCGGTGCTGCTGGGCACGCTGGCGGCCTACGCCTTCTCGCGCTTCCGCATCAAAGGCGAAAACGATCTACTGTTTTTCATCCTCAGTACGCGGATGTTGCCGCCCATCGTGGTGCTGATCCCCATCTTCCTGATGTTCACCAAGCCGTTCGGCTTTTTGGAAGGCTGGGCGGCGGGCATGGGTGCGGGCGGCTTCAAGGATTTCTTGCTGAACGCCAGCCACATCAGCCTGCGCGAAAACTATATCGGCATCACGCTGCTCTATACCACCTTTGGCCTGCCTTTTGTGGTTTGGATGATGAAGGGCTTTTTTGACGAGATCCCGAAAGAGTATGAAGAGGCCGCTATGCTGGACGGCTATTCGCGGGTGGAGGCCATCGGCAAGTTTGTGCTGCCGGAGGCGTTGCCCGCTATGCTGGCGACGGCGGTGTTTGTGCTGATCACCGCCTGGAACGAGTTTGTCTTTGTCCAGATCCTCAACCCCAGCCAAGCGACCACCGTGCCGCCGTTCCTCTATGCGATTATCGGCTACGGCCAGTTGGAATGGGGCCGCATGGCCGCCACCTCGGTGGTCTTCCTGCTGCCGGTCGTGATCTTCACCTTTGCCGTGCGAAATCACCTGTTGCGCGGTGTGACCTTTGGCGCAGTGCGCCGTTAAGCGGGAGGAACCGGCAGATGGCCGAAATCCGTCTCGAACATCTGATCAAAAACTACGGCACGGTGCCGGTGGTGAAAGACCTGAACCTAACCATCCAGGACGGCGAGTTTCTGACCCTGCTGGGGCCGTCGGGCTGCGGCAAGACCACCACGCTGCGGATGATCGCCGGCCTGGAACAGGTGACCGGCGGCACCATTCGCATCGGGGAGCGCGTGGTCAACGATCTGCCGGCGGGCGAGCGTGATATTGCGATGGTCTTCCAGTTCTACGCGCTCTACCCGCATCTGTCAGCCTACGACAATATCGCCTTCCCCTTGCGCGCCCAGAAGGTGAACGCGAAGGTAGTCGGTGAACAGGTGCAGCAGGCCGCCCGCGCCTTGCGGATCGAGTACCTGCTGCACCGGCGACCGGGTCAGTTGGCGGCGGGCGAACAGCAGCGCGTAGCGTTGGGCCGGGCGATGGTGCGCCGCCCGCAGGTGTTCCTGATGGATGAGCCGTTGACCAACCTGGATGCCAAGCTGCGCGGCGAGATGCGGATGGAGTTGAAGCGGTTGCAACGCGACCTGCACACCACGATGGTCTATGTCACGCACGACCAGACCGAGGCGCTGTCCATGTCGCAGCGCATTGCCATCATGCACCAGGGCGTGTTGCAGC
>Ga0209724_1004734_pt1 | contig 10623 bp, 6 predicted proteins | sample grotaG_FD_184143 | JGI IMG/M metagenome (GOLD analysis project Ga0209724, IMG submission 184143) | Glacier valley bacterial and archeal communities from Borup Fiord, Nunavut, Canada, to study Microbial Dark Matter (Phase II) -... | ecosystem: Environmental > Aquatic > Freshwater > Ice > Glacier ... | reverse complement strand
GCCGATCGCGGTACAATATGTGCCGCTGATCCCGATGCGAGCGCGTGTGATCTTCGGTCAACAGCAGCAACCGTTCATCGCGAAAGTGCCATGCGCGGCTGTCGCCGACATGCAGCACATGTCCGCGCCGACCGCGCAGCACCAGCGCGGTAAAAGTCGTCGCGGCATGCGCCATGGCGTCGGTGCGGCCCATCGCATGGAGCCAGCGGTTGAACGGCGCCATGACGCGCGCCGCAGCGGCAGCGACGCCGATCGTATCGGGCTGATCATAAAGCCCGTCGATCAGCGCGCGGACGGCGAGCTCGGCCGCCATCCGCCCCGCCTTTGCCCCGCCGACCCCGTCGGCCAGTGCCGCAATCAGTCCGTGCGCGGCGCGTTCGGTGGCGGTGCCCAGATAGACGCCGGCAAAATCCTGGTTATCGGGCCGCCTGCCCGTCGCGCTGGCATGGCCGGTCGCGACTTCAAGGCTGCCGTTCGGTCGCACCATTTGAACCCTCCCCGCTCGTACGCACGCGAGCGGAGCGTTCACGCCGACAATCGTCAAGCACAAAGGGGGAAGACACGATGACAAAATCCTTCTGGCAATCCGGGCATCGACCGACTCTGATTGCCGCGTTCCTGTATTTCGACGTGGCCTTCATGGTGTGGGTGCTGCTGGGGCCGCTGGCGCCGATCATTTCAAAGGATCTGGGGCTTAGCCCGGCGCAAAAGGGCTTAATGGTCGGTGTGCCAACGCTGGCGGGTGCGGTGCTGCGTCTCGTTAACGGGCTCCTTGTGGACCGTATCGGCCCAAAGAAAACCGGGGCCATCGGTCAGTTGATTGTGATTTTCGGGTTGCTCACGGCGTGGTGGCTTGGCGTGCACAGCTTTGGTGGGACGCTGGCGGTTGGCGTCGTGCTCGGCTTTGCGGGGGCGAGCTTTGCGGTCGCGCTGCCGCTCGCTTCGCGCTGGTATCCGGGGGAGCATCAGGGCAAGGCGATGGGTATCGCCGGCATGGGCAATTCGGGAACCGTGCTCGCTGCGCTGTTCGCACCGCTTCTCGCCAAGGCTTTTGGCTGGAACGCCGTGCTTGGCCTGGCGGTGATTCCGCTCAGCATCGTGTTCGTCGCCTATCTCGTGATGGCGAAGGATGCGCCTGACCAGCCTGCGCCAAAGCCGCTGACGGCCTATTTCGAAATCCTGAAGGATCAGGATGCGTGGTGGTTCATGCTGTTTTACGGCGTGACGTTCGGCGGCTTTGTCGGCTTGTCGTCGAGCCTGTCGATCTATTTCGTCGATAGCTTCGGGTTGACGCCGGTGATCGCGGGCTATTGCACGGCGGCGTGCGTGTTTGCCGGATCGCTCGTGCGTCCGATCGGCGGCGGCGTCGCCGACAAGATCGGCGGGATCAAGACATTATCCTATGTCTACCTTCTCGCGGCCGTCACGTTGCTCGCGATCAGCACGGGGCCGAAGTCGTTGGTGCTGACGCTTGCCTTGTTCCTGCTGGTAATGGCGACATTGGGCTTTGGAAACGGCGCGGTTTTTCAGCTGGTGCCGCAGCGCTTCCGCAAGGAAATCGGCATCATGACCGGGCTCGTCGGCTTTGGCGGCGGCGTCGGCGGCTTTTACCTCGCTTCGTCGCTCGGGCTGGCGAAGCAGTGGACGGGAAGCACGCAATACGGCTTCCTGATTTTCGCCGGGCTTGCCGTCATTGCGCTGCTCGGGCTGACATCGGTGAAGAAGCGCTGGCGCACCACCTGGGGCGCAGCCGTGGTCGGAGTGCGGATCTGATGAGCCGGCCGCATCTTGTCGTCATCGGCAACGGCATGGCGGGCTGCCGCGCGGTCGAGGAAATTCTGGCGCGGGATGCGAGCCGGTATCGGATCACGATCTTCGGTGCCGAGCCACGCGTCAACTACAACCGCATCATGCTGTCGCCACTTCTCGCCGGAGAAAAGACGTTCGACGACATCGTCATCAACGATCACGCCTGGTACGATGACAACGGCATTGCGCTGGTGGCGGGCGATCCCGTGGTCGCAATCGACCGCCGTATCCAGACCGTGACGGCGCGGTCGGGGCGCGTCGAAGCCTATGACAAATTGCTGCTCGCGACGGGCTCGGATCCATTCATTATTCCGGTGCCGGGGCACGACCTGCAGGGCGTGGTGACGTTCCGCGACATGGACGATGTCGGTGCCATGTTACGCGCCGCGGACGGCGGCGGCGATGCCGTCGTCATCGGGGGCGGGCTGCTCGGCCTCGAGGCGGCCCACGGCCTCAGCTTGCGCGGCATGAAGGTAACGGTGCTGCATATCATGCCGACGTTGATGGAGCGTCAGCTCGACGAAACCGCTGGTTGGCTGCTCAAGGATGCGCTTGAAAAACGTGGCCAGACGATCCTGACTGGCGCCGACACCGCCGAGATATTCGGCCAGGGATTGGTCGAAGGCGTGCGGCTGAAGGACGGGCGGACCATCCCGGCAAGCCTTGTCGTGATGGCGGTGGGCATTCGGCCGAACGTCAAGTTGGCGCGGGCTGCCGACCTCGCGATCGGCCGCGGCATCCATGTCGACGATCATCTGGTGACGTCGGATGCGAACGTCCTCGCCGTCGGCGAATGCGTCGAACACAATGGCGCGGTCTATGGCCTCGTCGCGCCGCTTTGGGAGATGTGCCGCGCATTGGCTGATGGACTGGTTGCAAGCCCGAGCGGCTATTTGGGGTCTGTGACATCGACCAAGCTTAAGGTGTCGGGAATCGATGTGTTCTCGGCTGGAGACTTTTCGGGCGGCGAGGGCGCCGAAGACATCGTAATGCGCGACGCGGCGCGCGGCGTCTACAAGCGTGTGATCGTCCGCGACGATCGCATCATCGGAGCAGTGCTCTACGGCGATACCACCGACGGCAACTGGTATTTTGACCTTCTCAAACGCGGCGAGAACGTTGCCGAGCTTCGCGACGCCCTGATCTTCGGCCAGGCATTTGCCAGCGGAGGAGGAGTATCGGCAAACCCTAATGCCGCAGTCGCAGCGATGGCGGACGACGCCGAAATCTGCGGCTGCAATGGTGTTTCCAAAGCGAGGGTTTGCGCCGCGATCATCGGTGGCGCAGCGACACTCGACGCAGTCCGGGCGTGCACCAAGGCATCGGCGAGCTGCGGATCGTGCACCGGGCTGGTCGAAAGCCTGCTGACGGTGACGCTCGGCGATGAATATACCGGCACCCGTGAAGTCCCGACGGCCTGCAAATGCACCAGCTTCAGCCACGAAGACATCCGCCGCAACATCGTCGAAAAACAGCTGAAAGAAATTCCGCAGGTCATGCAGGCGCTGCATTGGACAACGCCCGACGGGTGCGCTTCGTGCCGCCCGGCGCTCAACTATTATCTGCTCTGCGCGTGGCCGGGCGACTATGCCGACGACCAGCAGAGCCGTTTCGTCAACGAACGCATGCACGCCAATATCCAGAAGGACGGCACCTATTCGGTTGTGCCGCGGATGTGGGGCGGCGTCACCAATCCACGCGAACTGCGCGCAATCGCCGATGTTGCCGACAAGTTCGGTGCCCGGATGCTGAAGGTGACCGGTGGCCAGCGGCTCGATATCTTCGGCATCAAAAAGGAGGATCTGCCTGCCGTCTGGGCCGATCTAAACGCCGCCGGCATGGTCAGCGGCCACGCCTATGCCAAGGCGCTACGCACGGTAAAGACCTGCGTCGGATCCGAATGGTGCCGCTTCGGCACGCAGGATTCGACCGGGCTGGGCATCAAGACCGAGCAAATGACCTGGGGCAGCTTCATGCCGCACAAGTTCAAGATCGCGGTCAGCGGTTGTCCGCGCAATTGCGCCGAGGCGACGATCAAGGACTTTGGCGTGATCTGCGTCGATAGTGGCTATGAACTGCACATCGGCGGCAATGGCGGCATCAAGCTGCGCGGTACCGATGTCCTGTGCAAAGTCGAGACCGAGCAGAAGGCGCTCGACTACTGCGCAGCATTCATCCAGCTATACCGTGAGGAAGCGCGCTATCTCGACCGCACCGCTCCTTGGGTCGAGCGCGTTGGGCTCGAGTATATCAAACGCCGTATCGTCGACGATGCCGACGGACGCGCGATGCTCACGGCGCGCTTCCACCATTCGCAAAGCTTCATGCAGGATGACCCCTGGGCGAAGCGAGCGGCGGGGGAGGACCATAAGCTGCATCAGCATCTGGCCGAAATCCGCCCGATGGAGCGCGTTTGATGCAACCCGAGTGGCTCGATATCGGCCCTGTCGACCAGTTGCCGTCGCTTGGCGCGCGGACTTTGCCGGTGCGCGGTGGCGACGAGATCGCGATCTTCCGGACCGCCAACGGTAGCGTTTATGCGCTCGTCGATAAATGTCCCCACAAGGCTGGTCCGCTCAGCCAAGGCATCGTGCACGATACGACGGTGACCTGCCCGCTGCACGGCTGGCGGATTTCGCTGATTACCGGGCACGCGCTCGGCGAAGACCACGGCTGCGTGCCGGTCATTCCCGTCAAGATCGACGGCGGGCGCATCCTGATTGGCCGCGCGGCGGCGCTCGCGAGTGTCGGTTAGAACGACATGTCCCTATTGTGGCGTCGGGTGCGGGATTGTCGCCACACCGACGGGGGAGCGCACTGCCGACATTGCCGGCGACACCGCGCATCCTGCCAACTTCGGCAAGCTGTGTTCGAAGGGTACCCATCTCGGCGAGACGATCGGGGCCGAGGGGCGTTTGCTCTGCCCCGACATCGGTGGCGCGCGAACTGACTGGAGCACGGCGCTTGCCCGTGTCGCAGATCGGTTCAGCAAGGCGATTGCCGAACACGGACCCAACAGCGTGGCCTTCTACGTTTCGGGCCAGTTGCTGACCGAGGACTATTATGTTGCCAACAAGCTGATGAAGGGTTTCATCGGCACCGCCAACATCGACACCAATTCGCGGCTGTGCATGGCGAGCGCAGTGGCTGGCCATGTGCGCGCCTTTGGCGAGGATGTCGTGCCGTGCACCTATGACGACATCGATGCTGCCGACCTGATTGTGCTCGTCGGATCGAATACCGCGTGGTGCCATCCGGTGATCTGGCAACGGATCGAGGCGGCGCGAGCGACACGCGGAGCCAGGCTCGTGGTCATCGACCCGCGCCGCACTGAAACCGCCGACCGTGCGGATTTGCATCTCGCGATCCGGCCGGGCACGGATACGGCGCTGTGGAACGCGCTACTTGTTCATCTACGCGATAGCGGCAGCCTCGATTCGCGCTATCTGGCCGACCATGTTGCAACGCCCGAGGGGTTTTGGAATGCGCTGAGCGGTGATACGACCGCTTGCGACCTTGCACCCGCAGACGTCGCCAAATTCTTTGCATTGTTCGCAGCGCACCCGCGTACCGTCACGCTGTTCAGTCAGGGCGTCAATCAGTCGGTGCGCGGCACCGACAAGGTCAATGCAATCACCAATGTGCATCTGGCGACGGGCCGGATCGGTACGCCGGGCGCGGGACCGTTCAGCATTACCGGCCAACCAAATGCGATGGGCGGACGCGAAGTCGGCGGCATGGCGACCACGCTCGCGGCGCATCTGACGTTTGCGGCCAGTGATCGCGGAGTCGCGCAGCGGTTCTGGAACAGCCCGGCAATCGCACCGGCGCCGGGGCGGAAGGCGGTCGAGATGTTCGACGCGGTCGCCGACGGTACAGTCAAGGCGATCTGGATCATCGCGACCAACCCGCTCGTCAGTTTGCCCGATGCAGGTGCGGCGCGCGCGGCGCTGGCGGCGTGTCCATTCGTCGTCGTGTCGGACTGCATCGCGGATACCGACACCGGTCGTCTCGCGCATGTCCGACTGCCGGCGCTGGCATGGGGCGAGAAGGACGGAACGGTCACCAATAGCGAACGGCGTATCTCGCGGCAGCGCCGCTTTCTGGATGCGCCCGGCGATGCGCGTCCCGACTGGTGGATCATCGCCGAGGTCGCCAAGCGCATGGGCTGGGCCGACGCGTTCGCCTGGTCGCACCAGCGCGAAGTCTTTGCGGAGTTTGCTGCGATGACCCGGTTCGAGAATGAAGGCTCGCGGCTGTTGTCGGTGGCCGAGCCCGACAATTACGACGCGATGGAGCCGGTGCTGTGGGGCGATGCACAGCCGTTTGCCGGAGGGCGATTTCCGACGCCCGACGGCAGGGCGCGGTTGATCGCGGTCGAACCCGAAGCTGTCGTGATCGATCCGGCTTGGCCGCTCCGCCTCAATACCGGGCGCTACCGCGACCAATGGCATACGATGACGCGCACCGGATTGTCGCCGAAGCTGTCGCAGCATCGCCGCGAGCCGCTCGTGGAAGTCCATCCAGCGGATGCGGAGGCGTTGGGTGTAGCGGCCGACGGTTTGGCGCGGGTGACGACCGCTTCGGGAAGCAGTGTTTACCGGGTCGCGCTCCACGATGGGCAGCGGCGCGGCGACATCTTCGTGCCGATCCACTGGACCGATGTGACGGCGTCGCTCGGGCGAACGGGGCGCTTGCCGAGTGCCGCGCGCGATCCGGTCAGCGGCCAGCCGGGGTTCAAGAACACGCCGGCCCGGCTCGAGCCGGTCGTCACGACATGGACCGGCTTTCTGATCACGCGCGATGCGCCGGGCGTGCCCGGCTGCGAATATTGGACGCGCGTGCGCACGACTGGCGGCTGGTTGACCGAACTTGCGGGCAGCGGCGATCCTGCGGCGCTGGAGGCGCTGCTGCCAGCGGGCGAGCGGGCGGAGGTCAGCGATCAGCGGCGCGGCATGGTGCGCGCGGTCGTGCTCGATCAGGGCCGTGTCGCGGCTGCGCTGTTCATCGCCACCGACGGCCGTCTGCCGCCGCGTGACTGGCTGATCGCGCAACTGGCGGCCACCGAAGTGATGACCGTCGAAGTGCTGGCCGGGAGGCCCGCGGCGCAGCAGGCGGACCGCGGCGCGGTGGTGTGCGTCTGCTTCGATATCGGGCTCAACACCATCATCGCGGCGATCGCCCGGCAGGCGTTGACGAGTGTCGATGCGGTCGGCGCAGCGCTCGGTGCGGGGACCAACTGCGGCTCGTGCCGTCCGGCGCTGGCCAATCTGCTGGCGAGCGCCGCCTTGACCCCTGCGGGCGTCGGCGCTTAACGCAGGCGGATGACCATGCCGCGGACGCTTTATGCCAAGATCTGGGACGATCATGTCGTCCACAACCGCGATGACGGCACGTCGCTGGTGTGGATCGACCGGCACCTGATCCACGAGGTGACCACGCCGCAGGCGTTCGACGGGTTGCGGGCGGCGGGGCGGCGCGTGCACCGGCCCGACCTCACGCTCGCCGTTCCCGATCATAATGTCCCGACCGACCACCGGTTCGAGCCGATCGCCGACCCGCAATCGGCGGCACAGTTGGCGGCGCTCGAGGCGAATTGCGCCGCCTTCGGGATCGAGCTTATCGGCATCAACGCGCCCGAACAGGGTATCGTCCATGTCATCGGCCCCGAGCAGGGCTTTACGCTGCCCGGGCTGACGATGGTCTGCGGCGACAGCCATACCGCGACGCATGGTGCCTTTGGCGCGCTGGCGTTCGGTATCGGCACGTCGGAGGTCGAGCATGTCTTTGCCACCCAGACGCTGCTGCTGAAGCGGGCGGGCACGATGGAGGTGCGCGTGACCGGTGCGCTGGGCTTTGGCATCACCGCGAAGGACGTTGCGCTGGCCATCGTCGGGGCGCTCGGCACCGGCGGCGGCACCGGGCATGTCATCGAATATACCGGCCCGGTGGTCGAGGCACTCAGCATGGAGGGCCGGATGACGGTCTGCAACATGGCGATCGAGGCCGGGGCGCGCGCCGGGCTGGTCGCGCCCGATGCCAAGGCGTTCGCCTATCTACAGGGGCGCCCCCGGTCGCCCAAGGGAGCCGACTGGGACGCCGCCGTCACCTATTGGTCGGCGCTGCCGAGCGATGCCGGGGCCGTCTATGACCGCACGGTGGTGATCGACGGCAGCGCCATCGCGCCGCTGGTCACCTGGGGAACCAGTCCGGAGGATGTCGTCCCGATCACCGGCACGGTGCCCGATCCCGGCAGCTTTGCGGACCCGTCGAAGCGCACGGCAGCCGCCGCCGCGCTCGACTATATGGGGCTGACCGCCGGGCAGCGGCTCGCCGATGTCACTGTCGAGCATGTCTTCATCGGCAGCTGCACCAACAGCCGGATCGAGGACCTGCGCGCCGCCGCCGCGGTGGTCGCCGGGCGGCATGTCGCGAGCGGCATCCGCCAGGCATTCGTGGTTCCCGGCTCGGGCCTGGTCAAGCTGCAGGCCGAGGCCGAGGGGCTTGACCGCATCTTCATCGATGCCGGGTTCGACTGGCGGGCGCCCGGATGTTCGATGTGCCTTGGCATGAACCCCGACAAGGTGCCGCCGGGCGAACGCTGCGCCTCGACCAGCAACCGCAACTTCGTCGGCCGGCAGGGGCCGGGCGCGCGCACGCACCTGCTGTCCCCGGCGATGGCGGCGGCGGCGGCGGTCACCGGGCGGCTGACCGATGTCCGCGAATTGATGCGGTAGCGGCCCCAAGTCGCCCCCACGACCGAGCTATGCAAAGTTGATGAAGTTGATGACACGTCGGCGGGGGCACTCCCTCCCGATGCGGTCGAATGTGCCTTGGGCGCAAGCGATCGGGCAAGGCTCGCAGCAGTCATAGAGTGGCACTCCCCGTGGCGGTGGACAATCCGCTTATGTGCCATATCGGTTACATTCTGTCAAGTGCCTGATGCACATTCGAGTACCGACGCGATATGGCTAACAAATGGTTAGGATAGCGGAAACCTATCTCTGCTATGTCCCGCCTCGCACGGAGACGGTCGCCGCACCAACATGCGGCTCGAAATCGTGCAGTCGACATCGCGGGGGCGCGAAAATCGTTTCGCAATAATCGGCGTCGGCTGACCGTTTTCGTATTATATTCTCGGGGGAAATCAATGACATTCAAGCTTTTCGTGGTGGGCGCACTCGCGCTCGCCGCGTCGCCGGTTACGGCCGTCGAACTTATCGTCAACGGCAGTTTCAACACCGTCACCGCGTCGAACACGACGCATGCCAAGATCCTGACCGACGGCACGGCAAACCTTGCCAATGACGCGACCTATATCACTGGCTGGACCGTCCGCGATCACAGCTTTGGGCCGACTGCAGGCCATACCGCACAGGTCTGGTACTATCCGACCGGTGCCGCCGATGTGAAGCGCACCGACGGCGGCTGGATTTCGGGCTGGGCAATCTATGGCCCGGCGAACGGCAAGGCGAACGGCTTCGGCCCCAGCCCCGACGGCGGCGCACTCGTCGAAATCGATGGCGGCGGCGACTATCGTGCCTCGCTCGACCAGACGCTCACCGGCTTGACCATCGGCCAGACCTATAATGTCTCGTTCAACTGGGCCGGCGCGCAGCAGAGCTGCTGCAGCGGCACGACGACCGAGCAACTCGTGGTCGGCTTCGGCGGCAGCACACAGTCGACCGCCGTCTGGAATAATCCGTCGGGGGGCTTTTCGGGCTGGTTTACCGAAAACTTCTCGTTCGTCGCCGATGGAACGTCGCAAGTCTTGTCGTTCATGGCGGTCGGCACGCCGTACGGCATGCCGCCGGTCATCGTCCTCGACGGTGTTTCGGTGCAGGCCGCGGTTACCGAAGGCGCGGTTCCCGAAGCCGCGACATGGGCGATGATGATTGTCGGCTTCGGCTTCGTCGGCGCCGCCGCCCGCCGCCGCCGCGCGAGCGCCGTCACGGCGTAAAGGTCACGGGTTCGCCGTCATTCCCGCGTGCGCGGGAATGACGGTGCTCCCCTCAGACCGCCGCCAGTGCCTGTTCGAAATCGGCGATCAGGTCGTCCGGGTGCTCGACGCCGATCGAGACTCGCACGAGATTGTCGGTAATGCCGAGTTCGGCCTTGCGTGCTGGTGCGACCGACAGGTGCGTCATTGCAGCGGGGTGCGACGCGAGGCTTTCGGTGCCGCCAAGGCTGACCGCGAGCTTTACCAGCCGGAGGTTGTCGAGCAGGCGGAAGGCTTCGGCCTCGCCGCCCTTGACGATCAGCGAGAAGGTCGATCCCGCGCCGAGGCAGTGCCGGTCATAGATGTCGCGCTGCCGCGTGCCGGGTTCGAGAAACCCGAGGTAGCCGACCCGCTCGACCTTGGGGTGCTGCGCAAGGAAGTCGCAGACCAGCTTGGCGTTGGTGCCCGCGCGGTCCATCCGCAGTTCGAGCGTTTCGAGGCTGCGCAGCAGCATCCATGCCGTGTGCGGATCGGTGATCGTGCCGATGGTGTTGCGCGTCATCCGCACCGGCAGGATCGCCGCCTTCGACCCGAGGCACGAGCCCGCGACAAGGTCGCTATGGCCGCCGACATATTTGGTCAGGCTATAGATCACCAGATCGGCACCCTGCCGAAGCGGCTTTGCCCACACCGGCCCCAGAAACGTGTTGTCGATGATGATCGGCGGCAGTTCGGCAGCGTCGCCGAGCACCGCGGCGCGCGCATCGCGCACCGCCTCGACATCGACCAGCGCGTTGGTCGGGTTCGCCGGGCTTTCGAGGTAGATCGCCGCGATCCGCCCGCGCGCCTTGGCGGTTTCGAGCACGGCAGCGATC
>Ga0209724_1004730_pt1 | contig 10629 bp, 12 predicted proteins | sample grotaG_FD_184143 | JGI IMG/M metagenome (GOLD analysis project Ga0209724, IMG submission 184143) | Glacier valley bacterial and archeal communities from Borup Fiord, Nunavut, Canada, to study Microbial Dark Matter (Phase II) -... | ecosystem: Environmental > Aquatic > Freshwater > Ice > Glacier ... | reverse complement strand
GGGCAGACGGGCGAAAGATTAATGTTGAATTTGTTAGCAATGTGTATTTAGTATCAAATGAAAAGGTAATCCAATGCTTTATTCGCGAAGTCAGCAACCATATATCTACTGGGAGATGATTTCCGCATTAAATTCTAGGTATTTCTTTTATTTTAATTGGTTTACCTCTGTTTGCATAAAGGGATAAGCTTTCAATTGCTTATAACGTTTATATACAATATACCTCACGATCCATTCCTCAATTCTTCATTTCTTAGATGATCTCTCTCCTCCAGTCTTGTACAAAGGTATTGATCGCCGCCTGGAAAAGTCAAGGGCCGGCAGGTGACGCGGTTTTAAATTTGGGGAACATCACCTGCCGGCACTTCGTGCTTGGTCACTTTCTGCATTACTCCCTGCTTATCAAATTAATCCTTTACGCAGAAACTGACATGCGCCCATGACAAGAATCCAGCCGGCTCAATGATGACCGTACAATACTAATGGCGAGCCAGAAGCCAATATAAATCCATAAGGCAATGGTACTAAATATGAAAGTTGCAATAATAGGTTCAAGGGAATTTGATGATTATGAATTGCTTAAGAAGAAATGCGATTACATGTTGCAGAATGTCCAGTGTCCGACGATTATTTCAGGTGGTGCAAAAGGAACTGATCAACTTGCCGAACGATATGCAAATGAGAACAATTTTCCACTGGTAATTCACAAACCAAACTGGGATTCAGATGGGAGAAGTGCCGGCATGAAAAGAAATATCGCAATGTTGAAAGATTGTTCTCACGTAATTGCATTTTGGAATGGGATTTCTCCTGGCACAAAACATATGATCCGGTTTGCTAAAATATACAAGCGGGTACTACGGATTGTTGTAATTACATAGTTTTAATAATAGACCCTGAATTTCAGGGTCTGTTTTTTTAGTCGGCTTGTATTTCCGTATTCCGGATAATTGACTTCCCCCAACTCCGTTTCGTTTTAATCCGTGTAATTAACTTCGTCGAACTTCGTTTCGTCTAATTCGTCTAAATTAGTGTAATTCGTATTTTAAGAAGATCTCTCTCCTAACAATTTTTCACCAAATGTATTGATCACCAGTCGGAAAATATAGTGTTGAACCACAAAAGTTGTGACTCCTAACTAAATCGATGCGCCGAGAACCTTTTTCAATAAATTACCCTTCGAGCCGACGGCTAGTATTTTGGTAAGATAACCAGTGGACAGACCTGCGTTAAGGCATAATACATTTTCGACTAGCTTCGGTGAGGTAATAGCCTTATTAAATGCATTTTTTACGATAATGACCAGGTTTAAGTTTTCTGCCACAGGATCAAATTGTTACTTCACCAAAACCCCTTTATCGGCTTGATCATCTTCCAGGACTTTGATCGTATGTTTTAGTCTTTCGTTTACTGCAATTTTTACCTTATGATTTTATTTTAGAAAAATATCGTATTGTTATCCTTTGCATAAGTATTGATTGCACCATATTGCCTTTCTGAATATTTTGTTGATTCCTAAGATTTAATATTCAAATCGGCTTGAAACATCATAAAATTCATCTCTTATTTTTGTCTCACCCCTTTTGGTTAATTATAGAACCTCGTCCTTCGTCCCTTCAAACTTTTCAATAATGCCATCAAGAAATTCATTGAATTTTTCTTTAGCCAATTTTCCAAATTCTCCACCCAGCGCAAATATTTTTTTCCGGGTTTCAAAACCTTTTTTAGGAGCAAATAATATACCTATCATTGCACCTACTGCGGCCCCAGCAACAATTCCGACTAATAATTTTTTTGAGTTCATACTTTTTAGTTTTAATTGTTAATAATTTTATTCTATTTAAATGAGCCGTTTAACAAGATTTCAGCTAAACGGCTTCATTTATAACTATCACTAATTTAGAGATCCTCAAAAAGCTTTTTAACTTCTTCTTTGGTTTTCCCCAGCCTCTGTTGAAGTTTGCCGTATAGTTCATCTTCGCGACCTTCTTCATATAACAGGTCATCATCAGTTAATTCAGCATAGCTTTTTTTGAGCTTTCCTTTTAGCTCATTCCAGTTTCCTTTCAATTCTGTTATGTTCATGTTTCAAATTTTTAATTTTATTGAATTTCCAATACTGCAAATTTAGTCCCCGTTTTTCCAAAATTCATTATACAATTACACGAAAGCATAATTCCATTTCCACCATTAAAGATGAATTAAATAGACCTTCTGCCTTGTATAACCTGTATCAGCACTGCTATGATAGCAATTACGAGTAAAATGTGAATGATTCCTCCTGCGCCGTAACCTATAAATCCAATAAGCCAACCGATAACCAGTATGACGGCAATAAGATAAATTAAATTTCCCATAATCATTTTTTTAAAAGGTGAAATGATTTAAAGTCCATATTCTATAAACAAATATCGTAATCATTAACTGGGTTCGCATTACACTATTCCATGAAAAGTTTACATGATTCACACTTTTGTAAATATTAAATGTGACACCAAAAAGGCTGAAGGGAAAAGTGTCGTAAAACTAATTGAAAGTTAAAATCAATTTTTAATAGAACAGATCATCTGTGTGGTTTAAATGTATAAAACAACGTTTTCGCTATTAATACAACAGTTTCAATGCTTAATTTCTTTACGAGAAATGGTCTATAGTATTGATTTGATGAAAATAACAATTGGAATTGCGAATACTAATAGTATTCTGTAGAATATCCGGGGGCAGGTAATTGTAATCACCTACTTCTTTTCTTTGCTCTTTTAATTTCTATCAAATATTTATCACTAATTTTCTTACTCCTTGCAATTGATTTTGCTAACTGCGTTTCGTATTAATTCTTTTAATCCGCATATGTTTTTGTAATTTAAACTCTTAGAAGATCTCTCTCTCCTACAATTTTTCACCAAATGTATTGATCGCCAGCCGGAAAAGTCAAGGGCCGGAGGGTTGGCCATTCTGATTTACGGTTGTGTCACCCCCGGCACTTCGTGCTCGGTCACTTTCTCTTTTGTGTTTTCCCGCCTCTGGCTGAAACTGACATTCCGCCCTTGACAAGAATCCGCCTGGCTCAATTCTCACTGGTTCAAATTATAGCGAGCCAGATGCTTAAATAAATCCGGAAGGCACCGGTGAAAAATATGAAGATGGATAATTGGAGTTTAATCAGCATTTACACGACAAAACAGGCCGTTGCTGATGGTGTATTGATCCGGGTGGATGATTCCCTGTCAACGCAGATGGGCATCAGGTATCCAGTTTACCTTTCGCTGGGTGTCTTTTCAAAGTATGTTCAGGTTCCTGCCGGTTATGACGATGAACTGGATAGTACTGGCCGCCTTTGCGATGTACTGAACACGTTCATATACGCTGCAAAAAGATGTTCAACCAGCTACCTCGAATATCACTTTATCACCCATACCCCGGATGCGGATAACTGGGAACCGAACGAAGTCTTCACAGGTGGTGACCGCACATACCGTCTTGTAAAACTCAAAGCAACGATCGAAGGTCAGGATTTTGACGACCCGTCACCCGCGATATTCATCCTTAAACCACAGGAGGATTAACGATGACACGCACATTTAAACTCCAGCCAAAGTATGTTTCAAAGAAATATACACGCGAAATTAAGGTTATTCCAAAGCTGACCATCTCCGGTAACTGGCTTCAGAAGGCGGGTTTCCTACCCAATGAAATCATCTATGTGAAGGTCGAAGACGGCCGCCTTGTGATCACCTCTTATCAGCCAACCGAATAATTAACAGTGGCGTGCCAGTTGCCAACACAAGTCCCAAGGGCATGGGCAAAACAAATGACTGAATTTCAGTTTCTTGAAAATCTTGAATTTTACCAGCGCCGGTTTGAAAAACATCATCACAAGTTTATCAGGGATTTAAACCTTTATATCCGGAATAATCGTGTACATGACAGTGTGTTTTTCAATACTGTCCTGAACTATTCTTTGAATATAACCTTAACAGCCTCCTGGATTAAATTATTAAAGGATTTTAATTCAGATAAATACACCAATATTTTACGTTTTTCACCCGATTTCAATAATATAAACGGCGTGCCAGGTGCCAAAATAAATCCGACGGGCAGCGGTAGTAACAAATGAGTCAATACAAAAATGATCCAAGGATGATCACTGCTAAGTTTTCATCCAGTTGTTCTAAATGCAAAACCAAGCTTTTAAAGGGTACCAGCATCTATTACTGGCCTTCTTCCAGGGAAGTTTTCTGTACCAAATGTGGTGAAGGTCCGTACCGGCAGTTTCTTTCAAGTGCTGCTGATGAAGATGTCTATAACGGATGCGGTAATCCTTACGCTTACTGATTAAAAAAGGGAAAAGTTTTCCCTTTTTTTACCGGAAAACCAATGAATAAAAAGCCTATTGCTAGACACTACCAATTCGCTCCCCAAAAGCCTTGAAAACATTTTTGGTTTTTCAGGGAATACCATCTCTTACAGCTGTTCCAATACCGGATTTCTAACCCTATTGGCTTTTATTGATTAAGCTTCACAGCCTATTTGGAAGTCGGGTATCGTCACACACCAAATTCCGGCAATTTTACCACTATGTGATAATAGGAAGCCGCACCCTACACTGAATTGATCATCCCCTCAAATACATTTTGCGAATGCACTTCAAAATTGTATTCCGACTCCAAATCCATAGTTTTGGATGGTAAGAGATTTTTATAAAATTCTACGCTAAGTTAGCTCCCACTCCGGGTACCGCTCCGCTCTGTCAAGAACTTTCGCGGCATATCCTCCCTCTCTTCATTCGGTCCGGTATTCCACGGTTTCTTGACAGCCCCTCCATGGTCCGCTGATCACTTGCATATAATTTTTATCTAAAAATCAATACCATGAAAACTTTTAAGAAATTTTACATCGGAAAAGGAAAGCAAGTTGAAGGTCTGAACATTGCAAAATGTACCTGTCGCCTGGAAGATCTCGAACAATTCAGCTACGAATACGACGGCGTCAAATACGTCACATTCGAAGTGGCTAAAATGAAACAGGCCGATAATTTCGGTCGCGACTACACCCTCTACGTTTCCAAAAAGGAAGAATCTGAAGAAGCTGAAAGAGAATCAAAAAAAGCTTCCAAAAAGGCAAAGAAATCCAAAAGGGAATTGGAACCTGCCGGTAAAGAAGGAGATGATCTTCCCTTCTGAAAAACCGAAAAAAGCCTTGAAAACAAGGCTTTTTTTGTGGTCAGATTATCGAAAAACGAAAAGTGAATTAGAAGAAATTGTTGTTTCCGAAAAGGCTGAAGCATACCCAACTGTTAGGCAGATACAAGAGATCCTTCATGTTGACAATTCAACCCTCTGGCGATGGAATAAGAAGGGTTACCTTAAAACAATTGAGTTTGGTGGCGGACGACGATATAAGATGAGTGATGTGAAAGCACTTCTTCATGAAGATGGCATTGGTAATCGGAAAAACAAATGAATGCCAACTCTGTTTCGGAAAAGATCAATTGGAAGTGAAATAATGATCCCTCGATGCTTAGTCCAATTGGGGAAAAACTACTTGAAGAAATAAAAACAACTCCTTTACAGCAACGTCAGTTTCATAAAGAAAAACCGTTACCTGAAATACCCTGGTTTCAGAATCGCCAGAAACCTGAAGATACAAAGTAAATTGATACTTTTTCAGTTAACACAACATTTCAATTCTTTTATAATTCATTAACCTTAAAAATTAGGACGGTAGTCATATTAAACCCATATTTGCATTACGTTTTTAATTTCATCAATTTTTTTGATGAAGCAAAAGGATGGCGCCTCACGGTGCTGTCCTTTTCAATGAATACTAATTTCGAATGATAATCTAGCTGCGCCAGTGCGACATGAATTTGTAAGAAAAGAGCATATTAACCCAAAACCAGTGTTTCGTGGCCTTCCTAAAAACGGGATGAATGCATCGACGTCTTAAAAATGTGTGAATTTTGCAACTATTTCACAAAATTATGCAACAACTGCCGGAATTAAAGGGGTCATTTTTGTGATGTGATAATAATGTCACAAAAATATAATAAAAATTAATGAAACTTAAAAACGTATCACCAATCATAGCACTGCTTATGGTTGTTTTAGTTTCCGGTTGTAGTAAAGATTTAGGACCAAATGGATCTGCCGGAATGCCTTCAGACATGAATTCGGCTAATGTTAATTTGAAAAGTGGATCATTGGCAGAGGTAAATCTTGGTGTTGCCGGTGATTTTGTAATTTTGTCAAAAACCGGAGTTACCGATGTCTATAAATCGGCAGTTTTAGGTGATGTAGGTACAAGTCCAATCACGGGTGCAGCAATGTTGTTAAAATGCAATGAGGTTACAGGTACAATTTACACCGTCGACGCTGCAGGTCCACTACCATGTAGGGTGACTAATGCTACCAGGTTAGGTATTGCCGTCCTTGACATGCAGGCAGCTTATACCGAACTTGCCGGACGTATTAATCCTGATTTCCTGAATTTAGGTGCCGGAAATATCGGAGGTAAAACACTTACACCTGGTCTTTATAAATGGACCAGTCCATTGATCATCCCAGCTGATATTACAATTTCAGGTGGTCCGAACGATATCTTTGTATTCCAGCTTAACCAGACTCTAATGGTGAGTTCAGCAGTTAGGATGACGCTGGCCGGTGGTGTACAGGCTAAGAATATTTTCTGGGTGTCAGCTGGCGCTGTAATCCTTGGTACGACTAGTCATTTTGAAGGAAACATCATTGGAAAGACAAGCATTAGCATGCTGACCGGCTCTACAATCAACGGAAGGATGCTTGCTCAAACTGCAGTAACCTTACAGATGAGTACAGTTGTAATGCCATAAGTAATTGCATATCCAAAATACATAAAGAGGCTGTCCTGATCGGGATGGCCTCTTTTGTTTTATCTACTATTTTATAATACGCAACAAATATAATATATGAAACCAGCTGCAAATTAATTATTTTCCAAATATATGCATTATGTTTATTTAATTGATTTTGTCCAGATAATGTTTCTTTACTATACTTAATTTTACATTTCTGCTATACCAGAAATGTAACCTAAACATTATATTGCTATTATGAACTTGACAGATAGAATTTAAAGCCTAAAAAGAAGGATTGGTGCAAATAACGAAACTGAAGTATATACCTGACATTCAAAAAACTAAAAATGTGTGAATTTTGCAACTTATATCTAGAATTATGTAACCTTTTAAAAGTTCGCCGGTGCAATTTTGCATTGTGATAATAATGTCACAAAAATATAATAAAAATTAATGAAACTTAAAAACGTATTGCCAATTGCATCAATGCTTTTGGTTGGATTAATGTCCGGTTGTAATAAAGATCAGGATTCATCTTTATCTTCCGCTATTTCTCCGGGAGATAAAGCAGGAGCTAATCAGCTAAAAAGTGCCACGTTGGCATTACCTTTAGTAAATCTTGGGACAGCCGGTGATTTCGCAATTCTATCAAAAGCAGGAATTACGAATGTCTTTAAATCTACAATTACCGGAGATATTGGATCAAGTCCAATTACAGGTGCAGCTATTCTGGTAAGTTGTGCTGAAGTGACCGGGACAATTTTAGCTGTTGATGCTGCCGGTCCACTGCCTGCCAGTGTGACAAACCCCACCAAATTAGGTATTGCAGTAGGCGACATGCAGGCTGCATACACCGACGCTGCCGGACGTGCTAACCCTGATTTCTTAAACTTAGGAGCTGGAAACATTGGCGGCCTTACTCTTACACCTGGTCTGTACAAGTGGACAACTGGTCTTCTTATCCCTTCGGATGTAACCATTTCTGGTGGTCCAAACGATGTCTGGATTTTCCAGGTTACCGGCCCCCTTACTTTGAACAATGCGGTGAAAATTAACCTAATGGGAGGTGCACAGGCAAAAAATATCTTTTGGCAGGTAACCACTGCTGTTAGTTTGGGAACAACGAGCCATTTTGAAGGAAACATTCTTGGCCAGACCAGTATTAGTTTGCTCACAGGTGCATCAATTAACGGAAGGTTACTGGCACAAACTGCTGTAGCACTTCAAATGAGTACTGTTACGGTTACTCCCGCTGATGCACCAGATGCTGTATTACCTACTGTAAATTCAACAGAACCAATCAATAACGCCACTGGTGTAGCGTCTAACAAGGCAATTGTTGTTAACTTCAGCGAAGCAATGGATATAGCAACAATCAACGCCTCCACATTTACCTTAATGCAAGGAACAACCGTTGTTGCAGGCGCAGTAACCTACACAGGTTCAAAGGCTACTTTTATTTCAACAAGCAACCTGGAAAACGGCAAAATATATATCGCAACAATTACATCCGGGGCTAAAGATATTGCAGGCAATGCTCTTGCAAGCAACCATACTTTCAGTTTTACCACCGAAGTTGCAGCAGACATTATTTTGCCCGTGGTAAATTCAACTGTTCCGCAGAACAATGCTACAGGTGTTGAGCTTAACAAAGTAGTTTCATTAACATTCAGCGAGGTAATGAATCCTTTAACAATCAACGCTTCAACTTTTACCTTAATGCAAGGAACAGTTGCAGTTTCAGGAGTTGTCGCTTATTCCGGCACAACAGCAACCTTTACACCTTCAGTTATCCTTGTTTCCGATCTGGTTTATACTGCCACGATAACAACCGGAGCAAAAGACTTAGCTGGCAATTCGCTTGCGGCCAACTCTGTATTGAGTTTCACAACCGTTGCTTCAGTTCCATCGTCAACTCTTGCGGCGGTAAACCTTGGGGTTGCCGGCAATTTTGCGATTCTGTCAAAAACCGGAGTTACCGATGTCTATAAATCTGCTATTACTGGTGATGTTGGCGCAAGTCCAATTTCTGGTGGAGCAATTCATGCAACATGCGACGAAGTTGCAGGGACAATATACACTGTCGATGTTAACCGCCTTATTCCCTGTGCTGTAACAAATCCAAGCATGTTAACCACGGCTGTGAGTGATATGGAAGCAGCCTACACTGATGCCGCCGGACGAGCGAACCCCGATTTCAAAGAATTTGGCGCCGGAAATATTGGTGGCAAAACACTTACACCAGGTCTGTATAAATGGACGAGTGGGGTTATCATTCCAACAGAGGTTACTATTTCGGGTGGTCCTAACGATGTTTGGATATTCCAGGTTGCCGGAAACCTTACGATGAGTGCAGCGATGAAAATTATTTTAACAGGAGGTGCACAGGCTAAGAATATTTTCTGGGTTACAGCCGGTTCCGTTACTATTGGAACAACCAGCCATTTTGAAGGAAACATTTTAGGGCAGACAAGTATCAATTTGCTAACTGGCTCTTCAATTAATGGAAGGATATTAGCGCAAACGGCTGTAGCGCTTCAAATGAGTACAGTTATAAAACCATAATCCATATACAGAAATTAAAATCTCAAAAAGAGGTTGCCGAAAGGTTAGCCTCTTTTTTCCTCTTTATTTTGGTTTAATGGCTACAGCTGGAACCATACTAAATTAACAGTAACCAAAACAAGACAATGGACACAGAAATAGAAGGGATTAATTTTACAAAATACCAGAGATAGTACAGGCTCTCAAGGTGACACCGCAATCAGTAATATCCTACATTAAACAGGGAAAGCTCAGGAGCCATAGAATATTTTATTACAGAGAGAAACCTCAGCGAGATTATAGGGTTCCCGGTATACCTGGTAAAAGATGAATATTTGAAACTGGATGAGATTCAAATAGCCTACTATGTAATAGCAACCTTAGGAAGAGGGAGTTTATACACCGCTAAGGATAGGGCCACTCAGATTAAGAACCTCCAGGAGAAAATAAGGGCTAAAAATAATTCTATCAGTTAATACAAAGAATATGAAAGACATAGAGAAAGTCTTAGAGTATATAAGAGGAGGTTCTGAGGGCGTGTTAGACTTGAGATGGGGAATACTCTCAGGGGCTCGCCTTATAGGAGCCGACCTTAAAGGAGCAATCCTTAGAGGAACAACCCTAAGAGGTGCCGACCTTTCAGATGCAAACCTTACAGGGGCTGACCTTAGAGGAGCAAACCTTACAGGGGCTAACCTTTCAAGGGCTAACCTCTCAGATGCAAACCTCTCAAGGGCTGACCTTACAGATGCAATCTTTACAGATACAATCTTTACAGGGGCTAACCTTACAGAAAATTAAGGGCTTAGTTAAATTAATCTAACTGCTATAAATCTTACATTACAGAAAAAAATCAATTATCCACCCTAAGTGGACTATTCATCCACTACTGTGATATAACGCCAAAATTCCCAAACGGGTATTAAACAAATTGGGAGGGTTGGCTGTTGGCCGGAGTCTGATTCTTGTTGCTGCGATCACCTTAGAACGCCTGCGTAAAAGAGGGTACGAGGCTATGCTTACTTATTACGAGAAAATCGCTCCGCATCTTAATGAACCGCTGTATACGAGAACCGTACGTACAGTGGTGTGAGAGCCTCTCCCTGCCAGTGTTTACTGGTGGTGAGGGCTCCCTCGATTAGCCAACGATTTTTTATCTCAAGGCTTGTTCATAATTTGTAAGAATCAAATCTCGTATCAAATTGGAATTATGTTGGTTTATCAAAATAATAATTCCCCAATCAGATTTT
>Ga0209724_1004729_pt1 | contig 10630 bp, 9 predicted proteins | sample grotaG_FD_184143 | JGI IMG/M metagenome (GOLD analysis project Ga0209724, IMG submission 184143) | Glacier valley bacterial and archeal communities from Borup Fiord, Nunavut, Canada, to study Microbial Dark Matter (Phase II) -... | ecosystem: Environmental > Aquatic > Freshwater > Ice > Glacier ... | reverse complement strand
GCTATCCACGCTGCTAGCACAGCCTTGATCCGCCCAGCCGGATCAAAAGGCAGCACGGGGGTTCCTATCGCAACGGGATCACTCGCGTGGGTGGGGGCCGGGAGTGCCACGCCGAGCGTGTGTGGCACTCCCGGCATCGAGGAGACTTATGACCTAAACCCGCCTTCAGGAGAAGGCCGTGCAAGCATCGCGCTGGATGGACCGGTGACCTCCAGCCGGCGCGCTATAGACCGACCGTAGAAAGTCGAAGACCCGGCCTGCGCCAACAGGTCGGGTCAAGATAAATACGGAGCAGAACTCTCTGGCAAGGGCTGCGCCTATCATAGACGGCTAACACGCCTATGATAGCATGACAGAAGCTCTTTGTCAAGGGGATAAGGAGTTGTTATGCCTCAAATAGCACAGCAACCGGGCGATCTCGCTGCGGTGACCCTGGAGAACCCGGCCCTGACCGGGCTGTGGCAGCAGCTGTCTCAGATCAGCGGTAGTACGTTGAAGGTGTGGCTGTGGCTCGGCGGGCACCTCGCCGCGCCGGAGGGCGCCGACCTGCCGCTGGGTACGATCCAGGGCGACACCGGGCTGGCCCGCTCCACGGTGATTCGGGCGCTCGCCGACTTGATCCGGCGGGGGGTGATCTGCGCGCAGGGCCGGCCCGGCGTGGTCACCCGTTATCGGTGGGCCATGCCGCCCACCACCAGAGGAGAAGGGGAGGGGAAGGTGGAATTGGCTAGGGCAGCACACGCAACGGCCACCGGTCTGCTTTCGGCACCGGTGCCGGCCCGGCAAGCTGCTCCAACTCGTTCCAAAATCGGACGGGGGCACCTGGTTGTTGGGCAGGACACCGGTCCGCTTTCGGCACCGGTGTCGGCTACCCAAGATGTCGCCCCCAGTGAGGACTTGCTCCCGGCTAGGCAGGAAACGTCGGGTTCGCCGGCGGAACCCATTTCATTTTGCGCTGAGTCGCCCGCAGTGAATCGAATCGAATCAACGGATCTATTAACTTTAGAACGAGAGACGGAATCGAGTCCTACCGCAACGCCGTCGACCACCGTGCCGGCAGAACTGACCGCGCAGATTGCCCGCTGGGGTCAGTGCTTGCAACCCGGCGTGGCCCCGGTTGCCGCCAAAGCGACCCGCACGCGGGCGCTGCGTCTCTGGCAGCAGAGCGCCCAATCGGTTGCCGACTTTGGCCGGCTGCTCGATGTGGCCGGCCAACGTACCCTGGGGCGGATGGGGCAGGCCGGGGGACGGCCGGTCCGCTGCCCCATCTCGTACTTCTTCCAGGTGCTGATGCAACTGGTGGGGGCGTTACCCTCCGTCATCGCCTCAGTTGACCAGGAACCCCAGGTGAGCGTTCCGGCCGTCCCTACGCCGGTGGTAGCGGGGCTACGGGACACTAGGACGGCTCTCGCGGATCCACCGGAAGCCGTGCTGGGCACCGCTAGCTCTGCGCTCGCCGATCCGCCCGGAGTGGACGAACGGGCCGGCGCGCCTCCGGCGGGATTGTGGCGGCAAGCGCTGGTGCGGTTACAGCTTGAACTACCGGACGATTACGCACGGGTGCTGCGTTATGCTCAATTGGTCGAACTTCAGCCGACGACCGGGCAGAGCCGGATCGCCGTGCCGTCGGAGTGGATGCGGCGGCAGGTGGTGGAACGGCTGACAGGGCCGATTGGGGCGGTTCTGACCGCCCTGACCGCTGGATCGGTTAGTGTACAGGTAGCAGTGCAATAGCGCCCAAACTGGCGGTAGGTATACACGCAAGGCGGCGCTAGATTGTACTTGACATAACTGTATTAAGTTGGCTAAACTAGCTATAGCAGGGTGCCGCCTTTGGCAAAGTCAAAATAACCGCACTTTGTGACGGCAGTAGTTGTGTGTGGAGGTCGGGACATGGATCACCGCAAGCGGCGTACCCTGTGGCTAGGCTTGTTCTGCGTGCTACTGGCCGGCTGCGATAGCGGCACCCCGGTCGCGCCGTCCCCGTGCGTGGCCCGCTGGGCGCACCCACGAGTGCAGCAACGGTGAGTCGGGGCGCGCCGGCTCCAACGGTCATGTCCGATCCGCGGATCGCCGCGGTCATGGACTGGTTCGCCAATCCTTACCACTTTGGCTACCCGACCCGGAGCTTCAGCTCCGCTGTACCCCAGGCGGATGACACCTACGCCACGGTCGCGGTCCGCCTCGAGACCCGCCGAGGGGCCGATCTGCCCTGGGAAGCCGCCCAAGCGACCTTTCAACTGGCCCACTTGGCCGGAGGCCCAGCTTGCGCTGCTGACCGATCAGGCGCGGGCGGTGATTTTGCAGGACGGCGTGGCGGCGACCACAGCCCCGATGGCCCTGTGGCCGGCGGATCCGGTCGCCTGACCCCGACCCCGGCGGATACGGGCGTATCCGCTGGGGACGCTACAGGAAAGGATCGCATGATGAGCACGCGCGAGTATCGGCCGGGCTCCACCGCAACCGCCCGCCACTGTGTTGGGTGCGTAGGGCACTCCGAGTAAACGTTCGTCGCTATGCTCAGTGCCTCCCTTCCCCTGAGGCACTACCAGTGGAACGGCCGCAGATCCGGTCCCACGATGTGACCTCCACCCGCGTGGTGTGCATCGTGGAAGAAGTGTGCGCCATACCAGATCACCACGTCCTGGTTCTCCACCAGCTCCCCGTTCTTGAAGTTGTCCAGGTGGGTCATGGTGGCCGGCGCAGCACCCGTGGTAATATTCACTCCATCATCGGACTCCCCTGCCGGAGGCGGGCCAGACCCATGGTAGCGCAGCACCCATAGGTCGCCCACGCCATAGGTATCAGCCGTACCGTCATGGGGGCCGGGCAGGATCTCGTAGCCCGCGCCGCTTGGCGGATGCGAGACCCGCCACTTGCGTTTGTGTCCGCTGTCCCGTAGGCGTTGGATCTCGTGAACCTTCTTGTGCCAGTGGTTGCCCGCGCTGAGGGGTGGGTCGTTGAACTCTTCCACCAAATTGGGCGAGGCTGCACCGATGTCGAAGTCTAGCCGCCAATAGCAGTGATGGTGGTGCGGGTGACAGGTGCACGGGTTGTCGGTGGCGGCAAACCCAAAGCGCGGGCGAATCGTCCCGTCGGCATGGAACCGCCACATACTGATGTACCGATACCAGCCGGCAGCCAGCTCACTGACCAGCACCACTTCCTGGCCCTGCACATAGATCGCGACCCCGCGAAAATTGCCCGCGTCCGAGTCGGTGTCGAGGATCGTCGTGGCCGGGGCGGGGCAGAGCCGAAACCCGGCTACCGGATCGCTGCCTACGGCCTGGAAGCAGTTCTCCGTGTTCTGCCAGTCCCGATAGGTGGGCCCGCACCCTGCTGCGACCCCGTCCGCGTCATACTGCACGTTCAAGATGGGAACGTGGGCGCGATAGAGGACCGACTTGTTGCGGTAGCTCACGTTCCGCAACTCGATGCCGGAGCCACGGGTGCCCGAGGAAGCCGCCGGCCGGACTACGGTGAATGTCCAGAGCGTTGTAGTGCCCTGCGTAATCCGCACCTTCGCCATCGGGGCACCTCCCTCGGCCGGGCAGGTGTCTTGCGCGGATGGGCCACAAGTCAGGTCCGCTGGGCGAGCCACCCCCGGCGGATCGTGGAGGACGGCACCCGTCCCCAGGTTGACTGCCACGATCCGGTGGCCGCCTCGATTGTCGCGCGCGTGCAGTCCGACGGCCAGCAACCGCGTGCTGCGCCCATCTGGGTTCTCCACGGCAATAAGCGGAGGCATGGGCTGGTAGGGCACGAGGCGCTGCGCCCGCAGCTCCGCACCGACCCGCTCGTCTTGGGCCAGCACGGCCACCGCCGCGTCGAACTCTGCACGGTTCGGCAGCGGCTGGGTCGCCGACTCAGTTACAGCCAGTTGGTCAAGGTTGTCCAAGCGGCCCGCGACCAGCAGGGTCCGGTTGTTGGTGTAGTCATAGATCGTTGCCCGGTAGTGGCGCGGCGCGGCGGCTACCCGCTGGCCCTTGGTGTCGGCATCCACCAAATCCAGCGCAAGCAGGCGGCTCTGCGCTGCGCCCAGGCGCTCTCGCACCGTCGCGTGTGCCAAGATCCGGTCGCCTACTTCCCGCAGGGTCTCCGCACTGGGGCCAAAAGGCATCACCTGCACCTTCAACTCGCCGTTAGGTTTAGGATCCTTGTCAGCCATCGTATACCCCTTTCTTGTTACGTAGGGTTCTGGTCGCCCGTTCGCTCTTGCTGAACTGGGGGCGGCGGCACGCGAGCGAATGCCCGCAACAACCTTGCCTCTGATCCTGACCCGCAAGCTCAGGTTTACCGCCGCCTACGCTTTTAATTGCCGGCAGGGTCATCTAGTTACGGGTGAACGATCCTGCGGAATTGCAATATTTGTCAACTAATCTGCCGACCTATCCCACCCCAAAGCGTCACCGTTTTAGCAGTGGCGCTTTGGGGTGCCAGGAGCCATCCGCCGCCGGCGCAGTGGTGTGGGCGGCGCGGAGCTCTGCGTCGAATGCGCTGTCCCGCAGCACCGCCACCCCCGGCGCGTCCCGATCCGCCCAGACGGCATCCAGGTCCACTCCGAGTAGCGCCGGGCTGACATCCGCGGGCTGCAATGCGCCGGCTTCCGGCGCGATCTGCGCGCGGTAGGGCCGGTCGGTGTCCAAGTGTTCGACGCTGCGGATCGCGCTGGGGCACCCAGCCGGCCCCGCGCAGTTCCGAGCCGTAGGCAATGGCTTGGCGCGCCCAGCGCCGAGCGGCGAGGTAGTCTGCGATGGGCACCACCCCACGCTGCACCTGGGTGCGCTCCCCGTCCGCGACCAGGAAGGTCACGAACACCCGCAGGGGTGCTTGCCGGGCTTTGTAGCGGGGCTTGGGCGGCGGGTCGGGTTTGTAGACAGGCACGTAGGCTTTGCGGCGCACGGTAAGTGTTCAGAATGCGGGCAAGTGACCGGGAGATGTGCTACAATGTGGTCATGTTGACCAAGGCCGAAGCCAAGGAGCTGCTCACCGCGAACCAGACGTTGCAGGCGACGAACACGCTCCTGCTCGCGGAAACCACCCGCCTGCTGGCGTTGGTGACTACGCTTGAAGCGCGCCTAGCCGCTCTCGCAGCTGCCCCTGGTCCCCCGCCATCGGTCCAACTCCAGCACCCCCGCCCGGCTGCTCCCGCGCTCAAGCCGGCGCGTAAACAACGCGCCGCTGCCCACAACCACGGTCGCCCACGGGCGACCCCCACCGCGATCCGCATCCACGCCTATGACACCTGCCCTACCTGTGCCTATACGTTGCGTAGTCAGAGTATTGCCCGCTGCCGCGAGGTACGCGATGTGCCGCTGCTCACCCCAGTGCAGGTCCTTAAGTATCAGATCCTCAAACGTTATTGTCCCCACTGTGAATGCCGGCGGGAACTCGAACTCCGGCTGGACGGCTTGGTGATCGGGCATGGTCGCCTGAGTACTCGGATCTTGGGCTGGATTGCTTGATTACGTATCAGTCTGCGCTTGCCAATCTGCAGTATTCGCTATCTACTACCGGCTTTAGTGTATATATCACTTTTGCCCACGTCGTGTTCCTATGCCAAGCCTGGGCCAAGCTAAGGCGGCGGCAACCGCCGCTGGGCGACCTGGTCCGGCCCGCTTACGATTTGCCGTAATAAATCCTGGATTTACAACTCTGTCGTTCTACAGTTCAATTGGATGCACCCAGTTGCTGCGGAGGTTTTGGGCTAATGCGTTCCTCTTTCGCGCACGCGGCGGGGCTCGTTACCCTGTTCCTCCTCTTAATAAGCCAGGGAGCGGTCCTGGCGCACCCCACCGATGGAATTTCCAACGGCACGACAACGCGCTTCGTCCCCGGCGCAGAAATCGCCGCGCCCCCGGCTGTGCCGGCTCGGCCACCCGCGTTCGCCCGCGCCCCGGCCGACGGGCCGGTGGTTTGCCGGCTCGGCCTGTACGTCACTAATCTGGGCAATATTGACCTCAAAGACGGATCGTTTTACGCGGATTTTTACCTCTGGGAAGTCTGGCAATCACCAGAGGCCGACCGCTGTGCCGTCGAGTTCCAAAACGGAGTCAAGGTGGATCGCCAGGCGCTCGGCGAGGACGACCGGCGGGGCGATCAGCACTGGCGGCAGTGGCGCGTGCGCGGCACCTTCCAGGCCGGTTATGATCTCAGCCACTATCCCTTTGACATTCAGACTCTGCCTATTGTGCTGGAGAGTCCGCTAGCCCCGCTGGATCAAGTCCGCCTGGAACCGACCGCCCCGGATACGCATGAGCAAAGCCTCCGCTGGCGCGGCCTCGCGCCGGAAGTCGCGGTCGATAACTGGGAAATTCAGGCGGTGGAATTTACCAGTGCGCCCTATCAGTATAACAGCGCCTTTGGCTATCCCTACGGCGACCAGCAAGCCCATGCCGACTACTCGCGGTTGACCTATGCCGTCCGGCTGGCGCGCCAGTCCGCGCCCTATGTGCTGCGGGCCTTCTTGCCGTTGCTGCTGATCGCGATCTTCTGTTGCCTGATCATTCCGCTCGGCCCCGAAAAACTCGACATTGGCCTCTCGATCGGGATTACCGCGTTGCTGGCCGCCATCGCGCTGCACCTGACGACCGCAGGCGATCTGCCCGCCCTGGCCTATATTGTCCCCTTAGATCAGCTTTTCCTGCTGACGTATATCTTCATCGTCCTGATCGTCATCCAGCGGGTGTGGGTCTACCAGCTCGTTACCACCAACCGCCCGGTGGTGAGTGCCCGCCTGGATCGCCTGACGGTTATCGGGTTGCCGGCGATCTACCTGCTGCTGGGTGGGCTGATCATCATCGCCCACATTTAAGGCGCGGGCGGGCGCACCGCGGTGGCCGGGACCGCCGCCGGGAGGCTGCTCTGAATATAGCGGCGAAAGCCCCGCAGCGTCGCCAGGTCTACCTCGGTCGATCCGCGGGGCGTGCCATCCGCCGCATAATCAAACGGATTATCCAGGTCCCGGATGAGGCGGAGCAGGTAGATATAGGTGAGCGAGACGAAGGCGATAATTAAATACTGGGACATCGTACTCTTGAAGTGGGCGACCAGCAGCAACACCATACTGGAGCCGACCAGTAAGTCGAGCAACACGTAGCCGGTCTGAATAAACGACGTGTCGCGGATGGTGGCGATGCGACTGATAGCCCCACGGGTGTTGCGCGCGCCGTCAAGCATCGCCACCGTAAAATGGGAATCGCCCCCGGCGGGCAGGGCAGTGAGGGTGTTGAGCCGGCCGATGGCCGTGAAAAACTCAGCGAGACTCGCGCGCCCGGTCAGGAAGGCATCGATGGTATCGCAAACAACCAGGATCTGGGTGCGCACCGCAGCAAGGTCGAGCGGCTGTCCGGCGGCCACCGCCCCGATGGCGTTATCCTCGACCCAGGCCAAGCCGCCGGCTGCCGAAGAGGGCAGTTTTTCCGATTCTTTGTAGTCGGCCAGTACCCCGCTTAACATCAAGCCGCTGATGAGCGCCGCCCCGGTGAGGATCGGGGCGAGATCACTAAACTCCAGCAGGGGCGGGATGTGTAGCACGCTGTCGCGAACAAAGGTCATGCCGAGCAGCGCCGCCACAAACGGCAGGGTGGTGAGAAACAATTTCCAGTGAATCATAGGGCTTCCTTTTTCAGCAACCCTGCCGGAGACGGGGCGCTACCGCCCCGCAGGTCCGGCAGCCGCAGCCGGCACCCCGCGCACGGAATAGCCTGAGTCGAACCACACCCAACATTACTACCGTCAACCGCAATGTACACGCGCAATGTAACACGCTTGTAGTAGAGGGTAATGCCCTGTTTAAGTGGCAAAAGTTCCCAGAAGACCGAGTTCCGGTACTTTGGCGGCGCGGCGCAGTATAACAGGCCCGCAACGGAAGTGCAATCATGCCTAAGCGAAAGAGCGGAGGGAATAGAAAACGGAGGGAAAGGGGCCAAGTGGCCTTTACTTAGCTTTTTAACGAAAGGCTCTAACGCGCAGTATAACTATGGCCCTTCGCCACTTTCGGTGAAGATCGGCTTACGCCGCTTGAGCCACGGTCGGGCGCTGCCTGGGACGGAGTAGTTGGAGCGCCGGCGGGCGATATAACACCCGCGCCCGCAACAACGGCAAGTCCGCCCTCCCGTTCATGGTGCGTTTGAGCATTTTCAGGCGGCCCACCTGCGCTTCCGTCTGACCGTTGCTCCATTCCAGGGTCAGCCCCGCTGCGACGGCTGCCTCATCGCTACGCAGGCTCCGGGCGAACGCACGCATTTCCGGCACCTTGCTCGCCTCCGCCTGCTCTAACCACTTCGCTAACTGGCTCCCGGTGCGTTCCCGCGCCATCGCCAAGAAGCTCCCGGCTAAGTCGCTCGCTTCTTGCACTTCCTCATCGGCCGCGCGTAGGCGTTCCCAATACGCGGTGTGCTCTGGTCGGCGGCGCGCTTCCCGCACCACGCCGATCCGGGCCGCTTGGCGCGGGGTCCAGGGCCGCCCCAGCGGTTTCGCATTGGGGGCGTAGATGAGCTGCGCCCCCACCGCCTTAAAGCGGCGGGACTGCCCGCTATCCCGGCGCAACCGAGCAATGAAGAGGGTGACCGTGCGTACCGATCCCATATAGCCTTGCCCGGCGATTTCGCGCCACAACTGCCGGGCATTACGACACCCCTCATTCCAGCGGCGCACCAGATAGGACTGGTAGGCATCCAGGTTGCGCCACCGGGGTTCGGGCCGCTGCCGGGGGGCTGGGGGTTCCGCCATCGCCAAATACTGCCGAACGCGGCGGCCGCTTAAGCCAACTTGCTGGGCAATGTCGGAGATCATCAGGTGCTTGGCGCGTAACTCGTGAATCCGCGTATAGTAGGCGACCATGCGCTGGTGGCGGGCGGTTTGCGCCATCGCCGCCGGTCCGCTGGGGGTCGGAGTGGCCGCCGGCACCGGCCGGGGAGCCGCGCCAGTGCCGTCCATGTCGTCTTGCAGCGGGGCCACGGTATCTTCTACGGTATCTTCTATAGGAGGTACTTGCGCCGGTTGTGGGGCGGGCGGGCGGGCCGCAGTCGTCAGTAGGGCGGATTTGCGCATGAACAGCTTTTCCAACGCTTCGACGAGGTTCTTCACGAGGTGGAAGCGATCCGCCACTTGCACAGCCTGCGGCGCACCCTGCGTGGCCGCCTGGGCGTAGATGGCACTGCGGTCGCGGCTAATGATTTCGACTTCCGGATGCTCCTGTAACCAGGCAGCGAAACTCTCGACCGTGCGATCCGCCAAGAGCGCCACGGGTTGGTGGCGATCCAAGTCAACGATGAGCGTGCCGTACTCCACGCCTTTGCGCCAGGCCCAATCATCTACCCCAATCCGGCGCGACTTGCCTCTCTCTGCCGGAGCCGGGGCGTGTGCTACGCGCAGCAGGGTGCGTGGACTGACGGAGATCGCGCCGGTTTGGGCCAGGCGAGCCGCGGTTTGCCCGCCGGTGAGCAGCACCAAGCGCCGCAGGTGGGTGGTGAGGCGCTGCGTGCGGCGGGCATAGCGGGCCGTCAAGGCGGCGAGCGATTCGCCAAAAATCCGGCGGGGACAGGTGGGGTTATCGCAGAAAAAACGCCGCACAGTGATATGAAATTGGACGGGGCAGGTGGCCCAGGGCAGGTCGGCGAGGGTACGGGAGTAGCGGCTATGCAGCCGTGCGCTGATCTGCTGGCAGGCGGGGCAGGCGGCGCGGGGCGCGGTTGCCGTGAGCCGCACCGTAATCCGGGCGGGAGTCAGGGTGATGGTGTCCAGTTGGATATCGGGAAACGGTAAGAGCGGTGTAGTAGCAACCATATACATCTCTTTCTAGGGTCGGATCGATCAGAGAGTATACGGTTCGTGCGGGCGGTACTGCTTCACCGAAAGTGGCGAAGGGCCGGTAGTTCCATTTCAGCGTAATATTCTGCTGCCCTTAACATCTAGATCACAAAAAACTGCCACTTTACTCATGCGGACCTCGGTGCGGTGTTCATATAATGATGCTTGACGCTGTACAGGCGAGGTGTTAAGATGATCATAACTCACCTAGCGAAGGAACGTGCCATGCCCCTCTCCGGTCCCCAGGCCAAGCGTATCACTGAAGCCCTTTGCGCCGCGTTTCCTAACCGGTCGGATCTGGTCCGCATGGTGCGACTCCACCTAGACGAGAATCTAAACAATATCAGCCAAGGGGCAACGCTTAAAGACGATGCGTTGGCCCTGGTGGACTGGGCCGACAGCCGGGGGCGGCTGTCGGCGCTGCAGGCCGCCGCCACGCAGGAAAATCCCGCCTTCCCTCTCACACTTGCAGACTTCGCGCCAGCGGCGATCAGTCTGCGCCCGCCACCCGTGCCCGACACCTTTGTCGAGCGACCTGTCGAATACACCCAACTCCACGATGCCATTCTGCGCGGCGACTCTACCCAGCCGGTCGCGCTGACCACCACGTTGCAAGGGGCCCGCGGCTTCGGCAAGACCACGCTGGCCGCCGCGCTGTGCGCCGACCCGGTGGTACAAGCGGCGTTTCCCGATGGTATTTTCTGGGTGACGCTGGGCGAAACCCCGGACGTGGATCAGATATTGGCCGCGCTCGCGACCCATGTGCTGTGGCAGGCCCCCGCCGGCGGAACACGGGCGGATCTGGAGGCGGCGCTTG
>Ga0209724_1004727_pt1 | contig 10632 bp, 11 predicted proteins | sample grotaG_FD_184143 | JGI IMG/M metagenome (GOLD analysis project Ga0209724, IMG submission 184143) | Glacier valley bacterial and archeal communities from Borup Fiord, Nunavut, Canada, to study Microbial Dark Matter (Phase II) -... | ecosystem: Environmental > Aquatic > Freshwater > Ice > Glacier ... | reverse complement strand
CTGGGCGATGCTCACTGAGCGGAGGTTGCCTTGATTGATCTCGACGGTGTTCTTGCCGAGCGCGTTCGACACGCCGGGCAGGTCGATCGCGATGCGCGGCGGCGCCTGCACGGTGAAGCCGGCGGGCAGCGCGGCCAGCGGCTCGCTCAGCTCGATGCGGATCACTTCCGAACCCGCTTGTTGCGAGCTGTTGATCGACTGGATCGAGACTTGCGACCAAGCGGGGAAGGCCGCACCGGTCATCAGAGCGAGAACGAAAAATCGCGAGCGCGTGCTGGCCATCGGTTTCTCCCAAATACTTGTCATCGCGCCTTCTCCTGAAGCTGGAGGGCGCTGGAGCGCTCGATCCATTCGCCCGCCGCGTCTTGCACGATTTCGCGGTAGGCCACGTCCGTTTCGGAGATCTTGGTGATCTTTCCGTAGTTCTGGCCGAGGTAATCGCCCGGTTTGACCTGGTAAAGCAAGTTATCTACTTTCAGCAATGCGTAAGGGCGTCCGTTGCGGGTCACGCTGCCGACCATCGCCATGCTGTCGACGGGATAGGCCTCGAGCGGTTCCTTGCGCCGGTTGATCTCGGAGGCCAGCAGGGAATTCGGCTGCCTGGCTTCCTGCTTGAGCGCGACCGTCAGCTTCTGTGTGCTGAACGGCTCGACCGCGCCCAGCGCCGCGTACGGCTGCGGCGTGAATTTCTTCGGCGCGGACAAGGGCGCGACGCTCGGCTTGGCTTCGCGCTTTTGCTGCTCCATCCACTGCTGCAGCTCATCCTGGTCGCCGCTGCATGCAGACAGCATGGAGCCGCCGACAAGCACCGACGCCACCAGCCGGGCGCCGATCGAAAGACTCCGCGTCATGGCTTGGCTCCGGGTTTCGCCTTCGCGGCCGCTTGGGTCTTCCTCATCTCCTCGATCTCGGTCTGGTCGAGATATCGGTAGGTGCGCGCGGTCGCTTCCATCGTCAGCACGCCGGACAGGTCCTTGCCGGCGGTGATGTTGAGGTTGTGCAAGGTGACGATGCGGGACAGGTTGGCGATGTCGGCGGCGAACGAGCCGATGTCGTGATAGCGGCCCGACACGCGGATCGCGATCGGCAACTCGGCGTAGTAGTCCTTGATCACGACCTGACCGGGCTTGAAGAGCTCGAACTGGAGGCCGCGCCCGAGGCCGGCCTGGTTGATGTCGGAGAGAAGCGCGTCCATTTCGGCCTTGCCCGGCAACTGCTTCTCGAGCTGGGTGACGTACTCCTCGACTTGAAGTTTTTGCTTGCGCAACTCGCCGAGATTGACAGCCTGAGCCAGCTTGTTGCTGTAGTCGGTCTTGAGCGTCGGCTCCCTGTTGCGCTCGCCGTCGAGCTCATCGTGCGCCGTCGACAGCACGACGAACCAGCCGACGACGACCATCGCCAGCGCGACGGCAGCGAACGTCAGCGTCTTCGGCAGCAGCGGCCATTGCCCGGGCTCGTTCGGGTTCAGCCCGCGGAATTGCGAGGCTGCGCCTTCGAAGACCGAATTCAGGTCGACGTTGGCGGTCTTGCTCTTGGTGGCCATGGCGATCAGGTCTTCTTGGGCGCGGCGGCCGATGCGGGCGCGCTCGCTGCGGCCGGAATCGCGCCGGCGGCGGCCGCTTGCGATGCAACGACCGGCGTGTCCTGCGGACGCTTGACGGTGAGGCGGATGCCGAAGTCGAACAGGCGTTTCTGCTCCTTGTTCGCTCCCTGCACGGTGGTCGCCTTGCTCTCGACGAGTTCGGGCTTGACCAGCCACTCGGAGTTGTAGGCGGTGTTGCGCAGCATCTCCGACACGCGCTCCTGGGTCTGGGCGATGCCGGCGACGCTCAAAGTCTGGTTGTCCTGCTTGAGCGCCGTGATGTAGATGCCTTCAGGCACCTGGCGCACGAGCTCATTCAGGACGTGGACCGGCACGTTGCGGTCGATCTGCAGGTCTTCGACCGCCTTCTGGCGCGCTTTCAGCGACGCGATCTCGGCCTTCAGGCTGGCGATGTCCTTGATCTGGACGTCGAGCTTGGCGATTTCGATGGTGAGAAACTCGTTGCGCTGCTTCTGGCCGGCGATCACCTGCTGGACGATCAGGTACCAGACGCCGACGATCGCGAGCCCGCACACGGCGGCGACGCCGAGACCGGCGTAGAACGCGATCTTCTTGCGTTTGCGTCGCTCCTCGCGGTGCGGGAGCAGGTTGATCATGATCACTGCGCAAACCTCCGCATCGCCAGGCCACAGGCGGTGAGATAGGACGACGCTTCGCGGCGGAGCTTGGCTTCGCGCACCGCCGAGCCGAGCTTCATGTTCTCGAACGGATTGACGACCATCGACGCGAATCCGGTGAGCTCGGTGACGCGATCCTTGAGGCCCGGCAGCGTGGCGGTGCCGCCGGCGAGCATCACGTAATGCACCTTGTGGTGCGGCGTGCTGGTGAAGAAGTACTGCAGCGCGCGGCCGATTTCCTGCGACAGGCTGTCGACGAACGGCGCGAGCAGCGAGGTCTCGTAGTCGTCGGGCAGGTCGGCGGCGAGCTTCTTCTGCTCCGCTTCTTCATACGAGAAGCCGTACTGGCGCGAGATCAACTGGGTGAGCTGCGATCCGCCGAAGGCCTGATCGCGGTCGTAGAGCATCTCGTCATCGCGCAGCACCTTGAGGCTGGTGGTGTCGGCGCCGATCTCGAACAGCGCGACGAGCGCGTCACGGCCTTCGTTGGGAAGGCTCGAGACGACGCGGCTCATGGCCAGGCGCGACGCGTGCGACTCGATGTCGAGCACGGCGGGCTTCAGGCCGGCGGCCTCGGCGAGGCCCTGGCGGTCCTGGACCCGGTCCTTGCGCGACGCGGCGATCAGCACCTCGACGTCGCCCACCGACGTCGGGCTCGGGCCGATCACGCAGAAGTCGAGGCTGACCTCATCGAGCGAAAACGGGATGTACTGGTTGGCTTCGGTCTCAACCTGGACTTCGAGCTCTTCTTCGCGCAGGCCCGCGGGAAGCATGATCTTCTTGGTGATCACGGCCGACTGCGGCATGGCCATGACGACCTGGCGCGTCTTGGTGCCGCTCTTGGTGACCAGGCGCTTCACGGCCTCGGCGACTTCGTCGAACTTCTCGATCTGGCCGTCGGCGATCCAGCCCTTCTCGAAGCTTTCCGAGCCGAAACGCTCGAGGACATACTCGCCACTGCTGGTCTGTCCGAGCTCCACGAGCTTGACGCTCGACGAGCTGATGTCGAGGCCGATCATGGGTGGGTGTTTGCGGCCCAACAGCGCGTCGAGAAAGCTCACGGTGCCCCTTTTCCAGCGTCGTCGAAAACGACTAAATCAACGTGCTGGACTGTTAATAAGTTACTTCGATGCTAGCAGTAAAGCCCTTGATTACCAAAGCAAAAACCGGCGGCGCACCCCTGTGTGCGTTGCAAATCTCACACGCGAACCGGTCGCCGACATGCGACTGTTTGCAACGCGATTCGAAGTGTCGATTGCGTCACCTTTTGTGAGCCTTCCCTACTACCGCGAAGAGCCGCGAAATCGGGTTTCTATAATGCGGCCGACATGCAGGACGAGCCGTGACCGATTCTGAAAACAGCGCCGGCCGCGCGGCTCCGCCGGGCGGCCGCGAGCCGACGCCTTCCGGCTTGCCGGGATGGTTGCGAGTCCTGTTGCGGGTGGTGCTTACCCTCATCGGGCTGGCCGCCTCTGCCGCCATCGCCGTGGTGCTCGTGGCCTCCATCGCGCTCGCGGTGTCCTATCCGAACCTGCCCGAGATCGACAGCCTCACCGACTACCGGCCGAAGCTGCCGATGCGCATCTTCTCGGCCGACAACGTGCTGCTCGGCGAGTTCGGCGAGGAGCGGCGCAACTTCATGCCGATCGGCCAGATCCCCAAGGTGATGAAGGACGCCGTGCTGGCGATCGAGGACGCGCGCTTCTATCAGCACAGCGGCGTCGACTACGTCAGCGTGCTGCGGGCCGGCCTGGCCAACTTCGGCGAAGGACACAGCGCGCAGGGCGGCTCGACCATCACGATGCAGGTCGCGCGCAATTTCTATCTCTCCACGGAAAAAACATTTACTCGCAAGATCTACGAAATGTTGCTTTCGTTGAAGATCGAAAGCCAGCTCACGAAGAATCAGATTCTCGAGGTCTACATGAATCACATCGCGCTCGGGCAGCGCGCGTACGGTTTCGCCTCGGCGAGCGAAATCTATTTCGGCAAGCCGCTGAAGGACATCACCGTCGCCGAGGCGGCGATGCTGGCCGGATTGCCCAAGGCGCCGTCGGCCAACAACCCGATCGTCAATCCCAATCGCGCGAGGACGCGCCAGCGCTACATCATCGATCGCATGTTCGAGAACGGCTTCATCACCGCCGAGCAGCGTGACGAGGCCAAGAGGCAGGTCCTTCGCTACAAGACGCCATCGGACATCGCGGTGCACGCCGAGTACGTCGCCGAAGCGGCGCGCCAGATGATCTTCAGCCAGTACGGCACCGAGGCCTACACGCGCGGGCTGAACGTCTACCTGACGCTCAATTCGGCCGAGCAGACGCTGGCGTATCACGCGCTGCGCAAGGGGATCATGGAGTTCGAGAAGCGCCAGGTCTACCGCGGGCCCGAGGACTACATCGACCTGCCGGCGGAGCGCAGCGAGCTCGACGCGCGCATTGCCGAGGCGCTCCAGGACTATCCCGACAACGACGAGCTGCGTGCCGCCGTCGTCACCGAGGCATCGCCGAAGAAGGTCGTCGCCGTGCTCCAGAACGGAGAGGAAGCGACCGTGATCGGCGAAGGGCTCAAGCCGGCGACGTCCGGACTCGCGCCCAAGGCCAACCCGAAGACGCAGGTTCGTCCGGGCGCGGTCGTGCGGTTGATCCGCGGCCCCAAGGGCGACTGGTCGATCACACAGCTGCCCGAGGTCGAAGGCGCGTTCGTCGCGATGGATCCGCGCACCGGCAGCGTCCGGGCGATGGTCGGCGGCTTCGACTATTCGAAGAGCAAGTTCAACCACGTCACCCAGGCGTGGCGCCAGCCGGGCTCGAGCTTCAAGCCTTTCATCTATTCGGCCGCGCTCGAAAAGGGCTTCACGCCGGCGACGATCATCAACGACGCGCCGCTCTTCTTCGATGCCGGAACGACCGGCAGCCAGCCTTGGGAGCCCAAGAACTACGACGGCACCTACGACGGTCCGATGACGATGCGTCGCGGCCTGGCGAAGTCGAAGAACATGATCTCGATCCGGATCCTGAAGTCGATCGGCCCGGCCTACGCGCAGCAGTGGATCAAGCGCTTCGGCTTCGACGCCGACAAGCATCCCGCCTATCTGCCGATGGCCCTCGGCGCGGGCGCCGTCACGCCGATGCAGATGGCGTCGGCGTACAGCGTGTTCGCCAACGGCGGCTACCGCGTCAATCCGCTGCTCATCAGCCGCATCACCGACTCCAAGGGTCACATCATCAACGAGGCGCACGTGCCGACGCTCGACGAGTCGGCGCGCACGATCGACGCTCGCAACGCCTTCGTCATGACCAGCCTGCTGCAGGAGGTGACGCACACAGGCACCGCCGCGAAGGCCGGCGGGACGCTGAAGCGTCCGGACGTCTACGGCAAGACCGGCACCACCAACGATTCGCACGACGCCTGGTTCGCCGGCTGGCAGAAAAACGTTGTCGCCGTTGTCTGGATGGGCTACGACGATCCCAGGAAGCTCGGCGACCGCGAGACCGGCGGCGGCCTGTCGCTGCCGATCTGGATCGACTACATGGTGACGATGCTGAAGAGCGTTCCGGTGCAGGAGCCGACGCCGCCCGAAGGCGTCGTCAATCTCGGCGGCGAGTGGTACTACGAGGAATATGCGCGCGGCGGCGGCGTCAGCAGCGTCGGCCTGGAAGACAAGCCCGCCACCGCGCCGAGCGAAGAGGAGCGCAACGGCATCCTCGACCTGTTCCGGCGCTGACGAGGCGCCGCCTTACGGCGAGAAGCGCAGCGGCCGGCCGCCTTGCGCGGCGGCGCAAGCCGAGAGCACGTCGAAGAACTCGCGACCGTCGCGACCGTCGATCCAGCGTCCGGCCGACGCGCGAAAGTGATAGCCGCCAGCCTGCGCCGCCAGCCACAGCTCGTGCAGCGGCGGCTGCGTGTTGACGACGATCTTGCTGCCGTTCGGAAAGTCGAGCTCGAGCAGGCCGCCGGTCCGGCTCGCGTCGATGTCGATGACGTCGTCCTGCAGGAAGCGATCGGCCGCAGCCTCGACCGCGGCGAGCACGGCCCGGGTGCGGCGGTCGTACTCGGCATCGGTCAGGTCTTCGAAGACGGGCGGCGGTGAACTCACGGTCGATAAAATCCGGGGATGGCGGAACGCAATCCGAGTGTAGTGGCGACGAACCGGCGCAGTTTGATGGCGACGCTCGCCGTCGCCGTCGCCGTCGCCGTCACCGTCGTCGCGGTCTCCGGTTGCGGCCAGAAGGGCGCGCTGATCGCAACGCGACCTGCGTCGGCGCTGGCCGCGGCGTCTTCGCCCGACACCTTGCCGATCCCCGGCGTCTCGCCGGCCGATCTGCCGGCACCTGTGCCGCAGCGATGAGCGCGTTGCCGGGTGCACCCGAGATCGCGCGGCGCGACGGCCGGCTCGTCGTCGAGGACCTCGCCGTCGCCGACCTGGCGCGCCGCTTTGGCACGCCGCTGTTCGTCTACTCGAGTGCATCGATGGCCCGCGCCCTCGCGGGCTACCAGGGTGCACTGGCGGGTCGGGACCACCTGATCTGCTATGCGGTCAAGGCCAACTCGACCCTTGCCGTGCTCGAGTTCTTCGCGCGCCGCGGCTGCGGCTTCGACATCGTCTCGGGCGGCGAACTCGAGCGGGTCTTGGCGGCCGGCGGCGATCCCGAGCGCATCGTCTTCTCCGGCGTCGGCAAGACACGCACAGAAATGCGCCGCGCCCTCGACATCGGCGTGATGTGCTTCAACGTCGAAAGCGTCGGTGAGCTGGAGCTGCTGTCGGCTGTCGCCAGCGCCTCCGGCCGGACGGCGAAGGTGAGCCTGCGCGTCAACCCTGACGTCGACCCGAAGACGCATCCGTACATCTCGACCGGCTTGCGTGCCAACAAGTTCGGCATCGCGCACGGGCAGGCGCGCGAGGCCTTCGCGCTGGCCGCAAGGCTGCCGGGTCTCTCGGTCGTCGGCATCGACTGCCACATCGGCTCGCAGATCGTCGATGCCGGCCCGTACGTCGACGCGCTCGACCGCCTGCTCGACCTCGTCGCGCTGGTCGAGGCGGATGGCGCGACGCTCTCGCACATCGACGTCGGCGGCGGCCTGGGCATCACCTACGCCGACGAGACGCCGCCGGCGCCGGGCGTCCTCGTCGGCCGCCTGCTCGAGCGCTTCGACGCGCGCGGTCACGGCCATCGCCGCATCGTGCTCGAGCCCGGTCGCTCGCTCGTCGGCAACGCCGGCCTGCTCGTGAGCGAGGTGCTCTACCTCAAGCCGGGTGAGGACAAGAGCTTCTGCATCGTCGACGCGGCGATGAATGACTTGATGCGCCCGGCGATGTACGACGCCTGGATGGGCATCGTCGCGTGCGAGACGCGCGACGTCGCCGCCCTCACCTGCGACGTCGTCGGGCCGATCTGCGAGTCTGGCGACTGGCTGGGTCGCGACCGCTCGCTCGCCGTCGTGCCGGGCGACTTCGTGGCGGTGCTGTCGGCGGGCGCGTACGCGATGAGCATGGCGAGCAACTACAACACGCGTCCGCGCGCGGCCGAGGTGATGGTCGCCGGAAGCGATGCCTGGATCATCCGCGAGCGCGAGCAGCTGAGCGACCTCTGGCGCGGCGAGCATCTCGCCGACCAAGGATCCGACGCTCCCTAGCACCGACGTCTCAGATCCGCCCTTCCTCGACGGCGTGGCAGGCAACCTGCACGCCCTCGATCGCGAGCAGCTTCGGACGTTCGGCGCGGCAGCGCTCGTTGGCATGCGGGCAGCGCGGGTTGAAGGCGCATCCGCTCGGCGGGTTGAGCGGATTCGGCACTTCGCCCTGCACCGGCGTGCGTGCCCGGCCGCTCATGTGGATGTCGGGAATCGCGTCGAGCAGCATCCGCGTGTACGGATGGCGCGGGCGGGCAAAGAGCATCCCCTTGTCGGCAAGCTCGACGATCCTGCCGAGATACATCACGCCGACGCGGTCGCTGACATGGCGCACGACCGCGAGGTTGTGCGAAATGAAGAGATAGGTCAGGCCGTGGCGGACCTGCAGATCCTTCATGATGTTGAGCACCTGCGCCTGCACCGAGACGTCGAGCGCCGAGGTCGGCTCGTCGCAGATCAGGAACTCGGGCTGCGTCGCGATCGCGCGCGCGATCGAAATGCGCTGGCGCTGGCCGCCGGAGAACTGGTGCGGGAACTTGTCGGCATCGGCGTTCGCCAATCCGACCGATGCGAGCAGCTCGCCGACGCGGTCGGTCACGCGCTGGCGCACCGCCGCGCCACCACCGCCGGCGGCGTCGCCGAAGCCGTGCTCGCGCAGCGGCTCGGCGACGATGTCGATCACCTTCCAGCGCGGGTTCAGGCTCGCGTACGGATCCTGGAAGATCATCTGCATCCGGCGCCGGATCGAGGCCGGGCGCGCACCGCCGGCGCCGACGGTGTCGATGCCGTCGAAGACGACCCGGCCGCGCGTCGGCGCATAGAGGCCGACGAGCAGGCGCGCGACGGTGCTCTTGCCGCAGCCCGATTCGCCGACGAGCGCCAGCGTCGTGCCGCGATCGATCGTGAACGCAACGTCGTCGACCGCGTGGACGAACTGGCGCGGCTTTCTCTCGGCGACGCGGTTGAGCCAGGGCGCGGAGACGTCGAAAGTCTTGGCCAGGCCCTCGACGGCGACCAGCGGAGCGCTCACGCAGCCGCCCGCAACTCGGTCGCGTGCAGCCAGCAGGCGGCGCGCGTCGCGCCCGCCGGCATCAGCTCGGGCCGCTCGACGAGGCAGCGATCGAACACGCGCGGGCAGCGCGGGTTGAAGGCGCAGCCGGGCGGGATCGCGGTCAGGCGCGGCATCGCGCCGTCGATCTGCAGGAGGCGCGGCCGGTCTTCGTCCATCGACGGGATCGAGCCCATCAGCCCGGCCGTGTACGGATGCCCCGGCGCGTGGATCACATCAGCGACCGGCCCGATCTCGACGATCCGGCCCGCGTACATCACCGCCACCCGGTCGCAGGTCTCGGCGATCACGCCCATGTCGTGGGTGACGAGCATCACCGCGGCGCCGTGCTCCTTGCACAGGCGCTTGAGCAGCGAAATGATCTGCGCCTGGATCGAGACGTCGAGCGCCGTCGTCGGCTCGTCGGCGACGATGAGTCGGGGCTCGCCGGCAAGCGCGAGCGCGATCACGACGCGCTGGCGCATGCCGCCGGAGAACTGGTGCGGATACTGGTCGAGCCGCTCCTCGGCGGCCGGGATGCCGGTTTCCTGCAGCAGCTGCACGGCCCGCCGCCGGGCCTCGGCGCCGTTGACGGCGAGGTGCGTCTGGATCGTCTCGATCAGCTGCTGGCCGACGGTGTAGAGCGGATCGAGCGAGGTCAGCGGATCCTGAAAGATGGCGCCGATCGATCGGCCGCGCACCTTCCTCATCTGCTCGTACGGCAGGTTGTCGATGCGGCGGCCGTCGAAGCGGATCTCGCCGCCGGCGACGCGACCGGGCGGATCGAGCAGGCCGATGATCGACGCGCCAGTCAGCGACTTGCCCGCGCCCGACTCGCCGACCACGCCGAGGATCTCGCCGGGCGCGATCTCGAACGAGACGTCGTCGAGCGCCACCAGTCGGCCGCGCCGCCCGGAAAACTCGACCCGCAGGTTGCGGACCTCGAGCAGCGGCGCCGGCATCCGCGTTAGCTCTTGGCGGGCGGCGGCGGCGTGCAACCGCCGACCGGCTCCTGGTAGTCGACGCGGACGTCGAAGTCGGAGGCGATCCGGGTCGGCTTCACGGCGACCAGGTAGTACCGGGTGCAGGGCTTCACGTCGAGCGAGATCTCGCGCTGCCGGCCTTCGCGGCTCACGCCGTCGGGCGGACCCTGGACCAGGATCTTGCGCAGGCCGGGATCGACCGGCGTCGGATGCAGGATGGTGCTCTGGCCGTCGACCCGCAGGATCGCGACCGAATAGGTATCGATCGGGGACGCGTGATAGCGCTGCCCGGAGATCTGAGAGTAGTGGTAGTCGAGGCTGGCGCAGCCGGACAAGCCACCCGCAGCGAGGACGACGGCGCCGACGTGAATGGAAGCAGATGCGAATCGCATGATCGGCTCCTTCGTGATGCGATCAGATGGGCCTCGCAGCTCTGGCTGCGAGGAGTCGGCGACGCCTCGGCAGGCGCGTCGCCGCCAAGGATAGTCCTCGCGACGATTCCACTTCGGGTCGGTGGTCCACACTCACCGACCATGCCTTGCGACTGCTTGTTGAAGCAGGCAAACACGAAGCCATCGGCCGGTAGGCCCAGTCTCCTCGCGCGTCGTCGGGGCGTCGCTGATCGCCTTGCGGTCGTCTCCCGATGGTCGCGGCCGTTCAAGAGCTCGCGCAGCAAGAGCTCGCTGAGGTCGAGCTGCCCCTGCCGGAGATACGCCTCGGCCGGCTTCACGAGATTTTTCGACTCGG
>Ga0209724_1004726_pt1 | contig 10632 bp, 8 predicted proteins | sample grotaG_FD_184143 | JGI IMG/M metagenome (GOLD analysis project Ga0209724, IMG submission 184143) | Glacier valley bacterial and archeal communities from Borup Fiord, Nunavut, Canada, to study Microbial Dark Matter (Phase II) -... | ecosystem: Environmental > Aquatic > Freshwater > Ice > Glacier ... | reverse complement strand
ACCGCCTGCTACCATCGAGTGGGAATGAGTCAACTTCTGGCGGGTAAAACGGCCCTGGTCATGGGCATCGCAAACAAATGGAGCATTGCTTACGCCATCGCGCAGGCCTTCTCCCGCGAGGGTGCAGGCTTGATCCTCACCTATCTTGACGATCATCAGAAGGACGCCATCGAAACTCTCTCGAAAGACCTGAACGTTTCAAAAGTGCTGCCATGCAACGTCACCAGCGATGAGCAAATCGCAGCCCTAGCCGCCTCGCTTGAAGGCAGACAGCTGGACATCGTCGTACACGCTCTCGCCTACGCCAATCGCGAAGATCTGTCCAGGCCCTTCGTCGAAACCAGCCGCGCCGGTTATGCGCTCGCTCACGATGTGAGTGCGTATTCGCTTGTGGCTATCGCCCGCGCCACCGCTCCGCTGATGACCCACGGCGGCTCGCTCATGACCCTCACGTATTTAGGCAGCACCAGGGTGGTTCAAAATTACAACGTCATGGGTGTGGCAAAGGCCGCCCTCGAAGCCACGGTCCGCTACCTCTCAAACGATCTGGGTCCGAAGAACATTCGCGTCAATGCCATCAGCGCCGGCGTGGTGAAAACCACTTCCGCGCGCGGCATTAAAGACCTTTCCACCATGCTGAATGCGGTGCCCGATCGTGCCCCGCTACGCCGCAATACAGACCCCGCCGAAGTCGCCGATACCGCCGTCTTCCTCGCCAGCGATCTGGGTCGCGGCGTCACCGGCAACACCATCTTCGTCGATGCCGGCATGCAAGTTCTGGCCTGATTACTTCAGCTTCACCGGCGCGCCGCCCGCGGCTTTGCTTCGTTGCGCTGCATCCAAAAACGCGAAAATCTCCAGCGTCTCTTCATTCGGCACCGGAGGCTGCTTGCTCTCGAAAAACTTCACAATTTCCACCAGCAGCGGCCGGTAGCCTTCCACCGTGGTGGCCTTGCTTTCCACCACCGTTTTCTCGCGAAACACCACCGCCCCATATGTGCCGTAAGGCCGCAGTGCGCGCACCGTCCCAATCCGGCCGTCTTTCCAAATCCCGGTAATTACGTCCGCATCTTTTCCCACCGCGCGCGACACCGTTTCACATCCCGGGCCCATCAACGTGAACAGCAGTTCAATTGGATGAATGGCATACCAGGCAAGCTCCAACGGATGATGCTCCTCCGTGGGACCCGGACCCCACGTCATCACCCCACGCGCATCTTCGAACTTCATGCTCGTGCCCAGCTCTCCAAAGCGCAGGCTGGAGGCGCTGAACCACGGCACACCGGCCTCTTTCGCCAGCCGCGCAATCTCACGCGCATCCGCCAGTGTCGCAGCCAGCGGCTTGTCGATAAACAGCGGCTTCTTCGCTGCGATAATCGCCTTGGCCTGCTCCAAGTGAACACGCCCGTCCACGCTGGTCAGCATCACGGCATCCACGCGCTTGGCCAAAGTCGCGACATCGGAATAGAGCTGCACGCCCCACTTGGTGCGCAATTCAGTCGCATAGCCTTCCACGCGATTCGCGCTCTCCGGCAAGTCTTTGCTGCCGCCCTTGTAGGCCGCCACCACGCGCGCGCCCGGCAGGTAATCCGGAGACGCCGGGTCGTTCAGGATTTTAGTGAACGCAATGACATGGGAAGTATCGGTCCCCACAATCCCCAGTTTCAGTTCCTGTTGCGCCAATAGGGGCGACGCACACAACACCAGCGCCGCGCGGATAAGTGACATGGCGGCATTGTACACTTAAGAACAGCGGAACGCGCGATGAACGATACGCAAATCCTGACGCTTTCCATCTTAGTTCCGCTCGGCCTGTTGTTTCTGGGCAACAGTCGAATCACGGATGTGAAAGAAGCGTTGCGTGCTGAAATCAAGGCTTCCGAAAGCAAATTGGAAGTAAGAGTCGGTCAGCTTGAGACCATCCTGAAGATCCTCGCCGATCACGAAGCACGTCTCCCCCACTGACCCAGCAGTTGCCCCTCACGCTAGATTCCCCCCTCGCATATCTCACCGGTGTCGGCCCCGCCCGCGCCGCCATGCTCGAACTCAAAGGCCTCCGCACCGTCGAAGACCTGCTCCATTACCCGCCGTTTCGCTATGAAGACCGCAGCAACGTCAAGACCATCGCCCAGCTAGCGCCCGGTGAGATGGCCACCGTGCTCGCCGAAGTGCGCCAGACCAAAGTCTCGGGCTTCCGCCGCCGCAATCTAGGCCTCTTTGAAGCCGAATTTACTGACGCCTCTCGCGCCATCCTGGTCTGCAAATGGTTCAACGGCGCCTACCTGGCGGACAAGCTCCTGCCCGGCACCAAGTTCGCTCTCTTCGGCAAAGTGGAGTTCGATTCCTACCGAGGTGAACTCCAAATCATGCGCCCCGAACTGGAGTCGCTATCGGGCGATGACGATGCCGAATCCGCGCTTCACACCGGCCGCATCGTGCCCATCTACGAAGCGGCCGGCAAAGTAAACACGCGCATTCTCCGCACGCTCGCAAATTCCGTTATCTCCCAACTCGGCCCCATTCCCGATCAGCTCCCCGAAGCGCTGCGCCATTCGCTCAAGCTGGTGCCGCTCGACACCGCGCTCCGGTGGATCCACTTCCCGCCCCCGGAATCCGACCTGCGCCTGCTCAATGCCTTCCGCTCTCCCGCGCACTTCCGCCTCATCCTCGAAGAGTTCTTCTGGCTCGAATGCGGGCTCGAACTGAAGAAGGGAAAGGCGCGCCTGGTACCCGGTATCGCCTTCGAACGCAATGAGCACATCCGCGAGCGTATCAAGACGCTGCTGCCTTTCAAGCCCACCCGCGCCCAGCTCAAAGTCTTCAAAGAGATTGCCGACGATATGGGCGTCCCCAGCCCCATGAATCGCCTCCTGCATGGCGACGTGGGCAGCGGCAAAACCATCGTCGCCGCCGAAGCCATGGTCATCGCCGTGGAGAACAAGTTCCAAGCCGCCGTGCTCGCGCCCACGGAAATCCTGGCCACGCAGCACTTCCTCTCGCTGCAGCCGCTTTTTCGGAAACTTGGGTACCAGGTGAACCTGCTCACTGGCTCAAGCAAAGATAAAGCAGGCTTCAAGAAGGGTCTGGCCGCGGGCATGATTAACGTGGCCATTGGGACCCACGCCCTCATCCAGCAAGACGTGGAGTTTCGCAATCTCGGTCTGATTGTCATCGATGAGCAGCATCGCTTCGGAGTGATGCAGCGCTTTGAGCTCGGCCGCAAGGGCGCCGCCCCCGACGTCCTGGTCATGACCGCCACGCCCATACCCCGTACTCTCGCCATGACCCTCTACGGCGACCTTGACGTCTCAGTCATCGACGAATTGCCGCCCGGTCGCAAACCCATCCTCACCAAGCACTACAACGCCGACGCCATCGAACAGGTCTGGAGCTTTCTCAAACAGCAGATCGATCTCGGCCGTCAAGCCTACGTGGTGTATCCCGTCATCGAAGATTCGGAAACGCAGGCCACCAAAGCCGCGCAGACCGCGCACGATCATCTCTCCCGCGAGGTGTTCCCGAACACTCCAGTCGCGCTTCTTCACGGCCGCATGCCGTTCAAAGCCGGCGAAAGCAAGATCCTGGTCTCCACCACCGTCATTGAAGTCGGTGTCGATGTCCCGAACGCTACAGTCATGGTGATCGAACAGGCCGAACGGTTCGGGCTCTCGCAACTCCATCAGCTGCGCGGCAGAGTGGGCCGCGGCGGTGAGCAAAGCTACTGCCTTCTGGTGACCGAAAAGTTGGGCGACACCGCCAAAGAACGCATCCGCATCATGACCGAAACCAACGACGGGTTGCCATCGCCGAAATGGACTTAAAGCTCCGCGGCCCCGGCGAGTTCTTCGGTACCAAACAATCCGGCCTGCCCGCGCTGAAAATCGCCAGCATTTTACGCGATAGCGAAATTCTGGAAATCGCCCGCCGCGAAGCCATCGCTTTCATCGCAAGGCCCCCTTCCCGCGAGGCTCTGGCCCAAGCCGCCGCCTACATCCGTGACCATTGGCAACGCAAATACGGTTTGGTGCAAGTAGGCTGACGACGCAACCTTAGCTTTCGATGCGGTCCAGCCGTTTCTCGTTAGCTTCCGCGATTCGGGCCAGCGACTGAATATTTTCCCCATCTTGCTCAATCAACTTACGATGATCTTCCAGCTGGTGAACCGCCAATTCCAAAGTAAGAGTCAACGCCTGAATACGTTCGTCAAACAGTCACTAAGCGCAATTCGATGTGATCACAGCCATTTTCATAATCATCTTGACATCACAACATCAGAATGCTCTTATGCGCACCACCCTCGATATCGACGAAGACCTGCTCCGCCTCGCCAAACACGTCGCGAACGAAAGGCATGAAAGTCTCGGCAAAGTGGTCTCCAGGTTCATTCGCCAGGGGTTGCAGCCCACCGCCGCCAAAGTGGCGGTATCGGGTGCCATCCCTGTACTCGCCAGGAAAGCCGGTGCCCAGCCTGTCACGTCCCAGGCAATCAGAGACCTCCTCGAAGTAGAAGGTTAAGAACCTGCCGGCGCTGCTCGATGTCAACGCTCTCATCTCCTTGGTAGATTCAGATCACGTAGATCACCAAACAATGCAGGCGTGGTTTCTCGCCCACCATCACGAAGGGTGGGCAACCTGCCCCCTCACCAAAAATGGCATGGTGCGCGTGCTTTCCCAGCCGGCCTACCCCAGCGGCCAGCGCACGCCAATGGAAGTGATTCAACTCCTGGCGGCTCTCAAGGCAGCCTTCGCGGACTCCTACCAGTTCTGGCCGGACGACCTGTCCCTCACCGAAAGCGAAGCCTTTCACAGTCATCTAATCGGCGGTCCAGGGCAAGTGACAGACGTCTACCTGCTGGGTCTGGCCCAGAAGCGGGCCGCCACGGTGGTCAGCTTCAACCGTTCCCTTGCATGGCAATGCGTGCGCGGCGGTTCGAAGCGCCTGATCCAACTTCCCGGTTAAACGAAAACGGCCCACTTCGCTACCCCTGTAACACGAGGAAGCGAAGTGGGCCCTGTCGCGCGCGCTTGTTAGAACGCGTAACGGAGGCTGAGCTGAATGGTTCGTTCGCTGCTCTTGCCCGTGACCTTGCCGAAAGTACTGGAGTAATTATTCGGGTTGGTGTCCGCACCATTCCAATTCGGGTGATTGAGGAAGTTGAATCCTTCCGCCCGGAACGTAAAGGCCTGGCTTTCTGTTACACGGAAGCGCTTAAACAATCCGATATTCCAATTCTGAAAACCTGGATTGTGAAGAAGGTTCCGATTCCGTTGCGTCGTGAAGGTCCCCGCCGCGGGAGGTGTGAAGATTCTGCTTCCATCGGAATTGAAAATCTTAAAATACTGAGCGGGATCGGCCTTGCCGCCCGCGGCGAATTGCGGGTTATCCAAATGCGGGTCGCCCGTGATATTCCAGAGTGAAGAGATCTGGTTTCCGCTTCCCGATCCAACGCCGGCAAAGTCATCGCCCGTTTGAACTTTGAAGGGAGTACCGGTTTGGAATTGGGTCACACTGGTGATCTCCCACCCTCCCAACGTCTTGCCGAGCAGGGTGCTGCTATCACGGAAAAAGGGAAGCTCATAAATCAAGTTGAGGACGATAACGTGACGGCTATCGTAGTCGGAAGGACCCCACAGGTTGTGGGCATTATACGCGTTGGGAATGACGTCGCGCTGATTCGAACCGTCGTCTGAAGATTTCGAAAACGTATAAGCGACGCCGTAGCTTAATCCTTTAGTAAAGCGCCGAGTCAGGCCGAACTGCAGACCATTGTAACGAGAGTTGGCGTCATTGTTGGTGACACGAATCGGGCCGAAACCCTTAAAGGGGCGTAGCGCATTCGCGTTCACACCAGGGTTAGCCTGAAGCGTACCCGGCAGCAATTGATTGATATTCCGCTCCCGTTGTCCATGAAGACCGCGACGGCCCACATAGGAAACTTCAAGCGAAGTGTTCTGGCCAACTTGGCGCTCCACCGTAAAGTTCCACGTGTACGCTTCGGGGTTGGCGAAAACACGATCCTGAGAGTTGATGCTGATAGGGTATGTGTTCGCGCCACCACCGGAGGGGTTGTCCACCGATCCGGTGGCGAAAGAAGCAATTGGCTGAAAGGGAGGATTACCGCCGAGGAACACCGAATCGCTCACACCGACACGGGTCATAAAGCGACCGCCGCCGGCCCGGAATACCATTTTCGGACTCATTGCGTACGCAATACCGACACGTGGCTGGAAGTTCGCCCAGTGGGTGTCAGAGTAACGCTTGTCCAATCCATGGAACAGATTGGCTACGGAGCCGTTATCGGCCACGGGTACGCGACCCTTGGCGCCATCGGTAAAGCCATCGCCAGGGATCACGATTCCGTTAAACGGATCGCCAGAACCCGCAATCGGATTGCCCGTCTTCGCGTCTACCTTCACGGCCTTTGCCGGATCGTAATAGCGCGGATCAAACACGGAAAGATTTCGCCACAAGCTGTAGTACGGGCGAATGATGGAGTGGCGGATGCCCAAGGTGAGCGTGAGCTTGCTGGTTGTTTTCCAGGTGTCCTGTGCAAACCACTCGTACATCTGGCCGCGGTAAGGCGTGTAAGAGCGCGTTCCGATTTCCGCATAGGTGTCGAACAGCCCAAGCAGTGCGTCGGAAACTGCCGCTCCGGTTCCTCCGCCCTGACGGCTGTTAGAGAACGTGAACCGTCCATTCTGGTTGTCCGTGCCGCCGGGGACACCCTGAACGTTGATCTGATCGAAATCGTTTTGCCCGGAGCGTTCAAACAAGCCACCGAATTTCAGCGTGTGGTTGCTGATGATTTTCGTAATGTTGTCTGAGATGTCATAAATGGGCCCTGATGACGATGAAGGATACGGGCTTCCGTTGTAACCGTCAAAGTCGGCAATATCGACGGTGGGAATCTTGTTTGCGATGTTCTTGGTTCCCGGGAAGGCGTACGGGTAGTTGATGCCGTACTTGGTACGGTCGAAGCGGCCGTTTGCAGTATCGATACCGATCTTGACCTTATCGCGGCTTGCGGTTACTAAAGCCTCGTTGATCAAGGTCGGTGTTACAGTCCAGATCCAGTTCACGGATCCTGTTTGGTTAGGACGGTCGAAGATACGCGCGTACAAATCGAAGTTGCTCTGGAACGGATTGAAATCGACATACGCGTAGTTCTGGAGACGTACACGGACGGTATGCTTTTCGCTCGGATTGATATCGAACGAATACGTATCTTTCCGCTGATTGGTGGGCGCGGAAGCCTGTCCGATCCAGTTGGTTCTGCCAATCAGGAATCCGGGAGTCGGGTTCGGATACACGGTCAGAAGGCCTACGCCATTCGGGCTAAAGCGGCTTGCCGGTATGATGTTGCCCGCGAACGGAGCACCGCTCACCGGATCTTTCAATTGAGTGCTGTTGAAGAATGAGCTTGCCGGATTCAGAAACGCGCTGAAGTCCCCGGTCTTCATGGCGGCGGAAGGAACGACGCGGGTACTGGTGGCTACGTTGCGTTGGCGGACGTACTCCTGGCTAAACAGGAAGAACAGCTTGTTCCGGTCAGGGTTCCTAAACAATTTAGGAATGATCACCGGTCCATTAATGTTGTAACCGAACTGGTTGTAACGGAACGGGGCGACAAAATTCGTTGAAACGCTCTGGTTACGACCCCAGCTATTCGCGTTCAGAGCCGAATTCCGAAAGTATTCATAGCCCGTGCCATGAAATCGGTTGGTGCCTGATTTCGTGATGACACGAATCTGACCGCCGGCAGAACGGCCATACTCGGCCGAATAGTTCGCGGTGAGAATCTGAACTTCCTGAACGGAATCGAGATCCGCGGTACCGATGCTGGTACCGTTCGAGCGGGTGCGCACGCCAACGGCACCGTCGAAAGTGATCAGGTTATCCTGGCCACGACCGCCGTTGATGTTGAAACCGCCGCTATCGAGACCAAAGGTGAACCCGGCCAGCGAACCGCCGCGAACACCCGGCTTCAGAAGAGCGAGGAAAATCGGGTTGCGGCCATTCAATTGAAGGTCGCTGACCTGCCTGCCTTCGACGAGTTTGCCCAGGGTAGCCGACTCCGTCTGGATGGCTTCCGAATTCGCTTCCACCTGCACAGTCTCTGTCGCCGCGCCAAGTTCGAGCGCTACATCGACACCTAACGGAAGGCTGGGATCGAGCTTATTGTTCTGTGAAACATACTTCTTGAAACCGCTTGCCTGCACCGTAATTGTATAGAGCCCTGGCGGCAGAGTCGGCGCTGAAAAGTTGCCGGAATCATTGGTCGTTATCCTGCGTTCCAGGCTTGTGGATTCGTTGCGTAGGAGAACGGACGCGTTGGGAACGACAGATCCGGATGAGTCTCGCACAACGCCGGAAATGGTGGATGTATCGGACTGAGCTTGAATTTTAGAAATGGTAACGAAGCTAAACAGGACTGCTAATAGCAGAGCCGTCAAGCGTGAGCATACGTGGCTTGGCATACTACCCCCTTGAAGTGTGAAACGTGAACTTTAAGACTTGCCGAATTATATCTCGATTTGCGCTTCACACTAATTGCTTTAGTGAATTACCGATGAATATAAGATGATATTAGCTGGGATTTCGGACCTGTTCTCGACCCGCTAAAATGATGGAGATGACAGCGGAAGCGGAACTGGCCTCACCGGAAGCGATTGCGAAATATCAGCCGGTGATTGGCCTGGAAGTGCATGTGCAATTGGCGACGGAGACCAAGATCTTCTGTGGTTGCCCCACCAGTTTTGGCGCGCCTCCCAACTCAAATGTGTGCCCGGTGTGCCTCGCCCTGCCGGGCGCGCTGCCTGTGTTGAGCAAGCGCGCTGTAGAGTTGGCCATTCGCGCCGCGCTTTCACTGCACTGCCGCGTCAACCCCGTCAGCGTTTTCGCGCGCAAGAATTACTTCTACCCGGATTCGCCGAAGGGTTATCAGATTTCGCAATACGATCAGCCCTTGGCTCAACACGGATATCTGGATATCCAGGTGAATGGTGCAACCAAACGAATCGGCGTCACGCGCGTTCACATGGAAGACGATGCCGGCAAGAGCGTGCATGAGGGCTTTCGCGATTCTGGCACGTATAGCTATGTGGATTTGAACCGCTGCGGCATGCCGCTGATTGAGATTGTGAGTGAGCCGGATATGCGCTCCGCCGACGAAGCTCACGCATACTTGAACGAACTCAAACAGGTGATTCAGTTTGTGGAATCGTCCACGTGCGATATGGAGAAGGGGCATCTTCGCTGCGATGCGAACGTTTCGGTAATGCTGCGCGGCGCCGAGAAGTTCGGCACGCGCGCGGAGGTGAAGAACCTGAACTCGTTCCGCTTCCTGAAGCAGGCTGTCGATTATGAGATTGCGCGTCAGGTGGCCATTGTGGAAGGCGGCGGCACCATCCGTCAGGAGACGCGGCTGTTCAATTCCGACCAAGGCATCACTGTGAGCATGCGTTCCAAAGAGAACGCGCACGATTACCGCTACTTCCCGGAACCGGATCTGGTGCCGCTGCGGATCGGGCAAGCGTGGCTGGACGGGATTTCGTCGACGCTGCCGGAACTTCCGCAGGAGAAACGCGCCCGCCTGGTTGGCGAGTACGGCTTGCGCGAAATTGATGCGCAGATTCTGACTTCCACGCGCGCGCTGAGCGATTACTACGAGCGGGTCTCGGCAGCTTCGGGTGACCCGAAGATGAGCGCGAACTGGGTGATGGGAGATCTGCTAGGCGCGCTGAAGGGCGACGACATCGCGATCTCGCCCGTGAGCGCCGCTCAGTTGGGGGAACTCATCGCGCTGGTGAAAAAGGGCGACATTTCCGGGAAGCTGGCGAAGGAGATCTTCCCGAAGATGTTTGAATCCGGCCAAGGTGCCGCGTTCATCATGGAGCGCGATGGCTTGAAACAGATCAGCGATTCGGGAGCGCTCGATAAAATTGTGGATGAGGTGCTGGCCGCGAACCCGAAGCAGGTTGAGCAGTACCGTTCCGGCAAGACCGCGGTGGCGGGTTTCCTGGTGGGCCAGGTGATGAAGGCGTCACGCGGCCAGGCGAATCCGAACACGGTGGGTGATTTGATCAAACAAAGGTTAGGCTAGATCATGCTCAAAGAAGGCGACAAAGCGCCGGCGATTCACTTGAAGACGGATACCGACGCGGATTTCGATCTCTCACAACACCATGCGCGCAAGCTGGTGCTGTACTTCTACCCGCGAGCCGATACGCCGGGGTGCACGATAGAGGCGCAGGAGTTTAACGATGCTTACACGAAGATCGCCGAGAAGGGTGCGGAGGTGATCGGCATCTCTCCCGATACACCGAAGGCGCAGACCAAGTTCAAAGAGAAGTTCGGGCTCACGTTTACGCTGCTGTGCGATGAAGATAAGCAGGTGGCGGAAAGTTACGGCGTTCTGAAAGAGAAGAACATGTATGGCAAGAAGGTGATGGGCATTGAGCGCACCACGTTCCTGATCGATGAAGCCGGTGTGATTCAGAAGATCTTCCCGAAGGTGAAGCCGGAGGGTCATGCCGAGGAAGTGCTGTCGGCGCTCTAGCTCTTTAGTTCAGCGATGGTGGCTCCTGCGCCTCCTTCGGCTTGCGTCGCCGTATAGTGACGCTCCACATGTG
>Ga0209724_1004724_pt1 | contig 10634 bp, 10 predicted proteins | sample grotaG_FD_184143 | JGI IMG/M metagenome (GOLD analysis project Ga0209724, IMG submission 184143) | Glacier valley bacterial and archeal communities from Borup Fiord, Nunavut, Canada, to study Microbial Dark Matter (Phase II) -... | ecosystem: Environmental > Aquatic > Freshwater > Ice > Glacier ... | reverse complement strand
AGCAAAGCATTAATAACCATCATCCGACCAGTGAGGAGCATCACCCACCATTTTGATTACCTTATAAGAGGCACCAACAGTGTGTAGCACACTGTTGTCTGCGCCATTCCGCGGCTCGGAAGTAATGTTCACCAGTTGTCCTGTGGCATTCAGAATGTGCAGATCACCGTCCCACGTAATAGTCATATCGATAGCGCGACCCTCGGTGTGTGTGGAATACATGGCTGGCGCGTAAGCAATTCCATAAGCCCGTACCATTTTTTCGGCTGCTTGGACCGAAGCAGGTAGGTCGGGATCACCCTCGCTATCCAGATGCAGCCACCGAATTGGTAAGCCCCAAAAGGACCTGATTGTTACAGGGTCAAGACCTTCCCGTGCAATGCGATAGGCGTAATGCATTAAGTATGCGCGCTCAGGAGGACGATAGGTTGCATTGATCCGAACGGAAGTTCCGGCTTGTCGCAATGCATCAAGGAAGCCTTCTACACTCTTACGGAAGCTCGGTATAAGATCGTGCGTGGATACACTCGTTGGGAAGAGCTTTACCCAGTCAGGACCACTTGATGCCTCAACAATAATGTCTTCAGTCTCATTTGTTACTGTTTCACACCGGCGATAATACAACGAGTGTTCACCATCTTCGCGATCTTGCTTCCTCAATACTAGCACAAAATCATGTTTACCTATCACTCGTAGCATACTTGAGTTATTTTCTGAGGTGCTGACTGTCATTTCACGGTCTGAATAGTTTTCGATAAGATGTGAGAGCAGTATATTCATAAATCCGAGCCCACGGTAACTCTCAAGAGTTACACAGAATCCAATTCCTATCGCTCCCCTTCCCTTGATCTTATAATCTAAGTATGCTACGATCTGGCCTGACCTATCCATAATTGCGATCGCTTTGCGTTCCCCTGTTACCAATTCCCCTGCCATCATTGCTTCTGCACTCTTCGTCCAAGTCGCCTTCTTAACAAAATTGGCATCCCTTGCCAGTTGTTTGACTTCATTTTGATGAGAGGTGTTCAACTGGACTATGGAAAACTCTTGCGGCTTCATATGCACAAAGACACCCTTTCAGAAGTGAGCCGTTGGTAATTATCTCAGATCGTACACAATCTTTCAGAACACCGCTGGCCTTTTAAACGCAACTATGGCTAATCAATAAACCCAATGGTTGGCTCTGCTTTTTAAACGCTTGGTGTGAGTTAGAGCGGGTTAAAGAAGTGCGTGGTTCGTGCCTATGCCTGTCCTAGCGTAACGCTTGCGCAACCAGCGGGGGAATCGCCTTTCAACTCACGTTTTTTGGGCCGTTGACAGGCCAACGCCGACTGTTATAGACGCTTGGTCCGCTCACGATGCGGCGGGGCAACGGGAATTTGGGTTTTGGCAGCGGCAAAGCGACATACACCTGCTGTTCAGGCCACCCAACCCGTCAAAATTATAGGTTTCAAGGCGATTCCCCCGCTGGTTGCGCAAGCGTTACGCTAGTTTGGGCACAAATCGAAGGCTTCTTTAACCCGCTCTAAGTAGTGCATGCAGTGGTGCCAGTACATTAGAATGATCAATTGGAGTGAGTGCCTCAAGGAGCAACCGCTGACGAGCATAGACACCAACATGCGGAGCAACAGCCATTGCCTGTTGATAGGCATCTAATACCCCTTGAAAAGGCGTTTCGTCCAGCAGGGCAAGTCCCGCTCGTGCAAGACCGATAGTCAACCATGCCTTGTACAATGTAGTATGTTTTATGACAAGTGCTGTTGCTTGTTGCTCCGCTTGTTCAAATGGCGAGCGTGCAGCGGCAAACGCCTCCAGGCGAAAGTGTGCAATACCCAAGGCAACCAGCGCATGATGACGGTGTCTTACTGGCTGTACAGACGCGTCGGCCAAAACAACGCGGGCCTCAGCGAATTGATTGTCTAGAATCAATGCCCAACCTAATGTCAGTCCATGAAAACATCTTTCGCGAGGCGCATTGAGTTCGCAGGCCTTGCTGTACGCTTGGGAACCCGCTTCGATGGCCTCACGAGTACGCCCGACAGCGAAGTAGACTTCAGCTAAGTTGTCAAGCTGACGCGCTTCACCGATCAGATAATGTGTCTCACGTGCCAGTTCTAGAGACTCCGTGAAGGCTTCAATCGCTGCGTCCATACGCCCGAGAGTACGCTCAAACATACCAATTTGTGCCGCAGTAACACTTTCGCCCCGTCTATCATGCATAGAGCGTGCAACTACGTGTAAATTTCGAAATTATTTGCGTAGAATTCTTCGAGGTTATTTGTCGCACGATGTCTTAATCGCATCAATGTAGTAGACTTCCTATTGAGGCAATAGCGCAGAAGTCACCCTGTGAGCGGCATTGAGCCACCGCTGGCGTGCCTAAACTACCCATCATCCACCCAGTCTTTGGCCCTGACAGGGTGACTTCTGCGTTATTGCCTATTGAGGCAATAACGCAGAAGTCGCCCTGTCAGCTTGCTAGATCCCGTGTAGGCCGGCACCCTGGTGCCTAGTGGCTTCCTTCAGATGCCCGCGTTTTGACTCCACAGGGCGACTTCTGCGTTATTGCCTATTGAGGATATTATAGCCTTATTCCGCCTCTACCCCGATTTTGTGCTAGTCAGGCGGGTTCTTCTTGCTCCGTGCAGTAAGCTGTAGTTGCGACTAGATGCAATCCAATCGCCGGGGTCCGGGGTAGACTCTCTAGGAGGACCCTGACGAGTGGATTCCAAAACTCAATCTGTTACCCCGGCCCCCGCCGGGCGATCCGAAACGATCCCGCCCGATCCCCGCGCCCCGATGGCGGCGGCTCCCCTTAAATATGCGCCCGATGGTTCCGTGGACTGGGGTAATATGTGGGACAGTTTTTGCGCGTTGGCGCAGACCGGTGGCCCCCCCCACCGCGCCACCCTGCTCCACGCCCCTGATCCGGCCGCCGTAGATCCCACCACCGTACCGTATCAGGCTGCGGCTGCGGAAATCATCCGGGGCATTCGGGCGGTCAGTGGTTTATCGGCGACACTAGACCAACCCGGCTGGATCGGGGTGCAATGCCACTCCGCCGCCCAGGCCCGCTGGTTAGCCGATGCGATTCTCAATGAAAACGTCGAGGCCCAGGCCCGTGGAGACCTGTTGCTGGTGCCGGTGGCCGCCGGCTTCACAACCAAAGGTGAGATCAAAAACGTGATTACGGTCGTCGCTAAAACGACCCACTACTGGCTGGATCACCTCCCGTCCGAGGTCAAGCAGGTGCTGGGAGTGCAACTGTATTTACAGCGTCTGGGCACTCACCTAAAACGCTGGATCGCCGGCGGGCAGGCGGCGGAGTGAATCCGGGAGCATCCCGCACACAATTCCGCAATATAGTGCTATTGCAACAAGTTGCGTTTTCATCTATAATCGCATGATACACAAGATACAACCGGGACGGCTCATGGATTTGCTCAGTATATAAGGAGAACGATTTCATGCGGATACACTGGATACGCGCGACCAGTCTAGGGGCGCTACTGCTGACGGTGGCCTGTGGAACCGAGGCCACAGCGGTGCCGCCCGCCGCGGGTACGGCAAGCACCGCCGTCACCAGCCCGGCCACCCTCGTGCCCGGCAAGAAACTCAATGTCGTGACCACCGTCGCGCCGCTGACCAATATCATGCTCAATATTGGCGGCACTCGTATTGAGTTACACGGCCTGATCCCGGAAGGCACCGACTCGCATACCTTTGAGCCGGCCCCGTCCGATGCCAAGTATCTAGCGAATGCCGACCTGATCGTCGTGAACGGTATCCACCTGGAAACGCCGACTGAAAAGCTGGCCGAAGCCAATATGCGTAAAGGCGCGGTGCTGTTTCGCCTGGCGGATAATACTATTAGCCAGGCCGATTGGGTCTTCGACTTCAGCTTTCCCAAAGACAAAGGCGATCCCAACCCCCACCTGTGGATGAATGTCGAATACGGCATCAAATATGCGCAACTGCTGCATGATCAACTGGTGAAACTCGACCCGACTAACAAGGACTACTACGACAAAAATCTGACGAGCTATCTGGCGTTGCTGCAACAACTGGATAGCGGTATTACCGCCGCCGTGCAAACGCTGCCGGCCGATCAGCGCAAGCTCGTCACCTATCATGACTCGTTCGCCTACTTTGCCCGCCGCTACAATATGACGGTGCTGGGGGCCATTCAGCCTTCCGATTTCAAAGAACCCAGCCCGCAAGAAGTGGCCGCGCTGATCGACCAGTTGAAAAAGGAACACGTCAAAGCCGTCTTCGGCTCCGAAGTCTTCCCCAGCAAGGTGCTGGATCAGATCGCCAAAGAGGCCGGCGTGCAATATGTCAGTACGCTGCGCGACGACGATATGCCCGGCGAGAAGACCGCGCCGACCCACACCTATGTCGGGATGCTGATCGAAGACGTGACGACGATGATGACCTCGCTGGGCGGCCAGGCCGATGCCCTCAAAGGCATCAATCCCGCCAATACATACGCTCCGTAGGGGCGGCCCACCCGGCGCCCGCTACGGACACGTCTGAAAGGGCACCATTCGCGTATAATAGGTGCAGGCGCACTCTGCTGCACCTACCCGGGGGATCCTGGAGTACGCCGCTTGTCCGTTCAGCGCGCCGCCGCGCACCAGAGGAACCGATAGCGCATGCAAGCATTAGCCGAACTGGATCAGGTTACCTACGCCTATAGCGAGCGCCCCGTGTTGCTCAACGTGAGCCTGCATATCCATCCGGGGCAATTCATCGGCCTGATCGGGCCGAGCGGCTCGGGCAAGACCACGCTGTTGCGCGTCTTGCTCGGACTGGTGCAGCCGCAGAGCGGCCAGGCGCGCGTGTTAGGCCGCACGCCGCATGGCCGCACCCCGCTGGGGGTCGGCTATGTGCCGCAACTCGAAACGGTGGACTGGAATTTTCCGGCCACCGTGCGCGAGGTGGTGCTGATGGGCCGCACCATGCACTCCGGCCCCTGGCCCTGGCCCACCGCCGCCGCCAAAGCCCGCATGGCCGCCATCCTGGAGCGCCTGGGCATTGGCGACCTGGCCGGCCGCCATATTCGCGAACTCTCCGGCGGCCAGCAACAGCGCGTCTTTCTCGCCCGCGCGCTGGTCAGCGACCCCCAATTATTGCTGTTGGATGAACCAACCTCCGGCGTGGATATCAAGACGCGCGACGATATTCTGCACCTGTTAGGCGACTTGAACGCCGACGGCACCACCATTGTGATGACCACCCACGAACTCAACGCCGCTGCCGCCCATTTACCCTGGGTGGTGTGCCTCAACCGCCGGCTGATCGCGCAGGGGCCGCCGGACGAGGTGTTCACCACCGAGGTGTTGTCACGGACCTATGGCTCGGAGATTCTGGTGGTGCGGCAGAATGGACATATTTTGATCGGGGATAGTCCCCATTCGGCGGAAGTCGAAGCGCAGCGGAGCCGGGCCGCCGCCGTCCACAAGGAGGCCGCGGTTGTCCATCATTGAGCAACTACTCGATCCGTTCCGCTACCAGTTCTTCACCTATGGGCTGCTGGCGGCGACGATGGCCGGGATGCTCTGCGGGCTGATCGGGGTGTCGGTCGTCTTGCGGCGCATGAGTTATATCGGCCACGGGCTGTCGCACTCGATTTTCGGCGGCGCGGTCGTCAGCTATGTACTGGGGCTAAACTTCTACATCGGCGCGGGCCTCTGGGGGCTGTTATCGGCGCTGTTAATCAACGCTGCCACCCGTAAACGCAAAATTGGGGCGGACGCGGCCATCGGCATCGTCACGACGGCCTCGTTTGCCATCGGGGTCGCCCTGATCAGCAAAGTCCGCCACTTTGTGAAGAACTTTGATGCGGCCCTGTTCGGCAACATCCTGGGGGTAACGGAGAGCGACCTGTGGATCATGGCCTTTGTGCTGGTGTTCACCGTCATCGTGGCCTTTTTCGGCTATAAACAACTGCTGTTCAGCACCTTTGATCCCGAAGTGGCCCCCACCTACGGGGTGCCGACGGGCTGGGTAGACGCGGTGTTTTCGCTGGTGCTGGCGGCTACGATCATTGCCACGATGCAGGTGATGGGCGTGACCTTGATCGCGGCCAGCATTGTCATTCCCTCGATTTGCGCCCGGATGCTGACCGACAGCTTCGCGCGGATGCTGGTGCTGAGTACCATTATCGGCGGGGTGTGCGGGGCACTGGGCATGCTGATCAGTTATTATTATGATGTGTCGTCAGGGGCGACGATTGTGTTGTTCAGCGCCGCCTTTTTTCTACTGGTGTTGGCCTACAATTGGGTGCGCACCCGGTTCAGTCACGGGCAATCCGCGGGCCTGCGCCGGCTGGCGGCGGCGGAAACCAGCGACCTCTTTGAATAACGGCGAAGGACCCTATGGCTAACGAGCGCGTGAAACTCTACAATGACAAACTGATTGCCAGTGGGGTCCGCTTGACCCCGCAACGCTTCATGGTGCTGGAAGCGATTGCGGCCCAGCCGGGCCATACGACCGCCGAGCAGATTCTGGCGACGGTCCAGACGCACTATCCGCATATCAATAAGACGACGATCTACCGCACCCTGGAACTCCTGGCGGATCTCGGCATGGTGGCGATTACGCATATGGGAGGTAATCAGGCCACCTACGAATTGCTGGAATCGCCGCACCACCACCTGATCTGCAAGCGCTGTAGCACGATTATCGAGGTGCCGGATGCCACCCTCAACCCGCTCCGTCAGGCTCTGACGGGGGAACACGGATTCCAACCGGCGCTGGATCACTTCAGCTTATTCGGGATTTGCCGGGCCTGCCAGACCGCCCCCGCCGAGTAAGCGGACGGCTTAGGGGCGACAAGATGTGCGCGCCTGCAGCCCCGGTGCGTACCCGCCGTTACAGCAGGAACATGCCCGTCAGAGCAACTCTTGACAGCAGAGGTACACTGGGAGCAATTCACCCGACAGAATAGCCCTTCCGTCGGGTGAATTGCCCCGGCCGCGCGAAGGCGCGTGCCTGGCCCTCGGCCCGTAACCGGGGCGGATCGCCCCTAAAACAATACACGAAAGGACGGCTGCCCTGTGACGGGGGAGTTGCCTGTACCTGACAGCCTTGCCACTTGGATCGCGCACTACCAGCGCCTCCTGGTCGCTGGCACGCGCTCGCCGGCCGTGGCGGCCAAGATTGCCTTGCATCTGGGCCGCTTCCATACGTATTTTACGGCCACCTACGGGCATGACCGGCTCTCGGCGTGTGTGCGCCGCGACCTACTCGGCTGGCAGGCCCACCTACGGGCCGTGCCCCTCGCCCCGGCTACGGTCAATAACCATCTTGCCGCGCTCACCGCCTTCACCGCCTGGGTCATGACTCAGGCCCCCACGCTCTTTGCCGCCGGCAATCCCGGCACGGGCATCGGCGAAATCGGCCTGGGGCCGCTCGAACCCCGCGCCCTGACCCCTGCCCAGGTCCGCTCGCTCAAAAGCGTGTGCGACCGCCTCTCCCACTTCCACCAGTTACGCGGCGCACGCTGGGGCGACTCCCCGGCTCCCCCGGCACATCATTACGCCCGCCCCTGGCGCGACCGCGCCATCGTCTTTGTCTTGCTCTCGACCGGGTTGCGCCGCGAAGAACTCACCCGGCTGGATCTTACCCAGGTCGAACCGGCAACCGCCCCGGCCTTGCGTACCGTTCATCGCGCGCGCATTAATCGGGTGCGCGGCAAAGGGCACACCGAGCGGGTGGTGTTTCTCTCCGCCGATGCCCGCGCTGCCCTGGCCGACTACCTGGAGCGGGAGCGGCCCGGTGATGCCGGCCCCGCCAGCCCCGCCCTGTTTTTGAGCGCCGCCGGCCTGCCCCGCCGCTGCGCGGATGGTCGCCTTACCCCGCAGGCGATCAACGACGTGCTGGCGCGCATCGGGCGCTGGCACGACAGCGAACAGCGCGACCCCGCGCGGCGCATCAGCCCGCTACGGCCGCATGATTTACGCCACACCTTCGCCTTCCAACTGGCCCGCACGACGGGGGCCGACAGCTACGAACTGGAGCGCCGGCTCGGCCACCGCTCCCAACGCTACATTGCCCGTTACACCAACCCGCCCGAAACCGTCGCCGCCGGCTATGTGGAGGAGTTCTAATCATGCCCGCCCTGGCCCAGTTGAGTGACTACCCGGAAGCCGTGCGCGCGGTCGCCCTGGCCCGCTTTGCGCAGATCCGGCCGCATCTCGAAGAAGGGGTGCCCTTGCCGACGCTGGCCCGCCAGCAGGGCTGCTCGGTGCGGACGATGGAACGCTGGGTGCAAGCCTACCGGCGGAGCGGCCTACAGGGTCTCTGCCGCCAACCGCGTGCGGATCGCAACATCCCCCGCCTCGACTCCCGGCTGATCCCGGTGATCGAAGGGCTGGCACTGCGCGTGCCGACCCCCAGCACCGCCAATATTCACCGCCAGGTCGTCGCGCTGGCCGACCAGCAAGGGTGGCCGGCCCCCAGCTACAGCAGCGTCTACGCCGTGATTCGCCGTATCGATCCAGGGCTGCGCACCCTGGCGCTGGACGGCGCGAAGCAATACCAGGAAACCTACGACTTGCTCTACCGGCGCGAAGCCAGCCGCGCCAACGAGATGTGGCAGGCGGATCACACTCCTCTCGACATCTGGCTGCTGGACTCCAACGGCAAACCGCGCCGCCCCTGGCTGACGGTGATTATCGACGATTACAGTCGCGCCGTCGCCGGCTATTTCCTCAGTTTCCAACACCCCTCGGCCCTGCAAACCGCCCTCACCCTGCGCGGGGCTATCTGGCGCAAGGCCGATGCTCACTGGCATGTCTGCGGCATACCTAACGTGTTCTACACCGACCATGGCAGCGACTTTGAGTCGCAACACATGGAGCAGGTCAGCGCCGATATCAAAATGCAACTGGTCTTTTCCTGGCCCGGGCAGCCACGGGGGCGGGGCCGGATCGAACGCTTTTTCAACACGGTCAACCAGATGTTCCTGGAGATCCAACCGGGCTACCGCCCCGCCGGGGCACCGCCCATCACGCCGGCACTGACCTTGCCGGAGTTCGAGGCTCGCTGGCGCACCTGGCTGCTTGACCAGTATCACGGGCGCGTGCATAGCGAAACCGGGCAGACTCCGCACGCCCGTTGGACGGCCGGCGGTTGGCTGCCCCGGCTACCGGAGTCGCTGGAGCAGTTGGATTTGCTGTTGCTGACGGTCGCCACATCCCGCCGGGTGCAGCAAGACGGCATCCGCTTTCGCGGCCTGCGCTATCTCGACCTGACGCTGGCCGGCTATGTCGGCGAGGACGTAACGATCCGCTACGACCCGCGCGACATGGCCGAGATCCGCGTCTACTACCAGGACCGCTTTCTCTGCCGCGCCGTCTGCCAGGAGATTGCCGGGCAGACCATCAGCCTCAAGGACATCATCGCGGCCCGCACCGAGCAGCGCCGCTCCGTGCGCAATCAACTCACGGAGCGGCAGCAAGCAATCGAGCGGCTGCTGGAAGTACACAAGGCCCCGCCGGAGCCGCCGGCCCCCACCCCGGACCCGGAATTACCCCGCTTGAGGAGGTACTTTAATGAATAGCGTCGCCAGTCGCCCCGCCACCAGTAGCCGAGCGGTTGTCGCCTCGGCCCCACCGGCCGCCGAGGAGGAACCATTTATCATCACGAAGGAACATCGGCTCTTTGTGGAGTTCTGTGATAGTTGCCGGCAGGCGCGTTATATCGGGATTTGCCACGGGCCGCCTGGGGTGGGCAAAACGCTGTCGGCGCGGACGTACACGCAGGGGCTGGACAAAGGGCCGGTCCCCGGCTTCCCGATCTTCTACACCCCACAGGTCGCCAATAATCCCCGGCAGATCGCCAAGGAGATTACCCGGCTACGGGAAGCGGGCCGCTACCGGCGCTGGGTGGAGCGCAACTCAGAGACGGCCTGGGTCTGGCCGCCGCCGGATCGGACCGAATTGATTATCGTGGACGAAACTGACCGCTTGAAGATGCCGGGGCTGGAACAGTTGCGCGATATTTTCGACCGGGGCGGGATCGGCATGGTGTTGATCGGGATGCCGGGGTTGGAAAAACGGCTTTCGCGCTATCCGCAACTGTTTTCCCGCGTCGGCTTTGTGCATCCGTTCCGCCCGCTGTCTAACGAGGAGATGCAGTTCATCCTGACGCAAAAATGGGCCGAGCTGGGCTGGAAGCTGCGCCCGGATGATTTCGCCGACGCAGAAGCGGTAGCGGCGATTATCCGCATCACGGAGGGCAACTGGCGGCTACTGCATCGGCTGTGGCAGCAAATTGAACGGATTTTACAGATCAACAGCTTGCAAGTCATCACCAGCCGGGTGGTGGAAGCCGCCCGCGAAAACCTGATGATCGGGCAGTAGCGCCAGAATACGACAAGAGTACGACAATTGGGGTGTCTCGCCCCGAGTAAATCTACTACAGAGGTGCAACTCACTCCGTGCTGCACTTTACTACAGTGCTGCAATTAATTCGTTAGGCGACAAATAACCTCGAAGATTCCTACGCAAATAATCTTGAAATTCACACTTAAGGTGATGGCTAGTTCTTTACGGATCGCTGGAGGAATCGCAGAGGCAGCCGTAGCGTAGGTGGAAACCGAAGAAGGTAAAACAGGCGAGCGATAG
>Ga0209724_1004723_pt1 | contig 10637 bp, 10 predicted proteins | sample grotaG_FD_184143 | JGI IMG/M metagenome (GOLD analysis project Ga0209724, IMG submission 184143) | Glacier valley bacterial and archeal communities from Borup Fiord, Nunavut, Canada, to study Microbial Dark Matter (Phase II) -... | ecosystem: Environmental > Aquatic > Freshwater > Ice > Glacier ... | reverse complement strand
GGCTCGGCGGGCTCTGCCGCGCCGGCCGCGAAGTAATTCGCAGCTAGCTCACTAGCTCATTAACTAACTAACTAACTAACTAACTCACTAACTCGACGACGGTCGAGTGAGGCTCCACGCACGTGGGGCCTCTTCTCGTTTGGGCTATAACCGCTGCATGCGTTGGCTCGTTTTCTTCGCTTGTGCTGCCAGTGGCAACGGATGTCGCGGCGACAAATCGGCTCCGGGTGCGGGCAGCGCGAGCGCCGGCAGCGCGGTCGTCTCGCCGCCCGCGCCCGCGCCCGAAGCACCACTTCCGGTCGCGATCGGCGGCGATGGCTTGCCGCTCGTGTGTGGCGATTGGAAGGCTGCGATCGACAAGCTCGCAACGTGCAAGGAGCTGCCGCAGAACGCACGTGATTCGCTGCTCGCTGTGTACAAGGAAGCCTCTACCGGTTGGGGCCAATTGCCCGCGGATGCGAAAAAGAATCTGGCAGGCGTGTGTCATGCCGGCGCTGATTCGATCGTCAGGGGAGCGAAGGCAACCTGTGGGTGGTAGCGTCCGCCTCATGAAGACGATCCTGTTGTGCGTCGTGCTGGCGTTGTCGGGATGCAAAAAAGGCGGCGGTGGCGACTGCGCAAATGCGATCGGTCCGAGCATCGACAGGATGACGGCCGCCGGCGCGAAGCGCATGGAGGCCGCAAACGTCGCGCCCGAGATGAAGGCGAAGATGGACGAGGCCGCGAGCAAGCTGAAGGTCGCGATCATCAATCGCTGCACGACGGATAAGTGGTCGAACGACGTCGTCGATTGCTACAAGAAGGCCGAGAAGCGCGAAGACCTCAGCGCGTGCCGCGCGAAGCTCCCCGAAGATCAGGCGAAGGCACTGCACACCGACGAGCTTGGCGTGATGACATCGCTCGGCGTCGGGCGTGGCATGATGGGTGGCCACGGTGGTCCCGGCGGTCCCGGTGGTCCGCCGCCCAGCATGGGCGCATCACAGCCGTCGGGCTCGAATGCCGTGGGCACGCCGTCGCCTGCACCGCCTGCACCGCCTGCACCGCCTGCACCGCCTGCACCGGTTGCCGGCTCGGCCGCTGCTGGCTCCGGCATGTAGACCGAGCGGATCCGCGCGGCAGATTGTTCACGACGCACACTTGTCGCGTTCGCGCGCACGCGAAACGCTGCCAGCATGAAGAAGTCGCTCTTTGTCGCGCTGCTCCTTGGCACGTCTGGCATCGCCTTCGCGGAGCCGACGATCACCGTCTCACCCGCTGCGATCCACCCCGGTGACCCGGTGCTCGTCACCGTGACGGGCACGACCGAGCCGCCGCAGGGCAAAGCGGGTGGCCAACCGCTCGTGTTCTTCGCTGCCAAGACCGGCTATCAGGCCGTGTTCGCCGCGCCGCTCGCGATCAACGAAGATCACATCCTGGTCGAATTCTCAGGCGGTCCGAAGCCAGTCTCGGTCGCGGTCACCGCGAAGACGTTTCCCGAGACCAAGCTCGTCGTCGAGGAGGAACTCGCGAATCCCGACAAAGCCGATCGCGAGAAGATCGACGCCGACAACAAGGCGATCACCGAGGCGTACGAGAAAGGCAACCACGCGCCACAATTCACGCACGCGTTCAAGCGGCCACCGGGCAGCGTGACCTCGGTGTTCGGCGAGTGGCGCACGTTCAACGACGGCCATCGCTCGCAACACCTCGGCCTCGATCTCGGCGCGCGCGAGGGCTCGAAGGTCTCGGCGGTTGACGACGGGACGGTCGTGCTCGTGCGCGACACCCTGCTCGCGGGCAATGTCGTCGTGGTCGCACACGGCGCGGGCATCTGTTCGCTGTACTTTCACCTCTCGAAGACGCAGGTCGCCGGAGGCGATCCGGTCAAGTTAGGTACCGTGATCGGCCTTGCCGGTCATACCGGTCGGACGACCGGACCCCACCTCCACATCAGCATGCACGTCGGCGGCGCGATGGTCGATCCGGCCGCGTTCTTCAAGCTGGCGATCGCGCCCGCGAAGGCGACTACCGCTGCGAAGTGAGGTCGCGCGTGATGTTCTTCTGGTGCGCTTCGATCGTGCCGCCGCCGATCTCGATCAACTTCGCATCGCGCAGAAACTGCTCGACGCGAAACTCGGAGCAGTAGCCCCAGCCGCCGAGCACCTGGACCGCGGCATCCGCGACTTCCTTCGCGGCGGTCGAGGCGAATAACTTCGCGGCATCCGTCCCGAGTCGGTTGCGCGACTGCGGACCGACCGTGCTGGCGACATTGTACGTGAGCGCGCGCATGGCTTCGAGCTTGGCGTAGCTCTCGCCGATGTAGCGCTGGATCTGGCCGTGCTCGGCGATCGGCTTGCCAAACGTATGGCGCTCTGTCGCATACTTGACCATCACGTCGACGCAGCGCCGCGCGATGCCGATGCTCATCGCTGCGAGTCCGAGCCGCTCGATCTCGAGGTTGCGCATCATGTTCGTGACGCCGCCGCCTTCGGTCCCGACGAGGTTCTCTGCGGGCAGGAAACAATCCTCGAAGATCAGCTCGCACATCGTCGAGGACCGCATACCCATCTTCGAAATCTTCGCGCTGGTCGAGAATCCCCTGGTGCCGCGCTCGACGACGAACGTCGTGATCCGGCCCTCGACCTTCGCGTACACGAGGGCGAGCCCGGCCTCGGGACCGTTCGTGATGAACGTCTTGCGACCGTTCAGCACGTAGCCATCGGCTGTCTTCTTCGCGACCGTGCCCATGCCGAGCACGTCGGTGCCGACCGCGGGCTCGCTCATGCCCATGCAGCCGACGACCTCGCCGCTGATTACGTTAGGGAGGTACTTCTTGCGCTGCGCGGGGTTGGCCGCCCAGTAGAAGTTGTTGACGAATAACAGCGCGTGCGCGAGGTAGCCGAGCGCGAACCCCGGATCCGAGTACGAAAGCTCGTCGTGCACGATGCACGATGCGAGCGCATCCATGTTCGCGCCACCATCGGCTTCGGGGATCGTGATGCCGATCAGGCCGAGCGTGCCGAGCTCGCGCAAGAGACCCGTATTGAACGTGCCTTTCTCGTCGTGCTCCATCGCCTGTGGCTCGACGCGTGTCGCCGTGAATTGGCGAACGGTCTGCCGCAACAATTCATGTTCTTCGGTCTGCCCCATCATCATTGCCCGGACCTTACCCGACGAATGTGGCCTACCGTTCGGTAGGAATAGCTGCCGACCGTTCGGTAGGATGTTACATGCCCAAGCCCTCCGTCGCGCGCTGGCTCGAAGGTGGTCCTGCCGTGTTGTTCGCGAACCCGACCGCGCAATCGGGGAAGGCGGCGGACTGGATTCGTCACGCGCGTGCGCTGCTGGACGAGGCGGGCGTGCCGCATCGGTTTGTTGCTACCGAACCGAACGGTGCAACCGTCGTGCGCGTCCGCGAAGCGATCGACCGCGATGGCGCGCGCCTCGTGATCTACATGGGCGGCGATGGCACGTTCGCCGAGGTCGCGAAGGGCTTGCTCGGATCCGATCACGCTGGCGACGTCGCGATGGGGATGTTGCCGACCGGCACCGCGAACGATCAGGGCAAATCGTTCGGGCTCGATGCCGGGCAGGGCGCGCTCGAGCGCAATGTCGAGGTCGTCGCTGCCGGCCATACGGTCGGGTGCGATGTCGGCACGCTCGTGATCGATCGCGGCACCAAGGAGATCCATCGCGACCTGTTCTTCGATTCGTTTTCGGTCGGGCTCGGTGCCGCGAGTCTCGCGACGCGCAATCGCGATCGTCAACGCGTGCGCAAGATTCCCGGGCTCGGTGCGATCTATCGCGACCAGCTCGTCTACGCAGGGGCGCTCGCGCGTCACCTCGCGGAGAGCTACGTGGTCGATACCAAGTTCGATCTCGATGCGGTGATCGATGGCAACGTGCGCAACTGGCCGGGCCTGCTCGACGTCATCGTGAAGAACACCAAGATCTTCGGTGGCGAATGGATCTTTGATGCGAATTCCGAGTCCGATGACGGCCTGTTCGAGCTCGTTCCGGTCGCGGGTCGCCGCGACTTCACCGCGAAGTTGCTCGGCGGCTTACGCGCGAGCCCGATCGGCACCGCCGAGCTCGAGCAGCTCGGCATCGAGACCGAGCCCGCCGTCTCGGGCACGCGGATGGAGATGGTCGTACGGACCAAGACCAAGGCACTCCCGGCCGCGCAGGTCGACGGCGAGGAGATCCCGGCAGGCGAGCGCTACGTCGTCGAGGTCGCGAACCGCGCACTCCGGCTGATCGTGCCGCTCGAGCATGTCGATCCGTCACATACCGATCTCAGTGCAGCTGTGAGCACACGCTAGTGCGCAGTGGAGAGCGTGGACCCCGCGGTTTGCGATGTCCTCGCGTGTATGTCTGCACGGATAGCGCATGGCGTGTGACTTGCTGAAGGAGTCGTTGCCCGCGCATTTCCATTTCTGGACGTGCGTACATTCGTCAATACCCTCATCATCAACGCGAGTGTGTGCACGAACGCGGGCACCTTTTCTAACGCTGATCGTCGCCGCTGGTTGCGGCGGGCAGCCCGCTGTACCCAAACCGTCGCCCCCGATCGTGGAGACCACGACGAGGGTCCGGAGCTGTGCCGAAGCCGCGGTCGGCATCGAGCAAGCGACGCGGGCGATCCGGCCACCCGAAGGTTCGATCGTCCAGCCCATGCGCGCGCGCTGCGCCGATGATCACTGGGCCAGCGACGCGATCGATTGCTTTGCCACGATGAAAGAAGGCGAGCTCGCGAGGTGCGCGAGCATGCTCCCGGAAGAGTCGCGCCATCAGATGTTCGCGGCGCTCGGTGGTACGGACCAAGCCGCAGTCGCGATCGCGAAGCTCCGGCTCGCCGACATGCACGTCGGCGTCACGGCGTGTGACGAGCTGTTCGCCACGGCGCGCGAGCTCATGGGGTGCGAAGCCATTCCGCTCGCGACGCGCGCCGAGATCGGGCCGCAGATCGCTGACTCGTGGGATCTACCGGACAAGCTGCCCGCCGACGCGCAAGCACGCATGACCACCGTATGCACGCAATCGCGAGAAATGCTGCGGCAACAGTTAGTTACGGCCGGCTGCCAGGCGATACCGTAGCCCTCTGGGTAGCCCTTTACGAACCCCGAATTTCAGCCCATCCTCCTCGCATCAACCCCCGTCAGGAGCTGTGATATGGCTGATGTCTTCATTTACGATGCACTTCGTACGCCGCGCGGTCGCGGCAAGGCCGGCAAGGGTGGGCTCTCCGCGATCCATCCCCAGGAGCTGCTCGCGCAGACCCTGAACACGATGGCCGAGCGCCGCAACCTCGACAAGAACTTGGTCGAGGATGTCGCGATCGGTTGCGTGACGCAGACCAGCGAGCAAGGCGCCTGCATCGCGCGCACCGCGCTGATCGCCGCGCAGTGGCCCGAAGATGTCACCGGGTACACCGTGAATCGCTTTTGCGGCTCGGGTCTCGAAGCGGTCAACGGCATCGCAGCAAAGATCGGCGCCGGTTTTTTGCAAGCCGGTATCGGCGGCGGCGTCGAGTCGATGTCGCGCGTGCCGATGGGCTCGGACACCCAGTTCCTCGACGCGGGCAACGAAAAGTTGCGCAAGCGGTTCTTCCTCGTGCCGCAGGGCATCTCGGCCGACCTCATCGCGACGCGTGAGGGGTTCTCGCGCGCCGATGTCGACAACTACGCGCTCCACAGCCAGCAGAAGGCGGCGCGCGCGATCGAAGAGAAGCGGTTCGCGAAGTCTTTATTCGCGGTCAAGGCCGATGACGGTTCGCTCGCGCTCGAGCGCGACGAGCATCCGCGTGCGGACACCACGCTCGAAGGTCTCGCCGGTCTCAACGCCGCGTTCGAGAAGCTCGGCGCGATGAAGGTCGGCTACAACGGCGAGTCGCTCGATCAACTCGCGCTCCGGATCTATCCCGACACCAAGGTGATAAACCACGTCCACACCGGCGGCAACAGCTCCGGCATCGTCGACGGCGCGGCCGTCGTGTTGATGGGCTCGAAGGAGTGGGGCACCAAGGCGGCTCAGAAGCCGCGCGCGCGGATCCGCGCGATCGCGACCGCGGGCGCCGAGCCCGTGATCATGCTGACGGCGCCGGCGCCGGCGTCGGAGCGCGCGCTCAAGCAGGCCGGGATGTCCGTCAAGGACATCGATCTGTGGGAGATCAACGAGGCATTCGCGACCGTGCCGATGCAGACCGCGCGCAAGCTCGGGATCGACATGGACAGGGTCAACGTCAACGGCGGCGCGATCGCCCTGGGCCACCCGTTGGGTGCGACCGGCGCGATCCTGCTTGGCACGGTCCTCGACGAGCTCGAGCGTTCGAACAAGTCCACCGCGCTGATCACGCTGTGTATCGGTGGCGGCATGGGCATCGCGACGATCATCGAGCGCGTCTAAGTCTGATAGGTTGCCGCCGTGCTCTGGCGGCTGTGCGCTGTACTCGTGGCGGTCGGTGGTTGCGAAGCTCCTCCGGTTCTCGAAGAGCCCGCACCAACGCACTACGTGATCGCGCCGGCACCATCGGTGTTTCCGCTCGGGGTGGCGCGCGGCCGGGTCGGTCGCGGCACCGCTCCGCAACGCGTGGCGCTCGCGACGCTCGAAGGTACCGCACTCGTTGACTCCGCAGCGCCCTTCAGCGCGCCGGCGCTGTGGACGCTCGATACGACCGGCCACGGTGCGTACGCGTTCCTGGGCGCGGGCGGCGCGGTCGAGCAGATCACGCTCGATCCGATCGCGGTGACGTGGCGGTTCGCGTGCAACGCGCCGATCGTCGGCACGAGCAACTTCGGGGTGGTGTGCGGCGATGCGAAGGGCACGCGCACGCTCGATGTCACCGGCAAGGTGACGTGGGAGCAACCCGCTTCGTTCGTGATGATGGATGGTCCGCGGATCGCGGTCGCCGCACCGGCGGGCCTCTCGGTGATCGCGGCCAAGGATGGTCACGAGCTCTACGAGCTCGCCATGCCCGCAGGTGCGCGCCCGCTCGCGGTGTGCGATGGCGAAGCGTACGTGCTGCTCGCCGATGGCCGGCTGCAGAAGCTGGTGCCTGGCGCGAAGAGGCCTGCGTTCACGCTCGCGCTCGGCAACACCGAGACGATCGCGAGCACGGACGCGTGCACGGTGCCCGCGGCGCCGATCCTCGTCACGATCGCGGGCGAGCGTGGCACCTCGGTGGTCTCGATCGATCGCAGCGCGGGCACGGTGCTGGGCCGCGTCGAGGACGTCCACGGCATGTGGCCTGCGCGCGGCCCCTTCGCAGATACGATCGAGATCGCGACGAGCACTGGCGTGGCTCGCTGGGATCGCAAGCTGCTCTCGGGCCAGCCGCTCGATCTGCCACCGCTCGGCGCGCTGCTCGCGAGCCACGGCACGCGCCGCCTCGTGCGCGCGACCCCGGCGACCGCCGTGCTGCTCGATGCCGACGGCATCGCGGCGTACCTCCCGATCCGCGAGCCGAGCGCGGTCCTCGGCGATGCGACCGTGTTCACCGGTACGCGCTTGATCCAGCTCCCGCGGCGCTGGCAGGGACCGCTGCATCTCGGCGGCCATGTGCCCCTCGCCGTGCCTGCGGAGCTGCGCGATCTGCCGGCGCCGGTCGCGGCACCTTCGCCGAGTGCCGCGCCGTTCGGCCTCGGGGCGACGCTCTCGGGCACGACGATCGTGGGGACGTCGCTGTACGTCGCCACCGACGGTGGCGTCGCGCAACTGGATCTCGCGAAACTCGCGTGGGGTTGGCACGTCGCCGAGCCCGGCGCGCGCGCGCTCGTCGCCGATGCGACCACGATCGCGTTCGCGACCGAGCGCGATGTCGTCGTGCTCGATAGCAATGGCGGCAAGCGCACGCGGATCGCTGTGCACGCCGAGGCCTTGGGGCTCGCGGGTGTGCTGTTGCTCGCGCGCACGACGTCCGCGACGTATGTCTACGATGCGGTGACGGGCTCGTTGCTCGGCGTGCTCGGGAGCCGTGTCGTGCCTCTCGCGCTCGAGGGTATGGAGCTCGCGATCACGTACGAACAGAATCGCATCGTCGCGCGGCTACCGCGCGTCCACCTGCTACCGGTGTGGTCGCTCGAGGTCGCGGGCGTCGTCACGACGCTCGAGCGTTCGGGCGACGGGGTGCTGGTCGGACTCGAAGATGGCGATGCGTACTGGCTCGATGCCCGCACCGGCGCGGCGACCGCGGTGCCCGGGCTCGGGCTCGCGTGGCATGCGAGTGGCGATGCGATCACGGGGGAAGCGCCGGGCGGTCCGATTCCACCCGCGGTGATCGTGCCTCCGCCGGGCAAGCCCGAGATCTACGTGCCGACCGATCTCGAAGCAGCGCCCGCGATCGCGACACCATGGCCGCCGCCGCCGCGCATGCCTGCGAGCTGGGAGCTGACGATCTACGACCGGGCGGGCGGGGTGCGAGCGCGCAACGACTACGCGTGGCTCGAAGGGGTAGCCGGCTTGCGCATGGGCACGGCGCCGTTCGTCTACACCGCGGGGGCCGAGGCGCTCGTGATCGATAGCGTGCGCGGCGATCCGCTGCGACGCGTCAGGTTAGCGGCGCCCGCTGCCGGCGACGCGTTCTCGACGATCGTCGACGGGCGCGCCGTCGTCGGAATGATCCTCGCCGGGCCGCTCCGGCTGGTGGTCTTTTAGTGCTACAGATCGAGCATGGCTCTTCCGCTTCGAGCTGCGTTGCGCTCCGCTGGCCGCTTCATGGTCAAGAACCCCACGACGATGCTGAGCATGGCGCGCCATGCGCTCGGCATGCGGATCGCGGTGCCCTTGGATTCGCTGCGCTGGTTCATCGCGAACACGCCGCCTTCAAAGAAGGCGCCGCAAGACATCACGATCACGCCGCGCCCGCCCGCGATCGGGCTCGGCGCCACGATCGATCTGATGGGGACCACGGTTCGCGCCGGCGCCTCGATCCGGATCGAGCAGATCGAAATCACCGATCACAAGTTCAAGGTCACGCTGCGGATCAGCGATGTCACGATGAAGGTGCTCGGCGAATCGTTCACGCCGGTCGCCGGCCTCATCAAGAGTGGCGCGCTCGATCTCTCCAAGCCCGGCAACCTCGCCAAGTTCATGCCGAAGAAGCCGCCAGTGCTCGTCGAAGCGCATGACGACATCGTCGTGCTCGATCTGATGCAGAACCCGAAGTTCGCCGAGAATGACAAGGTTCGCGCCCTGCTCGGCACTGTCACACCGGTCATCCAGGTCTCGGGCCTGTCGACCGAGGGCGACTTCTTGATCCTGCAGCTCCGCGCGTCGCCGTTCGGTCTGCCGCGTGCGATCAGCGCCGCGCGTCAGCTCGCTGCCGGATAGGCACGCGAGCAGTGTCCGAGTCCGTCGCGCTCGAGAGCACCGATAAAGCGGCGCGCTACGCCGAGCTCCTGCCGCAACTCGCGAGCCTCGTCGAGGGTGAACCTGACCTTGTCGCGAACCTCGCGAACCTCACAGCCGCGCTCCGGGTCTGCGTCCCGAGCGCGAGCTGGATCGGCTTCTACATCGCGCGCCAAGGCGAGCTCGTCCTGGGGCCGTTCCAGGGCAACGTCGCCTGCGTGCGGATCAAGTTCGGCAAGGGCGTGTGTGGCACCGCCGCCGCCGAGCAGCGCACGGTGATCGTTCCCGATGTCGAGCTGTTCCCCGGCCACATCGCGTGCGATACCGGCTCGCGCTCCGAGATCGTGGTCCCGATCGTGCGCGCGGGTGCGGTCGTCGCGGTGCTTGATCTCGACAGCTACGACCTCGCGGCGTTCGACGACATCGACGCTGCCGGCCTCGCTCCGATCGCGGCCCTCGCGGCGCAGTTCGCATGGTGAAGTGGCTGTTGTTCGCGACGCTGGTCGGCTGCCAGAGCCACGAGCACGATGCGGCGCCGCGTGTCGAGACCGGCAGTGCGGTCGCTTCCGATGCGCGCCTCGTGCGTGATGGCGACGAGCCGCGTGCCGATGCACGCGTGAAGGTCGACGAGCCCGAGTCCGAACCCGATCCGGGCAAGCAGATCTACAGTCTCGGTGCGCTGCCCGCGTGGCAGGCCGTCGTCGATCGCAACCTGTATCTCGATCGCCGCGGCCAGCACGGGGTTGTCTACGGCACGCTCGGCGAGCCGATCACGATCCCAGCAACCGGCAGTGGCGACGCTGCGCTCGCCGCGGTCGCGACGCCGTACCTCTGGCTCGTCGACGATACCGAAGGTAACGGCGCGCTCGCGATTCGCGTGCTGCCGAGTAACTCCGCCAAGGCCGGCGATCGGATCGCGTTCGCGGGCGCCTGGGCACTCGACGATCAGCGCCGTTACTTCTGGCAGGCCTCGCTCGCTACCGCGCTCGTGCCGGCGCCGCCATCCAAGCTCAAGGAGCTCAAAGAACCGGCGGCGCTGCCGGGCCACACGATCACGAACGGCGAGCTGCCTTCGGGTGCGCGCCAGATCAGCCTCGCGAAAGAAAACGACGCCGCGTACTTCACCGTCGTCGGTGCGGTGCCGCTCGCCGATGGCGATGGCTGGCTCGTCGCCGACGAGCTCGGCAGTACACCCTACGCGCTCCTCAACATGCCGGGCGAGCGCGCGAGCTTCGGTGCGCAAGATCTACGCACCACCGACGAGCACTGGTCACTTCGCCGAGGCTGGACCTACTGGGTGCGCATCGGTCCCA
>Ga0209724_1004722_pt1 | contig 10639 bp, 7 predicted proteins | sample grotaG_FD_184143 | JGI IMG/M metagenome (GOLD analysis project Ga0209724, IMG submission 184143) | Glacier valley bacterial and archeal communities from Borup Fiord, Nunavut, Canada, to study Microbial Dark Matter (Phase II) -... | ecosystem: Environmental > Aquatic > Freshwater > Ice > Glacier ... | reverse complement strand
AGCGCGAAGACGCGAGGGGAACCCCGATTGCTGGGGTGGTGCGGGCAGCCTGTCCCCCGGCCCCGCGTCAGCGGAGAGCCGGAGAGGACAGGCAACACGGCCCTGACAATCGGGGTTGCCGGGCCGCCGACGTGCGGCTTAGGAATGCCCAGTGAGACGGGGCGAGGCCGAGGTCGAGCGCCCCAGTGAGAACCGCTGAGTTAACCGGCTATCGTGACATCGCCGGTGGCCCTGGGTTGTTGCGCCACGTCCGGCAATTATGACCGCCTTGGCCACCCTGCCCGTCGGACCGCACGGCCCGGGGATCATGATGCTCGAGCGGCGTCATCGTCAGCTCGCTTCGGCCAGATCCAACGCTGCACGATCGGCATCCTGGCGGCGGTAGATCGCCTGTCGGCTCACACCGAGCAGGGTGGCGATTTCGGTGACTGTTGGCGGTGGGTCCGACTTCATGAGGCGCTTGGCCTGCTCCCACTGCGCGGACGAGATGGAGGCGGGACGGCCGAAGCGGGTCCCTGCGCGCTGTGCAGCGGCGATGCCGGCCATGGTGCGCTCGTGATTGAGGTCATCGCATCCAATGCTCTCTCAATTACGCTAAACTCGAACGAACCACGAACGCCGCCACCGTCATGCAGCCATGTTCATTCGGCCGAGGTTGAGCGGCCGCCGCCCGGTCGGCATTGCGGCGGCGCGGTCCCACAGAAAGTCTCCAGAGAAGGCGATGTGGCCCCAGCCAACCGGCGACGTATGCGCCAGCAAGTCGTCGGGCACGTCCTCGCCGATCGCGTGGAGATGCGCCACCGCATCGGCGATATAGGTTGAGTTCCAGTAGACGATTGCCGCGATGACGAGGTTCAGGCCTGACGCCCGGAACTGCTGCGCCTCGTGGGTGCGATCGGCGATGCGGCCCTGCTTGAACGTGCAGATCGCCTGCGTCAGGAAATGGCGCTGTTCGGACTTGTTCAGGCCAGCCTGACAACGCCGGCGCAGGGCCGGGCTCTCCAGCCAGTCGAGCATGAAGATCGTCCGCTCGACACGGCCGATCTCGCGAAGTGCGAGGTCGAGCTGGTTCTGGCGCTCGTATGCGGCGAGCTTGCGCAGCATCGCCGACGGCAGAACGGTGGCCGCCTTCATCGACGCGACGAGGCGGATGATATCGTCCCAGTGTTCACGGATGACGTCGACCTTCACGCGGGCACCCATCAGCGGTTTGAGCGACGGATAGTGCCCGGGCGCTTCGATCGACGCCATGCGCCGATCAGGAAAGTCGCGCAGCCGCGGGCAGAAGCGGAAGCCGAGCATCCGGCAGAGCGCAAAGACGTGATCGGTCGCGCCGCCGGTGTCGGTGTAGTGCGTGTCGATCTCGAGGCCAGTGCCATGGTGGAGCAGACCGTCGAGCACATAGGGCGCTTCGTGCGTCGCGGCCGAGATGACGGTGACGTGGTACGGCCCGTGCTGATCGGAGACGTGCGTGTAGAAGGAGAAGCCCGGATCGACACCGTACTTGGCGTTGAAGTCGCCGGCACCGCTGCCGCGCTTGCCCGAACGGAAGAACTGCCCGTCCGACGACGACGTCGTGCCCTGACCCCAGACGGCCGCGATCGGCAACGCGTGATGGGCATCGATGATGCGGGCGAGCGCGGCCTTGTAGTTCTCGGGCGCGATATAGGCCGCTTTCGTCCAGATCAGCTGGTCGGGAGTGACGCCCTGGCTCGCGTCGGCCATACGCGCGAGCCCAAGGTTCGAGCCGTCGGCGAGGATCGCCGCAAACAGCGCGTTCTCGTTACCGTGCTGCTCGCCGGTTCTGACGTTGATGAAGCCGAGCGGGAAGCCAGTCGCGCGGGCGACCTCGTGGAGCAGCTCGGTGATCCGTACGCGCGGCATCAGTCCGTCGATCCGTGCCGCGAGCGCCTTGGCGGCGGCGGACTCCTCGGCACGCACAGGCGTGATCGACAGCTTGTCGCCGTTCAGCGTCACGCCCTCGACTTGGCCCAGTGCGAGGCGGCGCGCGAAGCGCTTCAATCGCCAGTCGAGTTCGCGGCCGCGATCGGCGATCCACTCGTCGGCGGTCGCAGGCAGCTTCAGGCCGGCGGCGACCGGCGCGGCTTCGGCGGCGGGCAGCAGATAGCTGTCGAACTTGCGGTAGTTGGCCGAGCGCTCGACCCAGACATCGCCCGAGCGCCACTTGTTGCGCAGGTGCGCCATGATGCCGGTCTCCCACAACCGGCGATCGGGTCTGCCGCCGTCTTCTGTGATCAACGTGCGCAGTTCCTTGCGGAACGGCATCGGCGCGTTCGGCGGCACGTCGCGGCGTCCTGAGCGGTTCATCTCGCGAAGCGTGTTGACCGCGGCGATCGTCGATGCGCTGCCGCGCCCCGCCTTAAAGTCGATCGCCTCGAGCAGCAGCGGCGCGAACTTGCGCAACCGGCTCCACTGATCGGCGGCACGGACCAGCGGGTTCTCGTCTGCAAGCTCGGCGATGCTGCGCGCCTCGGTCCGGGCGCGCAGCAGCTTGTCCCAGCCCACGGCGGCGTCGACCGCGGCGAAGCCATCGCTGCCGCTCTCCTGCGCTTCCGCCAGTGCCGCTACCGTGCGGTCGAACAGCCGCATGATGCGGCCGACGTCGCGTTTCGTTCCGGCGTAGTGCTTCTTCTGCTTGTTGTTGCCGCGCGTGAAGCTGCCGCCGATGATGCGATCAGCCATATCGAGCGCGGCATCGATGAGCTTCGCCTCAAGGTCGAGGATCATCGCCGCCAGCGTCGCACGGCGGCGCGACGGCGTGTAGCGGCCAATGAGCTGCGCTGGCGAGGCGCGTGCTTCGCGAACGAGCTGGCGAAGCCGTTCGGCATGAATGGCGTCGCCGATGGTGACCGGCAGCCCGATGTCGCGGACGCGGGAAAGCCGGTCGAGCAGACCGCGAACATTATCGGGTGTGGGCGCGGTTGCGACCTCGCGCAGCCAGGCGAGCGGGGTCACTCCGGTTTGCGGATCGACGTCGAGCAGCGCGTCGAGCTTGCCCAGGCTGTCGACGGGCACGTCGGCGAGCAGCGCGTCATAGGCGCGTTGCCGGGCGCGGGCGCGCCCGGCAACGGCAGCGCGTTCGATCACCAACGGCGACGGCAGCGTGATGCACGAGGCTCGCAGTGCCTCCGTAATGCCCGCAACAATCGGTACGCCGCGATCGGTCGACCATGCGGCCGCGGTCGCAGCGTCGATCAGCAGCGGCAAATCGGCGTTGGCCGGCGGCCGCAAGCCGAGCGCCGCTTCCGCCTCGCGGGCGTGATCGGATGCGGTGGCGGGCCGCACGGCGTAGCCGTCCAACGCCGACGTGGGCACACCGATCTGCTCGCCCATGAACGCGACCAGATGGGCAGGTGCACCGGCCTCGAGCGTGAAGCCGAACCCGGGGTGCCGCAGCAGCGCGAGGTGGACGGCAAAGCCGATCTGGTTGGCGCTGCCGCGTCGCGCCGCGACCAGCGCGAGGTCGTTGGTCGACAGCATATAATGCCGCGCGAGATCCTCGCGGGCGGCGGGTACGCCGAACAGCGCCTGCCGTTCGGTTTCGGTGAGGAGTTCGCGTCTTGCCATGACCAGGGTCCGTCCACAAAAGGCTGATGAAGACTGTGGACTTACATGCCTTTCGAGACGTAGTCTCTGGACGGGTTTGGGGCACGTTGCGCGGGTGTCCGTCCGGCGTCCCCAGACCGAGCGTTTGCGGGACGCAAATAGCCGGCGTCGGCTGATCGGATAGGGAGGAAAACGATGTCAGCATCGCAAAGACCAAGTGCATTGGCGACGAGCCTGCTGACGGGAGTTTTGTTATTTTTCGGCTTGTTGATCCGGGGATGGCTTTTCCCGTCAGAACACTCGCCTTGGTCCGCAGCACTGATCGGCGTCATCTGTTGGTTTATTGCTTACCGGCTACTGAGGCTCGGAAAAGGCACGACTTCGTGACCGGCATTTTGGGGTACGCACGGGTAAGTACGGGCGACCAGGACGTCGCCGGGCAGATGATGCGCCTCGAGCAGGTTGGCGCGATCAAACTCTTCACCGACGTCCGCTCAGGTAAGTCGATGGACCGTCCCGGGCTGACCGAACTGCTAGCCTATGCACGCGCGGGTGACACGCTCGCGGTGGTCCGCCTCGACCGGCTCGGTCGATCGCTCGGCGAGCTGCTGACCGTGGTCAAGGAATTGAAGGAGCGCGGAGTCGCGCTGCTCAGCTTGGAGGAGAAGATCGATACTTCGTCGGCGGCGGGCGAATTGGTGTTCCACGTCTTCGGTGCCATCGCCCACTTCGAGCGACGGCTGATTGCCGAACGGACCAAGGACGGCATTGCCGCCGCGCGCGCCAAGGGCAAGGTGCCGGGGCGGCGACCGCTCGATCCGGACAAGGCACAGTCGGCACTGAAGCTCGTCGCAAGCGGAGTGTCACCCGCCGATGCGGCCAAACAGCTCGGGCTCGGGCGCGCGACAGTCTATCGCGAGATGGCATTGGCCGGTGTCCGTCGCAACGCTTAGGTCGCGACCGGGGAGAACTACGACTGGGATCTGAAATCCTCTAATGTTCTGCGTTCGACGTAATATATGCGTTAAGTACATAGCTGTTTAATTTCGGAGCCTATATCTGCTCGACAAATACGACTCCAGGGCGACCGGTTCGTTGGTCATGATCATGTTTGCGCCGAGATCGATCTGGCGGCCCCAGACCGCCTGCGGATCGCGCACCGCGACGGCGTCGCCCTCTCCTGCCGTGTCGTCGGCGAACATCGTCGCGGTCCAAACCCGCTCGTGACGTAACTTGGCGACAGCGGTACCTTGATCGAGATACCCTGCCGTTCGCCATTTCACATGTATCAGATTAGCGGGCGTGGAACGGCACCGCGCCATCGCCGCGGTCAGCGGCCCATCGGTGTCGAACGCGATCGGGAAGACGACGACCTTGTCCCAGAACGGGCGGATGCGGCTGAGGAGATCATCGTTGCGGCATTCGTAGAAGAAAATCGCCTGCTGCTCGACTTGCGCCGCCTGCAGCAAGGCGAACGTTGCCGCCTCGCTCTTGTCCTTGACATCCATGACCATCCACAGCGCGCCGCGTGCCGCCTCGAGGTACGCCGCCAGCGTCGGGATGCGCTCGCCAGTTAACGCTGCTCCTGCGCCGCCGCTGCCAACGCGCAGGTGCAGCTTCTGAAGTTCGGCAAGGGTCAGCTCCGCCACCGCGCCGTGGCCGTCGGTCGTGCGGTCGACCGTCGGGTCGTGCATGACCACCGCGACGCCGTCGCGGGTGTGGCGGATATCGAGCTCGACACCGTCGATACCGGCCGCGACACATGCCTTCACCGCGGCGATCGAATTTTCCGGCGCGCTCGCGTGACAGGCGCGATGGGCGATGACGATGACGTCGCCGGGCGTCGGGTGCGCCAGTCGTTCGAGCCGCGGTGCCCACGGCGCGGCAGCGGTCAGCAGCATGGCCGCGGCGAGGAGGGACCCGGCCCTCACCAGTGCTTCGTCAGCGATAGGGTAAAGGTCCGCCCGAAGATCGAGCGGCCGACCGTGGCGTTGCCGACCGTACCAGACCCGAGCACGGCACCGCGCGCGTTGCCTTCGGTCAGGCCGATCGCATTGGTGACATTGCCAACCAGCGTGCGCACCTCGATGCCGCTCGGGTGCTTCAGCGTCAGGCCGAGGTCGAGAGTCGAATAAGCGGGCAGCACGCTCAGGTTCGAAAAGTCCTGGAAGCGCCGGCCGACGGTATAGAAAGTCGCAAAGAGGCGCGCGTCGAGCGAGCGGACGCCGAAGCTGTACGACGGCTCGATCGACGCCTGAACACGCGGCGTTCGTGAGATTTCCTTGTTTCGCACGCTCTGCGCATTGACGCCGGTCAGCGTCAGCACGTTCGTCAGCCGCGGATCCTGATAGATGCCCGACGCGGTGATCTCGAAGCCCTTCAGCGGCGACCAGTTGCCCTCGACCTCGACCCCCTTAGTCTCGGTATCGAACAGGATATTCGAGGTGACGATGTTGCCGTTGGTGTCGGCGACCTGCGTGCCGGAGTTCAGATCCTTGAACTTCGAATAGAAGCCGACCGCGGCAAGCTGCAGGTGCCGTAGCGCGAGCCGCAGCCCGCCCTCGTACTGCTCGATCCGCGTCACGGGGATCGGGCCACCGCCGGGGAGCAGGGCGCCGGCGACGATCGTATCGAACCGCGGGAAGCTGAACGACCGGCTGTAGCGGGCGAACGCGTTGAAATGACTGCTCACCTCATAGCCGGTGCCGACCGTCAGGCTGCTGCCCTTCAGGTCTTCCGACCGGGCAATCGTGCTGACGACACCCTGAACGTTACGGGCGGCAAGCGGCCCGGTCGGCACGGCGTTGACCGTGCCAAGCACGCCCTGCAGCCCGTGCTGCGAGCGGTCGACGTTGCGGTAGCCGATGTCGATCGACCACCCCGGCAGCGGATGCCAGGTATCGGCCGCGTAGAAGGCCAGCGCCTCGCCGTCCAGCGAACCGACGATGCTGCCCGAGCCATAGCTGACGAAACCGTTTTCAGTCACGTTGCCGACGACCGCGCCGGTCGCGTCGAGGGCCTGGATATCGAGCGGCGAAGCCTGGTTCCTGACGTTCATCAGGAGCGCATTGAGCGACTGCTTCTGCGCATAGTGATACGTGCTGTAATAGATTCCGCCGGTCAGGTCGTGCTTGCCGATCGGCGTGTCGAGCGACTTCTGCACATGGAAGTCGTTGGCATCGTACCGTAAGTCGGTGTTGATGCTATTCCAGTTGTTGACCATCACCAGGCCCCGCGTCGTCGCCGGGTCATAGGCGGTGTTCGTGCCGGCAAGCACGTACCGCGCTCCGACGACGCTCGCGCCGAAGCCCGTCTTCGCCCGGGTCAGCTGGCTCGCGAGGAACGTCGTCGCGTCGCTCGGTGAGGCGCCGTTGAAGATGCCGTTGAAGTTGATCGAGCCGCCAGTGTGTCGATACGTGTCGGTGACGGTGAAGCCGCTGCCAAGGTCGTAGTTGCCGCCCAGTGTCGCCGTGATGATCGCCGGGTGGATGCCGTCGCGCAGATCACGGTTGGTCGTCGTCGGCGCGCCGCTGGCGTCGGTCGTGCGCAGCGTCACGGTGCGGAACGCGGCGGAATTGAGCGTCCCGCTCGTCGGGTCGATCAGGTCTGATAGCGATTGGCCGAAGGTCGCCCCGGGCCGAGGATCGGTCAGCGGCACTGCCGTGTAGAAAATGCTCCGGTCATTCAGATATTTGACGTCGGCAAAGACCTTGCCGTGGTCGAGCCGATAGGTGGCACCGAACTTGATCTGGCCGCCGTCGTCGGCGCCGCTGTAGCCGGCCCGGCGCAGGCCGTCGTCGCGGCGATAGAAGCCGCTGACGGTCGCCGACAGCCGCTCGCTCAGCGGACCCGAAATCGCGCCGTCGACCCGCGCCCGGTTGCCGGTCCCGGTCTCCAGACGCAGGGCCGCGTCGAGCTTGTCGGTCCCGTGGCCGGTGATGAAGTTGACGACGCCGCCCGACGCATTGTCCGAATAGATCGGCGCGGTTCCACCGCGCACGACCTCGGCACGCTGCGTATCGAGGTCGACGCGGTACGCCTCGTCGATATTGACGAAGCGCTCGTAGTTGCTTTCGAACAGCGGCATGCCGTCCTGCAGGAAGTCGAGCAACCGCCAGCCGCTAAAGGGCAAGCCGCGCACGACGATGTTCTCACCGCCGCCTTCCCCGCCCGAGGCCTCGACGGTCAGTCCTGGGGTCGCCTTGAGCAGGTCGGCGACGCTACGGGGCGCGTCATCGGCGATCCGGCGCTTGTCGATTGTCGACACCGAGAATGGCGAGGTAAACTTGGCCCGCCCGGTGCGGGTGCCGGTGACGACGATCTCGTCGGGCAGGAAGATCTGCCCGGTCGGGTCGCCGGCGGCGCGTGGCCCCACCGGCCTGACGGCGCGAAGGCTGATGATCGAGCCGGTCTGCGAGGCTACTTCGAGGCCGCTATCGACCAGCAGCAGTTTGAGCGCCGCATCGACCGGCATCGTGCCGCTGACCGCCGGGGTGCGCTTGCCGCCGAGCTGTGCTGCCGGCGCGACGATCTGGATGCCCGCCTGGCGCCCGAACATCGGGATCGCTGTGACGGCCGCCTGCGCCGGAATATCGAACGTGCGGTCTTGCGCGATGGCAGGCTGCGCCAGCGCCATCGCGGCAAAGCCTGCCAAACCTGTCAATGGTCGAGAAATATTCATGCCTGCCCCCTGGACGGCACCATGTTGGTGCGGGCCGCCACGGACTAGATGATCGGACGGCATCCTTCCGCCACGGCGTCGCCAATAAAAATTAGCGGTTCCGCCGCAGGTGAATAACGCCGCCGGTCAGCGTCACGCGCGCCTCGAGGCTGGAAGCGATTGCGGTCGCAAAGCCGCGCGGATCGTTCGCGGCGAACAGTCCCGCGACCGGCTGACGGGCCAGCGCCGGATCGTCGATTTCGATCCGCAGCCGGGCATAGCGGTCGAACCGCCGCGCCGCGGCTTCGAGGGTCTCGCCTTCGAAGGCGAGCATCCCGTCGCGCCAGGCGAGCGTGCGCACGACCGCGTCCGCGGGCAGCACCTCGATGCTGGCGCCCGCCAGTTGTGGCGGGCGGGCAACCCGCAGTGCCGTCGGTGACGGCGCGTCGGCGATCATATCGTCGGCGATCGTCGCACGAACGTTGGCGGGCGCAAGCAGCGGCGCGCGTTCCGCCGCGACGGCCCGCGTTATCGCGACAACACCCTCGCGCACGACGACGACCACCGGCAAGTCGGGGATGTCGCGCACCGAAAACGCCGTTCCGACTGCCCGCACGAGAACGCCGCGGGCCTCGACGATAAACGGGCGGTCGCGGTCGTGCGCGACCTCGAAATAGGCCTGGCCGGCGACGAGACGGACGGCGCGGCGCGTCTCGCCGAAATCGAGCGTCACTGACGAGCCGGTGTCGAGCGTCACCGCGGATCCGTCGGGCAGCGAGACCCGCCTGGTCTCGCCGAAACCGCTGGTGATGGCGGCGGGTTCGAGCAGACGCGATATCGCCACACCACCAACCAAGGTAGCCGCCAGCGCAGTTATTCCGCGCAGCACGAAGCGCCGGGTCGGGTGGACCAAGGCGATCGGGGCCGCGCCGGCGATTTCCTGGCCAAGCACGCCGGCGCGCTCGCCATGGATCCAGATGGCCTCGGCCCGGGCCAGCGCGCCGACGTGCCGTGGATCCGTCGCGAGCCATTGCGCGAGGCTGTCCTGCTCAACAGCCGAAAGCCCGCGATCCCGCTTTGCCACCCAATCAGCGGCGCTGGCGTCAATCTTCGCTGCGGGTTCTCGTTTGGGCATCGAGACGCGGTGCTCCATCAATCATAGTTAGAGATGCGCGAACCGACGCTTTTCCGCCACGGCCAAATTGCGCCATGAGGTATTTGATCCCCGCGCCGATCTGCTTTTCGACGGTATTTTCCGAGACGCCGAGCTGGGCTGCGATCTCGCGCTGTGACAGCCCGTCGACCCGCCGCAACAGGAATGCCCGGCGGGTCTGCTTAGGCATCGCCGCAATGGCCCGGGCCACCCGCGCGAGTTCGTCGCGGCCGATCACCTCCTGCTCGGGCGACGGCAGGTCGGCTGCCGCATCAAGATCGCCGATGTCTGCAACGGTCGTGATCGACACGATCCGTGACCGGCGGAGTTTCTGGAGAATCAGCGACTTGGCGACCTGAAAAAGATACGCCCGTGGATCGACGATGTCGTCGACCGCATCGCGGCGGACCAGAACGGCATAACTTTCCTGAATGATATCGTCGATGTCGAACTCGCCCGAAACCGGCATCGACCCTAGCCACCTGCGTAATGCGGGCTCGTGCGGCAAGACGGCATACGCCAGCCAGCGACTTCGAGGAGCGACCGAGACCATTGCCCTGCTTTGCATATTTAGATGACAGGATTAATCTGATCGGACGACGGTCGCTCAATATCGGGCGGATGAGCAAGGCGAGGTGATGCTGAACTACGTTCGTGGTTCGTTCGTATTTAGCGTAATTGAGAGAGCATTGAATGCGATGACCTCATCTTGGTCGTTTGCCTCGAATTTGATCGCCAGCGGCATTCACGCCTTGCAGGTCGCCGATGCGAAAGCAGGTGAGGACACGGTGGGTGGTGCGACCCGCGACTGGCATTCTCACGCGCCGCCGCTGTAAGCCGCCCGTCCCAGCAAGTTGATGACGACATCGGCACCGGGGCCCGTCGCCAAGGCTACGTCGAGTGGCGCTTTACCGTCGAGCATCGCGTGAGGCCGGCCGAGGAACTCGCGAACTCTCCCCTTGTCCTGGTAGACACCCATCGCGAAGCTGAAGACCTTGGCAATTCGTGCGAGCCGATCGCCTTCTTCGCTGGTTAGCCGCCGCGATGCTGACTTCCTACGCCGATCAAGTGTCGCTTTGGGGATGAGACGGAATTTGAAGCGGGTGTCGTCGGGAGCGACTGCGTCAGCAAGGTGATCAAGCGCGCTGACTGGCAGGCCGCTCACGATTAAATTGGCGAGGCCAAGGCGCGTATCGCCGAAGCGTGGAGGCACCCCCAGCAGGTACTCAACCGTAGCGGGCTGCGTTGCCATAACCTCT
>Ga0209724_1004719_pt1 | contig 10640 bp, 9 predicted proteins | sample grotaG_FD_184143 | JGI IMG/M metagenome (GOLD analysis project Ga0209724, IMG submission 184143) | Glacier valley bacterial and archeal communities from Borup Fiord, Nunavut, Canada, to study Microbial Dark Matter (Phase II) -... | ecosystem: Environmental > Aquatic > Freshwater > Ice > Glacier ... | reverse complement strand
CCGCCCGACCTGCTGTTCCTGCAGCGCAAGTTCGTCGGCACCTTCCTGCTTTGCGTGCAGTTGCGGGCGAAGGTCGACCTGGCGCAGGCGTTCCACCCGCACCTCTGAACGCGTCGAGGCTACAGGCTCTCGACGATCCGGATGTCTCGCACGGCGCCGTGGTCCAATGCCCGTGGTACCTCCTGACAGGGCTCGCAGTCGTGTGCGGCGATGGCGGCGGCGACGCTGTCGAACTCGATCACGACGACCCGTTCATGCACGCCGGCCTCGAACCGTTGAGTCAAGCTACATCTCTCACTTGTCGCGGCGTCAACTGTCATGTGATGACGCAAAAACACTGTAGCCAATTTCGCCGGGGGGCGTGCATAACCATTGAAAATCACGACGAGCTCTCACTTCCGCTTTCGGCCGAGGCTGTGTGAAAACTTTGATCTTTGATGGCGTGAGTGCGACTCAGGAAAAAACGACCTCTCAGATCGCTCCGCATTGGACAATCGCCTTTGCGCCGAGGCTCGAAGGACCCCTCGAATGGTCTCCGAATTGCGTTTTGACACAGCCTCGGCCATGAGCGGAAGTTTGCCTCGCTGCGCCGAATGCCCGCTTCAGACTGACTACTGCCGCTCCGGTCTGCGACGCTGAACGTCAGCTGCTACCGAGAGCTGACGTTCGACTTCGCGGATGGTGGGCGTCCGCTGCACCCCAGAACCGGACGTTCGTCTTCGACTGCGGCGGGGCAGCCCAAGTGACTGCTCTCGCCGTGACCGAACTGGAGCTCCCGACTCATTGCGGTCATTCGGCGGACGGCCTTGAGTGGCTGCTATCAGCGGTTGCCGCCATTCGCGGTCGGTCGGCGAACTTGAGCTGGCGGCGATATGGGGTCCGGACCGTCCGCCTTCTCGGCGCTCGACGTGTTTTGACGCCGTCGGGGCAGATGGAGGGCGTTCGAAAATCCTACGGCCCCGCCTTGCCTCACGTTCATAGGCCGCGCAGGAACTCGATCAGGCACAAGTTGACATCGTCCGCGCGCTCGCGCTGCACCCAGTGCCCCGCGCCGGGCAGGGTATGGTAGCTCCGCAGGCCGGGCAGGGCCTTGCTGAACTGTGCCACGGCGGCGGAAGAGGTCGGAAATATCATGACGTCGTCGCGATCGCCGGCGATGAACAGAGACGGCTGGCGGATGGGAGCACCGCGCCATGCGGCCAGCAGTTCCGACCCCAAGCGAACGGCGCGATACCAGTTTAGCCCGCCCCTGAAGCCGGTGCGCTGGAACTCCGCAGTCGCGTAAGCAAGGTCATCTGCGTCGACCCAGACCGGCAGGCATGGCGGATCCTCGGTGTTGTGCAGGAGTCCCGTACCGGGCTTGAGCACCGTGGCCACGCCGCCCTTGCCGTCACCCGACAGGCTGTACGTGATGCGGCGCAGGCTAGCTGTGACGTCGGCCTCCAGTTCAGCCTCGGCCACGCCAGGCGTCTGGAAGGACTGCATGTAGAAGTTCGTGATGCCTTGGCTCTCGAGCGCCGTCAGCAGGTCCATTGGCCCGGGAGGCGAATAGGGCACGCTCAGGCCAGCCACGGCCCGGAAGATGTCCGGGCGAAGCAGCGCCGCATGCCAGGCCACCGGGGCACCCCAGTCGTGGCCCATCACGACGGCGTGCTCCTCGCCCAACGCCTGTACCAGCGCCACCATATCGCCCACGTGGTGAAGCATCGTGTACTTCGACGGTTCAGGCGGCGCATCGGTGCCGCCGTAGCCGCGCATGTCCGGAGCCGCCGCCCGGAACCCTGCCGCCGCCAGCGCTTTCATCTGCCCGCGCCAAGAGCACCAGAGTTCAGGGAAGCCATGACACAGCAACACGAGAGGCCCGCTCCCCTGCGTGGCGACGCGCATGCGCAGCGCGCCTGCTTGAACCGTCTCCAATACCGGTTCCGCGTCCCTCACAGCATCGCCATCAACGCCGGCAGCTTCGCGGCAGCAACGCTGGCCTGGACGCCGGTCTCCTTGAGCAACGCCATGCGCGGCGCATCGTCGGGACGCACGCCGCGAGCCATCACGGCCGGGCCGTTGAGTCGGCACCGCGCCAGCCATGCATTGAGCGCGGGGTGCTGGCGCCAGCGTCCGGTATTCGCGAGCGTGACGGCCCACATGCGCAGCCAGTCCGACGGCGTCTCGGGGCTGGGCACGACGGCGCACAGCGCATTGCGCGCGGCGTCGTCCTCGACGTGGCTCTCGACGAACGCGATCAACGCGGCGCTGAACAGGGGCTGACAGAACCGCACCATGAACAGGTTGATGCGCGCGCGATCAAACACCGGCAGCCCCGGCAGCGGCTGGATCGCGCTGGCGCTGCAGTCGACGTAGAGCGTGTCGGGATCCGCCGTCACCGTCCCTCGATCGAGCACGATCCGCGCAGGCTCGATGGCGCGCAGACGGCCCAGGCGCACCACGTCCGAAATGGTCCGCAGTAGCGCGAGTTCATCGCGCGAGATCGTGCCGCAGCGGTAGGTGGTCGGCTCGACGCCGGAGTCCAGCCTTAGCAGGGCGCCCTTGGCCTCCAGGCGCGCGAACAACTCGGCGGGCGATGCCGCTTCGATGATGGCGGCGAACTGAGCGAGGGAGGCGCCCATGTTGCGCTCGAAGTTCTCCAGGCCCGGCTGGAAGTTCGCACGATCCAAGAACCAGGCGTCGCGCGGCATGATCCATCGGATGCGCGAAGGTGCGACGCCGTGATCGAGCAACCACAGGCAGGCGTCGATGCCGGTCTTGCCCGATCCGACGACGGTATAGCTGGCGTAGGGCCGATCGAGACAGGCCAGATCATTGAGCGGGAGGCAAGCGACGCCCGCCGACACTGCGTAGCGCGGCGCGTGTGTCGCGGGCACCTCGGTGCGTGCATGCGTGCCATCGACCAGCTTGCGCCGTACCTGCACCGTACGCACCTGCCCGCCGACCAACGAGGTGACCTCGTGGGTGCCGTCGGGGCCGGCCTGGTAGTCGGTCATTGGCAGCCAGCGCACGCGGCCCGAGGGCAGGAACCGCTGCTGCATCACCTGCTCGAAGTGCGCCAGGACCTCTGCGCCGGAGGCCATGCTGTACAGGCCGCTGTTGAGTCCGACCTTGTCCTTCTCGCCGTTGGCGAGTTCTCGAGAAGCGACGCCGTATCAGGCCGAGGGCTGGTGCACTCGCACCCAAGGGTAGGCGTGGTTCCAGTGCCCGCCGGCGCGGTGCAGGCGGTCGACCATCAGCACGTGGGCTTCGGGCTGTTCGTCCAGCAGCGTGTCGACAGAGGCCATGGCCGAGGCACCGGTGCCGATGACGAGGTAGTCGGTTTCGAGTCCGGACGCGGGCATGTGAAGCATCCTTGTGCTGCTCCAAGTCCTGTCAGGACCTTGTCGCTGCGATGGTCTGTGGTCTGCGCAATGGAATCGCGCGTCGTGCCGCCGATGAGACACTCGGCTGCGCCATTGACCGACTCCCACTGTCCAAATGATAGCTGCCCTTTAGAAAAACCGAGAGCTCCTTGGCGAAGTTCATGGCGGCTTCCTGCTTGCCGGGCTTCACGCAGGCCACGCGAACAAATGCATCATTTGAAGTCTCCTGACGCCGCTGATGATTCCTGGCGAGCCCGCGCGACGCGGGCTGCTTAGGCTGGCGCTACCACCAGCGGAGCGCTAAAAAGACTGTCAAAGCTCGGTGGTGCCTTTGTCCTTTAATTTTCCGAAACCGAGAGCGCTGCGGTTAGATTGCGGGACGCCCCCACGACGAGAGCTACATGTTCGACTGGCCTTTGGACGTTTCGAGTTGTCGCGCGAGCAGCGCCGCCTGCTCGAGCACGGTTCGCCGATGACCCTCGGCGCTCGCGCGTTCGATATGCTGGCGACACTGGCGCGACTCGGCGTCGGCTTTGCGACCCGTTGCAGTCGGTCGCCTTTGCCTTGCGAAGGAGTGCTATGCAGCGGTTGCGGCCGGTAGTGTTCAGTTCACTTGCCTCCCCTAAGCAGCATTGACCAGTGGCCGGGCGCGGCGGCGTCCGCGAGACCCGATTGGCGGCTATATGGCGCGTAGCAGCCACACGATGCGCAAAAGGCGGTTCGTGCAGCTGCGAGTGACCGCTTAGCCTCGGCTCCAACGTGCAGTACCGACCCGATGCAGTCTTTCGGCGGACCGGCTTGAGTGACTGCTATGCAGCGGTTGCCGCTGGTCGCCCAAAGCGTACCCACTCACGCCGAAAAGCATCGAGCGGTCGGATGTTTCAGCAAAACATGCCAGGCATAATGACGGCTATGGGAGGTGTAGCAGCCATGGGATGCGCACAAGGTGATTCGTGGCGCCTATGAGTGCTTCCAACGCACAGCACCGACCCGTTACAGTCATCGCGCCGCGCGTCCGCCGTCGGCATCAATTATTCATCGCTTTGTGGAAAAAGCCAGCCAGCGGTCGTGTCGACGCCTGACACGCGGACCTGGGCGCAACCCCTGCCCGCGGCGGCTATCGTTTATCGAACGTCCGATTGTGCGAGGAGTTCCAGCTGTTCGCCTGGGTTAACGGTTGATGCTAGGTGGCCGCTACGACGACATGAGCCTGCGAGCTTTAAAGCCATGCAGTGGCGCCCGGAATCGGCAAGCGACCGCTGCCAAAACGCTCTTTAGCCGCATCGCGAAAGAAATGGCAATAAGCCCTGAAAGGACGAGCAAGATTGATTCTGGTTCTGGAACGGCAGCGACGTTGATCGCCAGAGGCGTTTGCGTTCCGGTGAAGAAACCATCGGCGACAAAGGTCAATCCGGTGACAAATGCCGTGACGTTCGCAGGATCGAGGTTCGCAGAGGGCTCAATACCGCCGATGCGGAATGCGCTCACGCCATCCAGGCCGAAGTCGAAGACCGAACCGGCGAGCCAGTCGTGCGCGAGAAGAATTGTCTGATTCAATGAGTTGAACCCGAATATATCGAAGAGGCCGTCGCCAATGCCCATTGGCAAGACCACCGATCTGAAATTAGGGTCGCCGGTCCCCGTCTTGTAATCGTAACCCGTCGCAACAGCGGGGTCGATATAGTACGTCTGCCCGGCTACGACTGCGATGTTGAATTGATACGCACCATTACTAAGTGTCACCGGGAGATTTACAACCGGACCGCCGTTCTGGCTGGGCCTGAAATCTGCATAGACCCGCGAAATCGCCTTGACATTGCCATTGCCGAGATTTGATGAGAATCCGTCCTTCGTCTGAATCAGGCCGATTTCTATTGAATAATTATGATCTAGTTGGAAACCATAACCGGTAACCGTGAAGTCACCCGACGAGACCGTGTAGGAAGTTACAGTTGGCAATAAATTGCGAGATACCACCTGGCCCGTGTTTAACGGACCTCGATTCGGATCATTATTGATCAGAGCCTTGTCGTAGATATTGATGCGATACCCATTGACGGTGGTCCCGGGTGGCGGCGTCCACGCGAACGTTGGGTTCGCACTGTTGCCCGACAATGTAATCGTGTTGACGAATGGCGCCTGGGATGAACCCGCCGGGAGGGAGACAACGGCCTGACTAGTATTGTTGCCGTTGCTGAACGACAAAGTCCACGGACCATATAGCGAAGAATTATCTGTCAAATACCTCGAGAAGAAATTGGGGATCACTGGACCCGGATCGAAGTTGATGGTTCGCGAAACCGGGAGTTGAGTAAATAGGTCCGTCGTTGTGCCAACTCCGGTAGTGCCGGCGCTGCCGTTCGGCGTCACCGCAGTCGCACCAATTCTCAGAAACTGACCTGCTCCGAATCCAAGTGAATTGATGGCCCGGTTCTCCAAATTCATAAACGGAGTCGTGATCGTCACGGGAACGGCAAGTGCGACTAGCGAATGGGTTACCGCGTAAATTCCAATCAGGCAGCGAAGCGAATATAGAGACATATTTCCTCCGAAAAGGACGTCCACTCGTGAGCGCCACGGCCGGAATTGGCTTTTTCGGGACGAACGATGCCCTCGCAAAGCAAAAAATGCGCCTGCCGAGGGAAAGTCAGCGTTATTCTGCACTTACGATTTCTCTTGAGGTCTTGTCGTTCCCATCGTGTAAACAAACTCGACACCATCCGCCACCATACGGGACGACTTGAGACCGCCACTGGCAGATTAGTCACGCGATGAGACGTCTTAGGGAGATATTACCTTGAAGGCATGCGCATCCGCATGCACTCCAAACAAAGACAGCGACGCGGCACAGTCACCAAGCAACCGCACGATCCGCACAAGTCGGTACGTGCAGCCGAGAGTTACCTGCTTGTTCAACTTCAACGTGCAATACCTACCCGCTGCGGACATAGAGTCAAAGGAACTGGCCGCGGCAAACTGGCCATTTGATGGAAAGGTATACAAGCGGCGACCTCACCCTTTGCGTAGTGCCGTCGCGCTAGCGGCGGCGCGCCCGGCCCGCCTAGTCGGGCCTGCGGCGACCGACTATTTGCCGGACCAGAGCGTCCACCAGACCGCGCGTGAATTCCGCGCCATGCTTGAACTGGGCCGTCGATGTCTTCAGAGCCGTGCCGATGGGCTCGGCGCGGCCGCCAAGGCACTGCGCCAGAAAGTTTTCGGTCACTGCCTGTGGCGCTCGGGCGACGGCTACCGTTTGCGGGGAGCTGATCGTTGGCGCAGCAAATGCGGTCGCTACTGGCTCTGCTATCGGCCTTGCTAGAGAAACTGATTCCGGCGCGGCAATATCGTTTCACCGCCTTACGGTCGAGTGAGCACAACTGGAGTCCGCGACGACTTGTTTCTCAAAGTATTTTCGTCGGCCCACGACATCCCCAAACCGAGGTCTGCACATCCGGGGACGACGCTTGACCCTAAAGCCGAAAGAATGAGTTCATCGCCAGATGACAGCAGGACTACGATTGGATAAACGAATCCCCAGCAGGGGTTAGCCCTGATCTCGAGGGCGCCTCGATGAATGTTCCAAGTACTACTTGACGCATCATCGATCGAGATGCTTGTGTCGCTCCACCTTGGAAGTTGCCCCCTAATATTCCAACGACCTATGTACTTCTTTAGTTCGCCGGTTGCATCCCGAATAGGTACTAACTTGACGATTTCTTCGTTCTGACGGCGCTTGAGGTAAACCGTCTCATCGTGCAGGCGTGTTTCATTACAATATGACAGGCCAGATCTCATCTGGCTACAAAATTGATCGCCGTCGATGTACCAGTGCCCTGAGTTTGAGCCGTTACTTCGATACCAAATAAGGTCACCATTACGCTCAATTTTTATGACCCAGTCGGCGCCCTCTGACGTCGTCCCGCGATAGGTATTACCTGCAACTCGGGTCGCAGCTATATCCGTTGAAATGGGCGTTGCTTCCATTGGAAAGCCGTCTTCACTAGATGCGTGTCCATGCGCAACCGAAGAAATCCAAGCTCCAACGAATGCAACGAAGAATTTCATGCTCTGCTCCCCGTAGAAACGAGAAACTCAAGGGACTAAACGCGCGAAGCTTAAATGAGCTCGACCGAGGAATCACTGGATTCTGACGTTGGTTCTTGTGACTGAAAACGATCCTGCTGCCGGTAAGACAAGTTTCAGAAGACTAGCGCGATCCGTTGTGCCAGCTCAAGGTCGTTGGTAGACAGCTTGCGCCTCGAACAGGGCCCGACGGGTGATCCCCGACAGAAGCGGTCGGTGCTTGCACGCAGTTCGAGGGAGAGCTTCAAGGGAACCACGCCTGGTGTGGAAAGACGGCGAGTGACGGGTTATTCATAGCCGAGAGACATCTATCGCATCATGCTCCACCGACCAAGCGTCGCCAGTCCCGATCGAGAGCTTGCCGGCACCGCACTCATCAGACCACGTCGTATCCGGCCTCACTAGTGTTTCTAGGCCAACCTGTCACGAGATCGGCGCGACAGCGCGGCTAGCGCGTTGTCCGCACACTCATGTAGACGTCGCCTGGATCTTCGGGCGTGAGCTTTCGGCCAAAATACAAGCGCTTGCCGTCACCTGACAGGGACGCGCGCGTCTCGGATGCGGGTGTGTTGATCGATGGGTTGTCGATGCGCTGCGGAGCCGACCAAGGCGCGCGGGTGCTCGGTCGCGTGGCAACGTAAACGTCCTGATCGAACGGCGTGTTCCCAGCGCGGTTGGAACTGAAGACGATCTCTAGGCCGTCTTGACGGACGCTCGGCATGCGGTCGTCCGCCGAGCCGCTCAGTTCGGCCACGCGGGTTCCCGCCAACACCGTGCCGTCGTCCAGCACCCGGCTGACATAGATGTCTTGACCTTGGCTGTCGGGATAGCCGTTGCTGGAGAAGAAAAGAAAAGTGCCTTCGGTGGTACGCACCAGCGACGGGCTGTATTCGGCCCCGGCGGTATTCGGCCCGGCCGGGTAGCAGCCGAGATTCACCGGCGGCAGCCATCCGCGGATCGGGTCTTCCTGGGCGCGCATGAGGTCGCCCGGGGCAGGGCCTCCGGGCGGCGCGGTAGGAGGTGTGTCGCCCGGGTGGCAATCGCTCGCCGATGGCATCGAAGAAACGAAATACAACACACCGCCCGCCACCGGCGTGGGGCAGTAATCGAACTCGGGCGTGTTGACGGGGGCGCCCAGGTTCTCGAGCGGGCCCCAGCGGGAATCGATCGTGGCACGGCGCGCGCGATAGATGTCCTGCTTTCCCTGAGCGCCGGGAGCGTTCCGATTCGAGGCGATGTACAACGTGAGACCGTCCGGGGACTCGATAGGACAGCCCTCGGCGGCAGCGGTATTGACCTCCGCAACTTGTTGAGCCGGGCCCCACGGCTCGTACGCTACCATCACCGCACATCCGGAACAAATGGCGGTCATCGCCGCGATGGAAAGACTTGCGAAGCGGGTCATAAGGGCTCCAAGATAAAGCGGGCCGAAGCCGCGCGCTGGCAATCGTTGACAGCGCGCTGGACGTACAGACCGGTTCGCTGTTTCCTGGCAACCGGCACCAGTCTAGCGAACAGCAGCGCATCGATCTACTCCTAATGATCCAGTCTTATGAGCGTCGACCTCGAAATCGGAAAGACCGCTGCGATGCATGCGAGGTCCGATGCGCTCCTCGCGTCCTTTCAGCAGCGTTCAGTCGCGTCGATGCTCAAAACGACGGCTTCGGGTCGGGAGCTCCAGTTCGGTTACGGCAAGAGCAGTCTCTCGGGGCCGCCCCGCCGCCGGTCGACAATGAGCGTCCGGTTTTTGGCGTGAAGCAGACGCGCACCATCCGCGAAGGTGGAACGTCAGCTCTCAGGACTAGCTGGCGTTCTGCATCGTAGACCGGAACGGCAACAGTCAGTCTGAAGCGGTCGATCAGCAGATCGATGCGAACTTCCGCTCCTTGCCGGGAGCGTAAGTCCATCGAGTTCGCCGAGACCAGCCCTTTGGCGGGCAAGACCCTCGACGCGAAAGTCCGCGTCCTGCCGCGGCCACTTACTTACACTCACGGTCAGAAGCTCCCGCTCCTGACCGACAGCTTGCGGTACCGAGACCAAGCGCTTTCGCACGGCCATTTACCACTTCGATTCACGGGCCTAGACTGATGCGCATGCCATAGGAGCTAAACATGATTCAGCGAAGAGTATGCGTCTGGACTGTCGTTGCTCTTCTGTCCGCATCAACTTTGCCGATGGTCGCAGTAGGCCAGGTGCCAGCCTACGTCGTCAAACCGGTCGCCGAAAAGAAGGTGAAACGCCTTCCGGAGGGCCAGCTGTTTTGGCGAGTCGAGAACTTCGACACGCTCACCGCTGCGAAAGCGGCGGTTGGCCCGGATGGTTGGAATCCCGCGACCGTGCGGTACGAGACGACGACTGCACTCATAACCGAGGCGGCCGGGAAGGTGTGGGTGTTGACCCTAGGGCCAAAAGGCGCCTCGACGCCCGGCGGCAGCAAGGTTGCGGAGATTGGCCCGGTCCCGACCTTTCCAGCAGCCGAGTACCTGTTGCGCGTCAATCACGGCTCGGGACCGCCTGGCTCCGAAACTCCCGTACACACGCATCCCGGATCCGAAGCGTTCTATGTCATCTCTGGCGAACTCGGACAGCGCACTCCCCACGGCGTGGCCAAGGTGCCGGCCGGCCAGGCGATGAACGGACACGAAGGCGGCATGCCGATGCAAGTATTCAACAGCGGCTCGACTGATCTGACCGCGTTGATCATGTTCGTTGTTGATGCGTCGAAGCCGTTCTCGGAGCCAGCAACGTTGCAGCCTTGACAAGGCGGTTGGCGGATTTCTTGGCAGGACGCTCTCGTTGAGCATTGGGAAGCAGGGCCTGCATTCGGCCATCTACTGCCGTTGACGGCCGGCAGCTTACCGGCACGCACCCGTCTCGAAAGCGGTCGTTTGCTCTGAGCCCTTGCCAATCCTTCCCCAACCCCAACACCCACACGTTTTGATTGGCAATCATCGGCCTGCGTGAGGAAGCGAAGACCGACCCGACCTGACTAAAATGAGGCGAACCTGCAGATAACGGTGGATGCGGGTCCCCGCAACCATCTGGAAAAACGCCGCCAATCCCCAAGGATTACGGCGTTTTTCATTTCCGGCAGTGCGTTGTTGGTTACGCCACCGTGGTCGTCCAATTGCGCCCGACGCGACTGTGCGGAACGGCTGATTCAATGGAAAGGCTCCGGCCACGTGCCGT
>Ga0209724_1004706_pt1 | contig 10658 bp, 5 predicted proteins | sample grotaG_FD_184143 | JGI IMG/M metagenome (GOLD analysis project Ga0209724, IMG submission 184143) | Glacier valley bacterial and archeal communities from Borup Fiord, Nunavut, Canada, to study Microbial Dark Matter (Phase II) -... | ecosystem: Environmental > Aquatic > Freshwater > Ice > Glacier ... | reverse complement strand
TCGGTGTGGAAGCGCAGCTTCGTATAACAGAGCTTTATGAATATTATATCTATTCCATTGATGAAACAACAAAAGAGCCATTGGCCGCACCGGTACTTCTTTATTTTATTTACAATAGTAATCTAAATGATAAAAAGAAAGCTTATCTTTATTCCAATATTATATACAACAAAGGGAAAAACGAGTCAATTTATCGAACCTATTATAAGAGGATGGAAGTTTTTGCAGCGAAGCAGTTGATGGCACATCATATCAGCCCCAATTTATCAGATTTGTACTGCGAATTTCTTAATATAAACATTCCCGGTGGTGAAATATCAAATCATCTCCCATATGTTTTATTTAGGAACGAGTTAATCTGTGAGAATCCGAATATGATAGGTGTAACGGTAATTCACAGAGAGTTGGAAGTGGAGGAAAACCGACCACTAGCCGAGGGCAGAGCCCTGATTGATATTTATACGGTAAATGCTGAAATATTTTTTATTGATTCTTTTGGAAATCGGTATGTGGCTTCAGTAGACTATAAATTAAATCCTTTGATGCCCTCTGAAGTTTATGAAAATCATTGTGTAGAATATAGTAATCATCCAATGCTTATGCTTCATTTATTCAATCGGTATCAAAACAACCGAATTATCAATGAAAAGGCGATTTTTTTAAGAAAACAGGTTTTAAAGATTGAGGGCTTAAAGGAGAGGTATCGTAATAATTGTCTTAGGGAATTAGCTGAGTATTATTTTGAGAATAATGATGAAGAACAGTTAGAGTATTATCTCATGCAAATTGATTTATCTACGGTAACACAGGAAGAGCGAATAAATCTTGTGGAATATATGGTAATTTGGGCTTTTTATGATAAGGCATTGGATGCTTTGAAATTATTTGGATATGAAAAAATAGCAGTTAATCGACTGCTCAAGCTCTGTTCACAATGGATTGCGTCTCAAAGTTACCCTATCGAGAATGAGTTTTTATTAGATCTATGCCATTATGTATTCCGAAAAGGAAAATATGATGAAACAATCTTACAGTATCTTGTGAAATTTTACCAAGGCCCTACGGGTGAAATGTATGGATTATGGAAAGCAGCGAAAGGCTTCGACCTAGAACCATTTGTGCTAGAGGAACGATTAATTACGCAGATGCTTTTTGCAGAAAGCTATGTTCAAGACAGCTTTTCCATATTCAATGAATATTATAAGCAAGTAACGAACCACTTACTAGTGAAAGCATTCCTTACCTTTTATGCTTATAAATACTTGGTTCATGATCGTGTCATCAATACTGAGCTTTTCCCTGTTATGAAACGGGAGCTAAATTATGAGGAAAATGATATCTGCCTTTTGGCCTGGATGAAGTATTGCACCTCAAGACAGGAGTTACCTTTAAGTGAACTTGATTTTATTGAATACAGTATCCACAGATTAGAGAAGAAAAATATAGTTCTTTCGTTCTTTACTATGTTTCATAAGGTTATTAAAATGCCTGATCGGTTAACAGACAAATGTTTTGTGGAATATAAAACGGATCCCCAAAAGCAGGTTTATATTCATTACCGATTACTAAAGGGGAATTCATCACAGGATTATATTACCGAACGATTGCCCAACATTTTTATGGGTATCCATGGAAAGGAATTTATACTGTTTTATCATGAAATATTGCAGTACTACATAACTGAGGAGTTCGGCGAGGATATCACTATTACAGAGAGCTTCCATCTTCATTTTGATCAGGAAAGTGCAGAGGATGAGGAGTCAAAATATAATCAAATTAACCTGATGCTCATGGCTATGGAAATGCAGGACGAGAAAACTTTACTAGAAATCATGGAGCATTTTGTAAAGACAGAACACATGATTTCTAAATGCTTTCAACCGATTAGTAACTTAGAATGAGGAGAACATCAGATGGACACACCGAGAAAATTAATTGTAGGATATGATTTGGGAGAGGAGTATTCGCAAATTAGTTGTTACAGTTATAAAACCTTCGAACCGGTATCAATTTGTGCGAAGGAAGGGGACGAGTTTTGCCCAATTCCTACCGTTCTGTGTGTGAAAAACGACACAAAATCGTGGCTATATGGAGAGGATGCAGCAGCCTGCGCTTCCATTGGGGAGGGTATTATTGTTAAGCACCTCCTTAAAAAACTTCGTACTGGGGAAGAAGTGGAAATTTTTGGGCAGAGCTTCTCCGGTATTACCCTTTTGGAAAAGTTTTTAAGGAAATCTCTAACGCTAATAAAAAACTATTTTCCTACCGAGCCGATTACAAAGCTAGTCATTACGATAAGTGGCACAGATTCTGTGATTGTTGATGGAATATATCAGGCACTTGATTTGATTGGAATCGAAAAGGACCGAGCGGTTGTCATAAACCATACGGGTGCTTATCTGTATTATGCGCTAAATCAGGACCGGGCACTCTGGATAAATGATGTTGGATTATTTGATTTCAATGAGTCTGGCCTTTACTATTATCAAATCAGTATTAACAGAAGAATGAAGCCAATCATAGCAGGTGTTACGAAGAGAGAATTAACCGACAACTTAAGCTATTCTATGCTCAAACAAAAGGACATTAATGTAAGCTATGCTTTTTTAAATATCGCTAATACCATATTATATAAGCAACTCATATCAACACTATATTTTACCGGAAAAGGTTTTGAAGGTGAATGGGCAGCGGAAACGATAAAAAGCCTTTGTACAGGCAGGAGAGTATTTCTTGGACAAAATTTATATACAAAGGGAGCTTGTTATGCTGCCAAGGAATTATCAGGAGATCAAAAATTTGGGGATTACATTCTTTTGAATGATGAAATGATTAAAAGCTCCGTGGGAGTTTGTGTTTACAGTGATGCCACAATAAAAGAAGTATTACTTACGGAGGCAGCAGCACACTGGTATGAGGTAAATAGTAGTATTGAAGTAATCCCAGAGGGTTGTGCAGAGTTAGAAATAATTATCAAAAACATTATGACGAAAGAAGTAATCAGAGAAAAATTAGTAGTAAATCATCCTCCTAATCGTCCAAACCGGGTGACCAGGTTAGAAATTAACTTAACATTTATAAATAAGACTACTGCAAAAATAATGGTTAGAGATTTGGGATTTGGAGATTTATACCCCGAAACGGGGAATTCGTGGGAATTTTCGATTGAAATTGAATGAAAAGAGGAATTGTCACATGGGAAAACTGATTCTTTGCAGTGGGTTAAGGACAAAAAGACCATATGTATTCACCACCTCCGGTAGCCGTATTTATTCTATTGAGGAGCTTTGCTATTATCTGTACAATCATGTCTATTTAATTGATGAGGGGATATTTACGGACTCCTTGATTGACTGGATAGGTACAGAGCTAAAGCTTACACTTCGTGCGGAAAAATTAAAGCACCAGATGCTACTCGGCGCAGATTTAAAGACATTAGTAACCGTGGTTTTATGCAGTGCAGATTATTATACAGAGTCAGAGATTAAGGGGCTATTAAAAATGCTCGATGAAATCATTGGGATGCCCCATATTAAAAGAAATCTTATTAAGGCGAATAATTTATTAAAGAATAACCAATTTAACGAAGCAATCTTAGAATATGAACGCTTGCTGGAAACTACAGAGGTAGCAGACTTAACACAAGTGGAGTATGGGGACGTTTATCACAATCTGGCTGTTGCGAAGCTACATATCGTTGGGTTAAAAGACGCCTCTGAAATCTTTTTTCGGGCTTACGAACGAAATTTACGAGAGGAAAGTCTAAGGCAATATTTATTTTCAGTTAAGGCAAGTTATAGCCCCCAGATTTTAGAGGAAAAGGCTAGGGAACATCAAATTGATCCAGAGCTTCTTAAAAGAATAATAAATGAAGTTGAACAAATAAAGAATGAGGCCCAAGATAATGACATGATGACTGAAATTAACCAATTAAAGGTTTGTAAAACAAATGGAAGAATCAAGGAATTTTATACGAAAGCAGATGAAATGATAGATTCTTGGAAGGCAACGATAAGGCAAATCTGATATCAAATGGATGTAGACAACAGGAGAGGAATTTAAAATGGGATTGTGGGGAATTTTTTCATCTAAAAGTCGAAAAAAAAGGCAGGAAGAGACAACTGATAAGGATATAGCTCCAATTGGTATAAAAAAGGAAGTAAAACGTTCTTTTCGACTAAATAATCAAAGCGAGCGATTGGGTTATATTAAGGAAAACTGCGAATTAGCAAATGAAAGTAACAGGCAGATAGAGGAAGCAAAGATAGAATATGCGGCAGTAACTTCTTATCTGACCGATATGCAACGTATTGATATGATTCCCTTGGAGCAGAGAGAAACTATTGATGATGCAGCAAGAAAAATTATTAATTTAAGCAAGGAACGTAGTAAATTTCAAGAGAAAAACTCAGGCATTACGGACAGACATTATCGATTGTTCGAACGCTATGAAATGCAAATCCCCAAAGAACTTCCTTTGATAAAGGATAGTGAAAATTATCAAACTTTGATCCAAAATGATATGGAACATTTAAAGAACGAAAAACAAGCCTTATCGGTAGAGCAGGACGATATCATCAATAGGCAGACATTTTTAAAAGGTATTGCAATTACCACCAGTGTAGTTATTGTACTTTTATTCGCTGCTTTTGCTATTCTCACGAACTATTACAAGTCCAATCTGACTATCCCTTTTCTGCTTACCGTACTAATGGGGATGGGTTCTGCTCTTTATATATTTATGGAGGCAAGAAAGAATTTTCATGATATTAAAGTGGTTCAGGTGAAACTCAACAGGGAAATTATGCTAATGAATAAGGTTAAAATAAAATCAGTCAATAACCGCAATTACCTGGAATATACCTATAGCAAATATATGGTAGATAATTATGAGCAATTTAAGACCTTATGGGAAGAGTATATTAAAGTAAAAGATGAATCTAGAAGATATCAAAGCAATACGGAATTATTAGAATTTTACAATAGTGAACTAATCGATACTTTGAAGAAGTTTGGTTTATCCGATTCAGAAATCTGGATTTATCAGCCTACTGCTATCCTAGATAATAAAGAGATGGTCGAGGTTAGGCATCGACTTAATGTTCGCAGACAAAAACTAAGAGAACGGATTGATTTAAATACAAGGCAAAAAGAGGAAGCATTGGGCTCAATTCAATCAACAATTAAAACCTATCCGGAATGTGAGGAAGAGGCAGCCCGCTTAATGAAAAAATATAAAATATAATAATATTCTATATATGAAATAACTTTCTTAGACATGAGTCAGTTCATTGATATCTACCTCATATTGGTATATAATGTAATTGGGTATTATGTAAAATCATGTCGAAATTTTTGATTGAGCAAAAGTAAATCAAATGGAGAATACTATGATTAAAGACGTAAAGAATAGAAAAGTTTGGGGAATGTTTGTCCTAACTATGATCAGTTCAATGCTATTAATGGGATGTCATACTACAAAAGAATCTGATGAGATAGAAAAAGATTCGCCTACCCCAACAGAGAGCATTTCGGAGGAACCGGATTCAAAGGTTCTGATTGTTACAGGGGAGTACATTCCATATGTAGGTCAATCGCTGTTGGATAGGGGATTCGTAACGAAGATTATTGAAGCGACTCTAAATAATTGTGACATTGAATATAAGATAGAATTCTATCCCTGGGCAAGATGCACTGAGATGGTAAAAAGTGGAGAAGCATGGGCGTCCTATCCGTTTGGACACTCTGAATTAAATGATCAAACCTATCTTTCTTCAGATAATATTTATTATTCGAAACATAAGTTTTTCTATTTAAAAGAGAATAAAGATATTACCCAAGAAGTCTTAGATTTTAATAAAATCAGTGAATTTAATAATTTTACTTTTGGCGGAGCAAATGGCTATTGGTATGGAAATCCAAAGGATTTTAAAGCAGTGGGTGTATCGGCTGAATGGGCAAGTGATACGGATGCATTATTAAAAATGCTTTACGCAGAAAGAATTGACTTCTTAATAGAAGATGAACTTGTATGTAACGAGGCCATAAGAAGACTTTTCCCGGGAGAAGAAGATAAATTTGAAACACTACCTAAGGATGCTAAGTCCCTAGAATATTATTTGATAGTGTCAAAAGATTATCCCAAATCGCAAGAACTTCTAGATAGATTTAATGACTCATTAAAAGAAATACAAGATAGCGAGAAATCTGGCGATTAGATAATCCAAGCTGTAACAATCCTTAACAGTACAAATGGAGGGCTTGTTCTATGAATAATTTTCGAACGAAAAAGCTGAGTACATCATTTTTATATCCGATCATGCTAACCGTTTTTATTATTCTAATGTTAATAACAATTTATGATGCGTTTCATAATAAAAAACGCTTAATGAATGAATTAAATGAGAATGCAGAACAATTATTAAATATATCATCATCTGCCGCTGAAGATGCATTTTGGAATTATAATGACATCAGTTTGAATAAAATAGGAGATGCATTATCAGAATATAAGGAAGTTGCAATTATTAAAATCTTAAATGAAACGGGAGATATGATATATGAGCTGAATAAAAGCCAGAATGAGTATCAATCTTCTTATTTATATCCAACCGCCATTCGCGAGGTATACAAAGATGATATAAAAATCGGAGAGATTCATTTAGGCTTCACTACATATTATATGAGTAAAGAGATTAAAGAAATAATAGTACAAGGTTTTTTGCGGTCGATTATAGTTGATTTAATTATATTTCTTTTAATATTATTTTTATTACGTAATATTACCGTTTCCATCGATAACATTGATGAAGGAGTCAAAGACTTCTCTAATGGAGCGAAAAGTAGTCGAATTCATGTGAAAAACAGTCATGAAATTGGTCAATTAGCAGATCGAATCAATGATATGTTTGATATTATTGTGGAATCTGAAGTAAAATTAAAAGAGAACTACTTGGCATTACTTAGTAAAGAAGAGAAACTTCGTATTACGGAAGAACGTTACCGTTATGCGGTAGAAGGTTCCAATGATGTTATCTGGGACTGGAATCTATTAACCCAAAAATGCTATATCTCACAAAGAGGTGCCCAAATGATTGGTCTATCAGAATGTGAAACTATGGACATGTCATCTTGGAATTCCTATATTCATCCACAAGATAAAAAACAATTTGAATATTTTTTAGAAAGTTTTAGGCAAAGTCCAGATACCTATAGGCAAATTCAATTTCGAATCGTTAGTACGAATGGTGATATTCACTGGCTTTTTTGCCGCGGCAAAGGTATTTTGGATCAGAATAAGCAATTGTTTCGAGTTTCAGGCTTTTATACAGATATTACGGAACGTATTAGAGCAGAAGAATGTATCAATCGTTTAGCGTATTATGATGTATTAACTGGATTACCCAATAGAGCCATGCTATTTGTCAACTTAAATAAACTTTTAACTGATCAGGATCATCCTTTAAACGGTGGGGCATTGATCTATTTGGACCTAGATGATTTTAAGACAATTAATGATACCAAAGGTCATACAGTAGGAGATCAAATCTTGGTTAGCATAGCACGAGAGCTGGAGAAAGGTGTTATTTGTGATGCGATTGCCAGAATCGGTGGAGATGAATTTGTCATTATTAAAAAAGATTGTGATGCAAACCAAGCAGGTAATCTCTCAAATGATATCATAAATCTTATTCGTACACCTAGAACGATTAATGGATATGAATTCAATCTATCCTGTAGTATAGGTATTGCTATTTTCCCTGAGGATGGTGCAGAGGTAGATACGTTGCTAATGAAAGCAGATAACGCAATGTATCAGGCCAAGGACTATGGAAAAGACCAATTTAAATTTTATGAGCAAAGCATGAATGATCAAATGGTCAAAAAAATTGAGTTGCAGAAAGAAATGAGACAGGGTATCGTAAACAAAGAGTTTGTTCTATATTATCAACCTCAGGTTGAAATAGAAACCGGTAAAGTTATTGGAGTGGAAGCATTAGTCCGTTGGCAACATCCTTTACACGGGCTATTACCACCGATAAGTTTTATAGGGTTATCAGAAGATACCGGGCTGATTATTCCGCTGGGTGAATATATTTTAAAAACAGCTTGTCAGCAAAGTGTAGAGTGGGAAAGAGCAGGTTATAAGAATATTTCCATGTCAGTAAACATCTCGGCGAAACAAGTTAATAAAAAGAATATAGTACAGGACATATTACGAATCATAGAGGAAACGCATATGAGACCTGAGCTCCTGATTTTGGAGATTACAGAAAGCATAGCGATGGAAAATATTGAGCATAGCATTAAAGTTATGGAGAGCTTAATAAAAATGGGAGTAACATTTTCTCTGGATGATTTCGGTACCGGATATTCCTCTCTGAATTATCTTAAGAATATACCGATTAGTCAGCTCAAAATTGATAAGCATTTTGTACAAAGTCTACAAAAACAGGATTTTGAAGATGTTGTTGTGAAAGCAATTATAGAAATTGCACATACACTGAATTTGGCTATTGTAGCAGAGGGTATAGAAACAATAGAACAAAAGGATAGCATGGCGAAATACAAATGTGATTTGGCGCAAGGATATTATTATTGCAGACCAATCCCAAACAGCGAAGTGGAGAGTCTGTTGATGAATTGTCTTCCTAAGCAATAGTTTTATTTATGACAAGGTGAATATAGAATTCGGATGTGCCAAATTCATAGCAGATTCATCTTGTTGGTTAAAAATCATACGATCATTCGATCATACGATATAGAAAAACTACTTGACATAATGAAAAACTTTGCATAATATATATCTTATATTGTTAAATGTAATGATGGAGAGGATTAGATAAGGGAAGCTTATTAGAGAGGACCGCTCACTGGCTGAAAGGTGGTCTTATGTCTTACTTATTGAAGGTAGCTCCGGAACAGTATTTCTGAAACCGAAAAAGTTCGGTGCGTAGGAAATGACGGGAAGTCCCGTTACAGACATGAAAGATGACTTGTAGTTCATGACAAGGTGAATATTCCCAAATCTTGTATAACATTCCGGTCATAAATAAAGGTGGTACCACGGTTCTTCGTCCTTTTCGACGGAGGGCCTTTTTTGTTTTTTAAAAGCTAGTCTGGTAAAAATAAGAAATCAAACTAATTTATAACTTGGGAACAGAAAGGGAGATAATTATGGAAAAAGAACTTGCTAAAACCTATGATCCGAAGGACATAGAGGAAAGATTATATCAAAAATGGATGGATAAGAAATATTTCCACGCCGAAGTCGATAGAAGCAGGAAACCATTTACGATTGTGATTCCCCCGCCAAACATAACGGGTCAGCTCCACATGGGTCATGCACTGGACAATACAATGCAGGATATTCTCATACGCTTTAAGAGGATGCAGGGTTTCAATGCTCTTTGGCAACCGGGAACGGATCATGCCAGTATTGCAACCGAAGTTAAAATTATTGAGCAGCTGAAGAAAGAAGGTATAGAGAAAAAGGATCTTGGGCGTGAAGGCTTCCTTAAGAGAGCTTGGCAGTGGAAAGAGGTGTACGGCGAAAGAATTATTTCGCAGCTAAAGAAATTAGGTTCCTCCTGTGATTGGGAGAGAGAACGTTTCACGATGGATGAAGGATTGTCAAAGGCGGTGCGTACCGTCTTTGTAAAATTGTACGAGGATGGCCTGATCTACCGCGCCAACCGCCTGATCAACTGGTGCCCGCGCTGCCACACCGCCCTTTCCGATATCGAAGTCGAGCATGAAGATCACAAGGGGCACCTCTGGCACATCCGCTATCCGGTAGTCGGCGAGCCGGGACGCTTTGTGACCGTGGCGACGACCCGACCGGAAACCATGCTGGGCGACACCGCCGTGGCGGTGCATCCGGAAGATGAACGGTACAGCGACCTGGTTGGCAAAAAGGTGCTTTTGCCACTCCTGGGCCGTGAGATCCCGGTTGTGGCAGATGATTATGTGGATCGCGAGTTCGGCACCGGCGTGGTGAAGATCACCCCTGCCCACGATTTTAACGACTTTGAAGTCGGTCTGCGCCACGGCCTGGACAAGATCAACGTGCTGGACGAATCCGGCGTTATCAATGCCGCCGGGCATCAGTACGAAGGACTTGACCGCTTCGAAGCCAGAAAGAAGATCGTGGCTGACCTGGAAGAAGCCGGTTATCTGGACAAGATCGATGATCACGCCATGTCGGTCGGCGGCTGCTACCGCTGCAAGACCGTGGTCGAGCCGTACCTCTCCCTGCAGTGGTATGTGAAAGTTGCCCCGCTGGCCGAGCGGGCCCTGGACGCCGTAAAGAGCGGCAAGACCCGCATCCTCCCCAAGCAGTGGGAAAACACCTACTATGACTGGATGGAAAATATCCGCGACTGGTGCATCTCACGTCAGATCTGGTGGGGGCACCGTATCCCGGCCTGGTTCTGCGACCACTGCGGCGAAATTACCGTCGCGATGGATGCGCCAACAAAATGCAGCAAATGCGGCAGCGACGAACTCCGCCAGGAAACCGACGTACTTGACACCTGGTTCTCGTCGGCCCTCTGGCCTTTCTCCACCATGGGGTGGCCGGACCAGACGCCCGAGTTGAAAACATTCTACCCGACCGCCTGCCTGGTGACCGGCTTCGACATCCTCTTTTTCTGGGT
>Ga0209724_1004701_pt1 | contig 10661 bp, 6 predicted proteins | sample grotaG_FD_184143 | JGI IMG/M metagenome (GOLD analysis project Ga0209724, IMG submission 184143) | Glacier valley bacterial and archeal communities from Borup Fiord, Nunavut, Canada, to study Microbial Dark Matter (Phase II) -... | ecosystem: Environmental > Aquatic > Freshwater > Ice > Glacier ... | reverse complement strand
GTGCAGCCCTAGGCTCCCCCTCCCCTGAAGGGGGAGGGGGTTGGGGGGTGGGGGCAGCGCGGTCGCCACCTGCTGATCATCCTCAACGACCTGACTGCCGATGGGCGCGACGTGTCGTGGCTGTGGGATGTGGACTTCGAGGTGCTGATCGCGCCGGGCCGCGTGGCCCAGGTCACCTGCGCCGGCCTGCGCGCCACTGACATGGCGAACCGCCTCAAATATGCCGGCCTCGCCCCCGCCCAACTGCGCGTGATCGAAGACCTCGAACCGGCTCTCGAAGCGACCCTGGCCGCCCTGCCGCCCGGCGACACGCTCTATGTGCTGCCCACATACACCGCCATGCTCGCCTTCCGCGCCCTCCTGCAAGATCGCGGCTGGGTGGCGGGCTTCTGGGAACAGTAGAGAGGATAATTCTGTGCCCGCACATCAGCATCCCTTTGAGCGCGCTCTCAGCGTCACTGCCGAAGATATTGAATTTACGCTTATAGGACACCAGCCTATGCCGTGGCTAGACTTCTGGCTAAACCCTCGGCGGCTGCGTGGTAGCGACTTCTTAATGCGCTGGTCGCAAGGGCGCTGGAGCGAAGACCGGATTGTGGAAGCCCTTAATCGGACAGCAGATTACATCACCATTCCTTATGGTCTTAGCTCTGCCGCCCCAGATGGAGTACGTGAGTATGAACTCTACTGGGAGCGTTTGGAACAAGCGGGGCTGGGTAGCGTAAAGCGTCCTGATCTGCTTGTTTTTCAGAAAGCGGATGCGGCTACTATCCACCAAATTGTCCAAACGCTAGGTGGGTTGCAAGAATTACCTTTCGTCCCTGAGACGCATAGTGATATGCAAGTGTTACTTGCACAGGCAGTGCTTGCCTTGGAATGTGAGAACAGCTTGTGGATCGCCCAACAAATGCCGGATTATAACCGACCCTTAAAGCCACAACGACGATTGGGTGGTAAGCTCGGCCTGAAGAAAAATTCGGTCCTACCCAATATTTTCTTGAAGGAGGAGGATCGCAATCCGCTCAAAGCATGGCAGGCGCAGGTGGGTGTGCCGATCCATATCTGGCAGGTATTTTATGATCTGGCAATAGGAATCGCCTTAGATAGGGCTGAAGAACTCATTGCTGAAGGACTGATCGAGCCAACCGTGCAGACCTTTCAAGCATCAGGTGGCGCAACGCAAAAGAAAGCGGTCTATAAACTTTATCATCATTATACCTATCCTGTTGGTCACTCAGAGGAGGATCCCCGCTTAGTCGCTGCGTCTATCACCGACAAAAATGGGCATATTCTACCGTATGTTCGTTTTGAGGGCGGCAGCATGGCGCTCGATCCAGACGTGCTGATGGTCTTTGGCGAGGTGAGCAATCATGCGCGTAAGTGAGACGGCTGCTTACCCGCAGAAATTGCCCGCTACGGGACCAGTCCGTGAGGCGTTGCGACAGGCGGGCCAGTTTTGGACCCCCGATTGGGTGGCACAAGCAATGGTCGGCTATGTGACTGCTGGCGGGGCAGATAGGGTATTCGATCCGGCGGTGGGCGCAGGAGCGTTTTTCCGGGCGGCGCAGGCAGTTGCCGCGCAGACAGATCGCTGTTTTACGTTGCTCGGCACTGAGATCGATCCGGCGGCATTGCGGCAAGCCCAGCAACACGGACTGACTGCCGAAGATCTGGCGGGGGTGCAGGTATGCGATTTTATCCGCAACCCGCCTGACAGCTCCTTTCCGGCCATTGTCGCGAACCCGCCGTATATTCGACACCATCGCTTGACTCCTGACCTGAAAACAGAACTGCGGAGGTTGAGCGGGCAATTGATCGGCAAACCCTTAGATGGACGAGCGGGGCTTCATGTCTACTTTTTGCTACAGGCATTGCGCTTGTTGGCGAAAGGTGGGCGATTAGCTTTCCTCCTGCCGGCGGATACGTGTGAAGGCGTATTTGCGTCCGACTTATGGCGTTGGGTCACACACAACTACTGCTTGGATGCCGTGATCACTTTCACACAGGATGCTGCTCCTTTCCCCGCTGTAGACACCAATGCGCTAATCTTTCTGATTAAGAACACGCCCCCACCGGCGCAATTCTATTGGGCGGTCTGCTCCGTCACCGGAAAGGAGCCGCTAAAAGCCTGGACTCTGGCGGATTTGACGAAGCCTGCTACGGACGGCCTCGCTGTTCACCCGCGCAGTGTAGCCGAAGCCCTCGCTACGGGCTTGTCGCGGCCCCCACTGGTGCCACAGCCGGGAACCGTGACTTTAGCCGACTTTGCGAAAGTGGTCCGCGGCATCGCTACCGGCGCAAACGAGTTCTTCTTTCTCACCTGCGCCCAGGCCGCTACACTAGGCATCGCTGCGGAGTTTCTGAAACCGGCTATCGGGCGCGTCCGGGACGTTGCGGGTGACCTGTTGACGCAGGAGATGCTGGATCAACTGGATCGCAAAGGCCGACCTACGCGGCTTTTCGCGCCGGATGGTCGCCCGTTAGCGTTGTACCCTGAACAGACACGATCCTATCTCGAACAGGGTGAACGGCTGGGCATTGGTACGCGCACGTTGATTAGCACGCGAAATCCCTGGTATAAAATGGAGACCCGCTCAACGCCGGCGATCTTGTTTGCCTATTTGGGCCGCCGCGAGGCACGGTTTATCCGCAATGGAGCAGGTGCGCTACCGCTAACCTGCTTCTTGTGTGTCTATCCGCGTGATAGCGATGCGCTATTCATTGAGAAACTTTGGCACGTTCTCAGTCACCCCCTGACCCTGGCAAACCTGTCGTTGGTGGGCAAATCCTACGGCAGTGGGGCCATTAAGGTGGAGCCACGCGCTCTGGAAAGCCTACCCCTGCCACTATCTGTTGTCCAAGAAGCAGGACTACGCACAGACACTCCACCCGTCTCCAATCGCGCCGAATTGTTGCCAATGGCACCGCAGCAGGCGCACCAAGCAACCTTCAGTTGGTAGAGACTAAGCACGATGGCACCTGATCACCTCACCGTGCGTGCGCCGGTGCGGATCGATCTGGCCGGGGGCGGGTCGGACGTGACTCCGTTTGCGGCGCGGGAGTGGGGCATGGTGGTGAACGCGGCGCTGGACCGCTATGCCACGGTGACGCTGCGCCGGCGGGCGGATCGGCGGCTGGTGCTGACCTCGGCTGACCTGGGCGTGCAGGAGACGTATGCCGACCTGGGGGCGGTGCGCCACGATACGCCGCTGCGGCTGCTTACGGCGGCGCTGGCGGCGGTGGGCGTGGACGGCGGGCTGGATGTCTACGTGCAGACGGATGTGCCGGCGGGGTCGGGCCTGGGTGCGTCGGCGGCGGTGAGTGTGGCGCTGCTCTGGGCATTGCAGCGCCTGCGCGGGGCGGTTCCCGACCGGACGGTGGTGGCGGACACGGCGGTGCGGCTGGAGACGGCAGGGCTGCGGATCACCGGTGGCGGGCAGGACCAGTACGCGGCAGCGTTCGGCGGCCTCCAGGCGCTGCATTTCGCGGCGGGGACGGTGGTGCGCCGCCCGTTAGCTGTGCCTGCCGCCACGCAGCAGGCGTTGGCCGAGTCGCTGGTCCTGTGCTACAGTGGCACAGCGCACCTATCGGGGGCGGTGCTGGCCGAGGTGATGGCGTTGTATGAGGCGGGTGATGCGGCCACACGCACGCGGCTCTACACCTTGCGTGATCTCGCCGCCACGGTCGAAGCCTGCCTGCTCGCGGGCGATTTAGCCGACCTCGGCGCATTGCTGACGGCCAACTGGCGGGCGTTCCGCGCTTTCCACCCACACGTCAGCACGCCGGCGATTGAGCAGATTTTCGCCCTCGGCGCGGCGCACGGAGCCACCGGCGGCAAAGCCACCGGCGCGGGTGGCGGCGGCTGCGTGCTGCTCGCCTGCCCGCCGTCTCGCCGTCTCGCCCTCTGTGCCGCCTTGACCGCTGCCGGCTTCCCACCGCTCGCGTTCGGCTGGGACGTGACCGGCGTAACAGCGTGTGAATCGTGACGGCGCACTGCGGATTGCGGATTGCGGATTGCGGATTGCAGATTGGCCTCGGTATGCGCTATAAAGAGACGGGCTATAAATGCTGAACGGCTACCCTACGCTACAATCCGCAATCCGCAATCCGCAATCCGAACAAGGGGCACCCGATGCTAGATCTGCACATCAACTTCCTCTACCCCGATCTGATGAACATCTACGGCGACCGCGGCAACATCATCGCCATGCAGCAGCGGGCGGCGTGGCGCGGCATCAGGGTCCATGTCCACACTACTACGTTGGGCGAACCGTTGGATGCGGCGCGCGACGACTTCTACTTTTTCGGCGGCGGTCAGGATCGGCAGCAGATCAGCGTGGCGCGCGACCTGCAAGGTGCAAAGGCCGAGGTGCTGCGTGCGGCGGTGGCGGGTGGTGCGGTCATGTTGAGCATCTGCGGCGGCTTTGAGCTGTTGCAGCACTATTATCAGCCTTACGCGGGTGAACGGCTGCCCGGCATCGGCCTCTTTGATGCCTATTCGATGGCGGGCAGCACACGCTATATCGGCAATGTGGTGGTGGCGACCGATTTTGTGGGCGAGTTGGTCGGCTTCGAGAACCACAGCGGGCTGACGTTCCTCAACCCCGGCTGCCGGCCACTGGGCCGCAGCATGGTCGGTGCGGGCAACAACGGGCGCGACGGCCAGGAGGGGGCTATCGCGGGCACGGCCTACGGCTGCTGGGTCCACGGTTCGTTGCTGCCCAAAAACCCGCGCTTCACCGACTACTTGCTGGCCCAGGCGCTGCACCGCCGCCACGGCGCGGTGGCTCTGGCCGCGCTCGACGACGCGACCGAAACCGCCGCCCACGCCACCGCTGTGCGCCGCGCCCACGCGACGCGGTAGTTCTGAATTGGGGGCGGCGACGGGCTGCCCCTGATGCGTCACTATTCCGCGTTCCCCACTCCGCATTTGGGCAAACAGAACCCCGCGCCGGCCCAGACGCGGGGGTTCTGCTCTTCAGGAAGGAGTCTCATACGATTTTTGTCCGTCTCATGTCTCTCACCTATTACGACGCACGAGACCCCGCTAATATTACAGCGCATTTGGGATCAACTTCCTTGCAATGCCACCCCCTTGTCGCAGAGTGGGTGGCCTTTCCCTGGCAGCAGGTACGGCAAGCCCATCGCGACCAGGAGGCATCTGTTCCAACTAATTCAACAGGTGAGCTTTTTTTCAACAGGTGAGCTTTTTAGTAGGTAGAAAGAGAGAGAAACTGGCATTCTGAGCGCAGCGCGGAATCTGCCGAAGTGCGTAGTGGCCTAGCGTCCGCCGACTAAAGCCTACATTCGCCCCTGTAGTGAGCTAACCGGCGCGGCGACGGATTCTGAGCGCAGCGAAGAATGACAATTTTGTTATGATTTCAGCTACTCTTCAGCACAGTAACCCAATTAGTTGGAGCCGTTGGGCTAGGAGGCCGCTCCCCCAGTCCGAATGTTGCTGCTCCGCCCTGGCGCAGCAAGCAGCGCTGCTACATCCTCACCGCAGCCCGCGTAGGCGGGCGGCAGAGCGGCAGCGGCGCGTTCCCGTCGCCCGTCGCCCCGCCCGCGCGTCCCCCAGCGGGCAAACAGAACCCCCCGCACCGGCCCAGATGCGGAGGGTTCTGCTCTTCAGGAAGGAGTCTCATACGATTTTTGTCCGTCTCATGTCTCTCACCTATTACGACGCACGAGACTCCGCTAATATTACAGCCCGTTAGGGATCAATTGCGCTGAAATGCCGCACCCTCTGGACAACTGCTGTGGCTCCTCGCCGGCAGCAGCGTAGGGCAAGTCAATCGCGGCCGGGAGGCCGCTCCCCCAGTCCGGCTGTTGGTGCCCGCCGTCCTGACCACGCACAGCAAGCAGCGCCCCTACCGTCACCCGCCGGAGCCCGCGTAGGCGGGCGGCAGAGCGGTAGCGGCGCGTTCCCGTCGCCCGTCGCCCCGCCCGCGCGTCCCCCAGCGGGCAAACAGAACCCCCCGCACCGGCCCAGATGCGGGGGGTTCTGCTCTTCAGGAAGGAGTCTCATGCGATTTTTGTCCGTCTCATGTCTCTCACCTATTACGACGCACGAGACTCCGCTAATATTACAGGCCAATAAAAACGGACCTGTTTAGGTATCAGGTATCAGGCATCAGGTATCAGGGGTCCGGGGTCAGGAGACGGACCCCTGATACCTGATGCCTACGGAATCTGGCCCAGCTTGACCACGCCGTTCTTCTCTGTGTCTACCACGATCACATCGCCGCCTGTCGAGACCGTCAGGCCGGTGGGCCGCACGAGAGTGACGTTGCCGGCGGCGTTCTTGGTGCCCAGCAACTTGCCGGTGGAGTCGAACTTGATCACCAACTGGCGGGCGGGGTCAGTCGCGTAGACATTACCTTGCCCATCCAGCGCCAAGTAGGGCTCCTCGAAGGCCGCGTTGCGGTCCCAACTGCCGGCGGGCAAGTTCCAACGGCGTACCGGCGCGCCGTCCTTGCTGAACACATTGATGCGGGTGTTAAACGCATCGGCCACCAAGACATTATCCTGGCTATCCAGAGCAATGCCCATCGGCTCGTTCAGTTGGCTGGGTCCGTTGGACGCGCCGGCCTGGGCACCCGATCCCTGCGCGATTTGGCGCAGCGGCTTGCCGTCGGCATCAAACACTAGCACGCGCTTGTTGCCCGTGTCGGTCACATACACCTCACCGGTACTGCCGATGGCGATGCCGCGCGGCCCATAGAAGCGCGTATTGGCATCGGTCGGCACGGCGGGGGCCGCGCCGGTGGCCGGCGGGTTCAGGTCCAGGAACGATCCCCAGGTTTTGAGAAACGTGCCGTCCTTGTTAAACTTTTGCACGCGGTGGTTCCAGGTGTCGGCCACATAGACGTTGCCGCTCTTGTCCACGGCGATGCCGGCGGGACCGGTGCCGGGCACGCGCCCACTGATGCTCAAGCCCTGGAACTGGCCCTCGCCCGTGCCTTCACTGCCGAAGGCTTTGAGGAACTTGCCGTCCTTGTCGAAGTGCTGGACGCGCATATTGGTCGTGTCCACCACATAGAAGCTGCCATCGGGCGCGGTGGCGATGCCCCGTGGCTGGTTCATCTGGCCGTTGCCCGTGCCTTGCGGCGGCAACTCAAACATCCCGTAGGTCACGCCCGGATTGGCCGGCGTGGTGCCGCCGGTGCCGCCCGCCGGAGTGCCGCCCGCCGGAGTGCCGGTTTGCGTCACCAAGTCGTTGCGCGTGTAGAGGTAGAAGTCGGTTGAGCCGAGCGGCGCGCCCGGATCGCGATAGAGCAGGTATTTGCCGGCACGGCTGGCCGGATTCCAGTTGCTCAGGTTAAACAGGTCGCTGACGACGGTGGACGGGTAATTCACATTCTTGTAGTCGTCTTCTGGGAACCACCAGCGCAGCTTATAGCGTTCCTCGCGGTATTTGCCTTGCACCAGCGTCTGGAAAGCCGGTGTGTCTTTGGTCTCCTGGCTGGCGACGATGATGGGAGCCGAGGGCGCGATGCTGCCGAGTTGCGCTTTGGTGAACGGGGTCAGCTTTTTCTGATCGCGCCAATACCACTCGAACGGCCACTCCATATCGGTGTCAAGGGCGATGTCCATGCCGTGTCCACCGGTGGGGTCGCTGGCGTTGCGGTTGGTGAAGGCGGTCAGGTCGCGGCCCAGGCGCTCCACGCGCTGCGCCACTTCGGGCACATCAGGCGAAGACTGCGTGTAGACCAGCGCCTCGCGCGGCACGTCGCCGTTGCGGAATGAGGCCATGATGGAGCTACGCACCTCGTAGGCAAACAGCGCCACGATCAGCGCTAGCGCGGCCACGCGCCAGGAGATGCGCCCGCCCATTTGCCGCGCCGTCCAGGTGATGCCGCCGATCATCAACACGATAAAGGCCGCTAGGATCACCGCTTTGATCGTCGCCTGCCCGCTCGTATCGCCGGCGATACCCGCCGCCGCCCCTAGAAACGCCTGGAGCGCGAACAGCCCCAGCAGGATCAGCAAGCCCATCAGCAGGCCACCTTCGCGGAAGGCCACGCCCCAGTCAATGCGGCCCAACAGCCGGCCGATACCCGCGCCGGTGAGCAGCGCGAAGGGCAGCGCGATCTGCATCAACAGCCAGGGCATTTTCTCGCCGGCAATGGAGTAGGCAACCAGCGCGCCGAAGCCCCAGAAGGCGAGGAACGCCACTGTGAAGCCGGCCATCACCGCTGCCGAGGGCAGGCCCAAGCCAAACTCATCGGTGCCGCTTGCCAGCGCCGCCACGCCGCGCATACTGCCGCGCCGCTGGGCTCCAGGGCGGGTGTCCACGTTGCGCTCCGGATAGGCTTCCAGCGGCAGGTCGGTCGGCAGGCTGCCCGCCCCGCGCAGGCTCCGCACGGCCAGGATGATCAGGAAGGCGATGCCGCCGAACAGGGCCAGTGGTTCATAGACCGGGGCCATCAGCAGCGCGTAATACCAGATGGGCTGATTGCCGCGTGCCACGCCGTGCTGGCCCAACCAGTATTGCAGCCCCCGAATTAGGCCGTCAAGTCCGCCCGGATCGGTCATCAGGTTGCTATAGAACAAGATGTAGATGGCGGCGAACACCGCGAAGCCGCCGAGCAAGGCCCAGCGCAGCGTGGGCAACGCCGCCACCGCGCTGCTCACCGGCTCCACATCCATGCGCCGGTCCACATCGCCGGGCGCGCCGACAAAGCGCAGCGCCAGCCAAGCCAGCAACAAGAATACGCCGAAGATGCCGACATTGATATAGCTCAGTTCATGACTGGTCACGCCGATGCCCAGCCCGACCGCCGCCAGATAGATGAACTTGCCCTGATGGGTCCGTAGGAAGCCGAGCAGGCCCAAAAAGATCATCATGGTGCCGACGGTGGCAAACATATCATGGCGCAAGGCGCGCGAGTAGTACATGATGCTGGGCGAGAAGGCCAACAGCGTGGCCGCCGCCAGTGCGCCCAGTCGCCCGATGTAGGAGCGTAGGAACCAGCACATCCCGATCAGCAGGGTGCCGAACAGCGCCGGCATCACGCGCGTGCCGGCATCGGTGGCCCCGAACAGGAAGAAGCCCAGCGCCACCATGTTGTACAGGAACGGGCCGTGATAGGCCGGGTCGTACTTCCACGGGTTGCCGTTGAAGAACTGATAGGAGTAGTAGGCGTGGATCGATTCGTCGTGGTGCATGGCGCGCGTGCCCAGATCCCAGAAGCGGGTGCCCAGCACGATCAGCATCAGCACGCCGAAGTAGACCACGCTCCAATCCACCCGCGACAGGTCAATGGAGCGATCCAGTACCGACTGGCGGGGCGTGGAGCGGCGAGTAACAGTAGCTTCCAACAAACGTCTCCTTAAATATATGCAGGATTCTTCGCTGCGCTCAGAATGACAGAGTTGCGCTCAATAGGCCAGGGTTAGTGCGACATCTCCGCGTCATAGTTCGGCAGTTTGAGACTTGCCAAGTAGTTGTAGCGGTCCACGAGGTCTCTGCGAACAAAGACGGCCATATCGGTCGAACCGAGCGAAGCGTAGGGCTGGCGGTAGATCAGGTATTTCCACAACTTGCCCTGTTCGCTGGGCGTGCGAAGCGTGTAGAGGATGGTGTCCAGCGCGCCCTTGATCTGGCCGACCGGCTCCTTGATCTGCTTGCCGGCGGCATCCAGGGCGTAGTTGGGCGAATTGTCTTCTTTGGTCGGCTTGGCCGGGTCAATTTTGTCCCAGGTGTTGGGAATAAAGGCGCGGTAGGTATCTTCGGGGAACCACCACCGCATCGCGTACTTGGTGCCGACGTAATTATTGAGTTGAGGTGCTTGGCCCGACTTGGCTTTGTCGTACCAGGCCGAATCGATCACCATCACCTGCACGCCGGGATCGGGGGCCGCCGTGGGGCCACCAGGGATAAATGTCTTGTTCTTGTAGTCGCGCAGATACCATTCCCACGGCCAGGAGCTTTGGCTGTCATACATCACTTTGAGGTCACGCGCGCCGGTTTGGTCGACCGAGAGGCGGTCAATCGTATCGGCAGCGCGGGTCGTGTCGGGCGCGGTCTGCACATAGACAATCATTTCGCGCGCATCCATCGGGTTAAAGTAGGCCAACTGGATGGCCGAGCGCAGCCCATAAGCGGCCAGCAGGAACAGCACGCCGGTCAACGTATAGCGCAGCACGCGCCCGCCGCCGACCAGGCTCCAGAACGCACCGATCAGCAGCAGCAGCAGCGCCGGGAAGATTGCCAGTTGCCACCAATCGGGATAGGTGTCGCTAACGGAGTTGGCGACACGGTGGGTGATGTTCATGGCCCAAAAGACGTTGATCACCACGAAGCTGCTCAGGAAGGCAAAAAACGGCACCCAGGAGACCGGGCTGGTCAGCCGCTGCCAGGGCGACACGGTTACCAGACGCGGCACGGGCGGGGCGACCGCGCCTTTGCGGGTTGGCAGGGGCGCAGCCTCAGACTCGTCCATCGGCTCCACATACTCAGCAGCGCGGCTGCGACGATGGCGGATCATGCTTTTGATGAGTTGACCCAGCGCCAACGCCGCTAGGAAGGCCAGTGGGTGGACGATGTGCGTGGTCAACCAGGGCATCTTTTCGCCGGCCCAGCTATAGAGGGCCAGCGCACCGGCAAACCAGACGGTGAGAAACAGCACCAGGAAGGGGCGGATTTCGGCGAACTC
>Ga0209724_1004699_pt1 | contig 10661 bp, 9 predicted proteins | sample grotaG_FD_184143 | JGI IMG/M metagenome (GOLD analysis project Ga0209724, IMG submission 184143) | Glacier valley bacterial and archeal communities from Borup Fiord, Nunavut, Canada, to study Microbial Dark Matter (Phase II) -... | ecosystem: Environmental > Aquatic > Freshwater > Ice > Glacier ... | reverse complement strand
GCGATCGCCGACGAGACCCCCCTCCCCTTCGAGGATCGTGCCCGCGAGGCGCTGCTGATGGGGCTGCGCCTCGAAGACGGGATCGACGCTGCGCACTTTGCGGCGCGCACCGGGGTAGCGCTCGAAGCCGCGCTCGATCCGCGCGGCGCGGCCGAGCTGGTGCGGCTCGGCATGATCGAGCGCACGCACACGCAGCTGCGCCTCACCGAACGTGGCCGCCCGCTGCTGAACGCGGTGCTGGCGCGGCTGGCAGCGTGATCGCCCGCCTCGCAATCGCGGGGTATCGCTCGATCCGCAGCTCACGATCGAACTCGCCCCGCTGACCATCGTCAGTGGCGCGAACGGCAGCGGCAAATCCAACCTCTACCGTGCGCTCCGCCTGCTCGCCGAAGTTGCGCAGGGCCGGATCGGGTCTGCGCTCGCGGCCGAGGGCGGCATCCGCTCGGCGATGTGGGCGGGGGATGTGCCGGTCGATCGCGGCCGCACCGCCGTTCCGCGCGCGATCCGGCTGGGCTTTGCCGACTCGCATTATGGCTATGCGATCGATCTGGGCCTGCCGATCAAAAGGAATGAGTTCGGCGTCGATCCCGAGATCAAGCTCGAGGCAATGTGGACCGGCGAACGGCTGGGCCGCGCCAACTTGTTCGCGGAGCGCCGGGGTCCGATGGTGCGTCTGCGCGATGCGGCGGGAGCGTAGCATGTAGCGCACGGGCAACTGGCCGCTGTGGACAGCATGATGACGCACTGCGCCGATCCGGCGACCGCGCCCGAGCTTCTGGCGATGCGCGAGCATCTGCGCGGCTGGCGCTTTTACGATCACTGGCGCACCGATGCGGATGCGCCCGCGCGCCGCCCGCGCCTGGGCACGTTCACGCCCGTCCTTGCCAACGACGGCGGTGATCTTGAGGCGGCGATGGGGACAATCCGCTGGATCGGCGATCGCCTGGCACTCGCGGACGCGGTCTCGGACGCCTTCCCGGGCGCGGAACTCGGCGTCACAGAGGAGGACGGCGTATAAGGGCTTCGGATGACGCAGCCCGGCATTTACCGCCCGCTCCAGACGTCCGAACTTTCAGAGGGCACGCTGCGCTACCTGCTGCTGACCGCAGCCCTGCTCACCCCGCGCCCGCCCGGCCTGATGGTGCTGAACGAGCCCGAGGCAAGCCTGCACCCCGATCTCATCCCCGCGCTCGCGCGCCTGATCGCGCGCGCGAGGCGACGCAGATCGTGCTCGTCACGCATTCGGCGGCGCTGGTCCGTGCGCTCGCGGGCGGGGCGGACACGACGGTGTTCGCGCTGGAGAAGGTCGCGGGCGAGACGACCCTTCCGGGGCACGAAGCGCCCGGCTGGTCGTGGCCGCAGCGCTGACCACCATTCGACTAGCCCCGGGGGCACACGCGCAGTAGGACTGTCGCACTTCGTTGCCGCGCCCGTCGCCCCAGGACACTTGCATGTTGCGTCTGCTCCCGATCCTGATCCTCGTGCTCGTCGTCGCGGGCCTGGGCTACCTCGGCCTCACTCCGCCCACCTACCGCCCGGTGCAGGTCTCGCAGCCGGTGACGCTGCCCGATGCAGCTGCGCCGCGCTGACGGACGCGCGCTGCTGGGCGCGGCAGCGGCGCTCGCGCTGCTGACCGCCGCCGGGCAGGATGCGCCCAAATCGATCCTGCCCGGGGACGTGTTCGGCCCGCCGCCCGCGCAACCCGCGCAACCGGTCGCGCCTGCCTTGCCGGTGCCGGGCGTGGAACCGCCCGCGGCCGCGCCCGATGCAAGCGCGCCCTCAATCCCCGGCGCGGAACCTGCTCCCGGCGTGCCCGGCCCGGCTGCAAACGCTGCCAACCCGCTCGATACCGCCGCGCCCTCGGCCGATATTGCGCTGACTGGACTGCTCTCGCCCGCCGCCGGGGGTTACGGCCCGGGCGTCTTTGCGGGCGCGGACGGCCCGGTGGTCGCCGCGCTGATGCGATCGATGCAGGCCCCGGTCGCATCGCGCTGGGTGCATATCGTGCTCGTGCGCGCGCTCGCCTCGGTGCAGCCCGCCCCCGCAGGCGTGCGCCCGGCCGACTGGATCGCCGAGCGCGCCAGCCTGCTGATGCGCCTGGGCGAAAGCGATGTCGCGCATGCGCTGGTGCAGGCGGTGCCGGTCGATCGCTACACGCCGCGCCTTTACGGGGTGGCGTTCGATGCGGCGCTGGCGGCGGCCGATCCGGCGGCGATCTGCCCGCTGGCGCAGACCGGGCAGACGCTCTCGGCGCGCGCGGTGTGGCGACTGGGCGCGGCGATGTGCGCGGGGTTCGACGGAGACGATATTGCCGCCGCGCAAGGTTTCCAGACGCTGCGGACCGAGGCGAAAGTCGACCCGTTCGATATCTCGCTCGCCGAACGCCTTGCTGCGAGCGCGGGCGAGGGCGCGCGACTGGGGGCGAATGTCGATTGGGGCGAAGTGGAGCAGGTCAACCTATACCGGCTCGGCCTCGGGATCGCGGCGGGCACCCCGCTGCCCGATCGGCTGATGGGCGCGATTCCCGCGCCCGCGCAGGGCTGGCTGTTCCGTGCCGCCAGCGCGCCCGATACTACACGCGCCGCCGCGAGCGGTGCTGCGGGGGCCCAAGGGATCGTGGGCGCGAGCGAACTCGCGGCATTCTGGGCCGCGCTTGCGTCCGATCCCGCGAGCGCGGGCGTGGCGGGCGATACGGCGGCGCGGTTGCGGCAGGCGTATGCGGGATCGCCGCCCGACCGGGTGGCGGCGATGCGCGCGCTGTGGGATGCGGCCGCGAGCACCGGGGACCGGTATCAGGGCATCGTGCTGAGCGCGGGTGCGGCGGCGGGGCTGCGGCCCGACGCGCGCTTCGCCAGATATGCGCCGGACATCATGGCGAGCGCGCTGGCGGGTGGGCGTGCGGATGCAGCGATGGGCTGGTGGAAAATCGCGCAGGCTGACGGCGGTTCGGTCGAGCGGCGCGCGTGGGCGCTGGCAGTTACGGGCGATGCCACGGGAAGCGTTGAGGCGACGCGCGGGCGGTTCGACGACTGGCGCAAGGAGGCGGCGAACGATCACCGGGCGCGGCTGCTTCTCGCCGCGCTGACCGGCCTTGGGCGGGCGAGCGATCTGGATGGGGCGCGGCGCGATCTGGCGATGGCCACGCTTTCGGACCGGTGGACCGCGCGGATCGACGCGGCGGCGGCGGCGGGGCGCACCGGCGAAGTTGCGGTGCTGGCGGGGACCGGGCTGCAATGCGGCTGGGCGGATGTGCCGCCCGCGCATTTGCAGCATATCGTGGCGGCGCTGATGCGCGTGGGGCGCGGGAGCGAAGCGCGGCTGATCGCAGCGGAGGCGGTCACGCGCGGATGACCTTACCGACCGACCTTTCGGACGCTCGCGCGCGCGCGCTATTTTTGGACATGCTTGCCGCCGAAGCGGGCGTCGCGCGCAATACGATCATTGCCTACGAGCGCGATCTGCGACTGGCAAGCGAGGAACTGACGGGCAAGTTGGTGCGCGCGGATGCGGACGATCTCGCGCGCTTGGCATCTTCGTGGGAGGGGCTGGCGCGCGCATCGGTTGCGCGCAAATCCTCCGCACTGCGTCGCTTTTTCGGCTTTCTCGCCGCCGAAGGCCACCGCGCCGACGATCCCGGCCGCCATTTGCCGCGCCCCGGCACCGCGCGCGGCCTGCCCAAGACGCTGAGCGGCAACGAGGCAGCCGCGATGTGCGATGTCGCCGCGCGCGCCGCTGCCGAACATCCGGGGATGCGCTCCGCCCGGCTCCACGCACTGATCGAGCTGTTGTACGGATCGGGCCTGCGCGCCACCGAGCTGGTGAGCCTCGAACGCCGCGCGATCGATACCGCACGGTCCTATGCGATCGTGCGCGGCAAGGGCAACAAGGAGCGCCTGGTGCCGGTGGGGCGCCGCGCGCTCGCGGCGGTGGCGGCCTATGAGCCGCACGTGCCCGGCGGATCGGCGTGGCTGTTCCCGTCGGGCAAGACGCACCTCACGCGCGTGCGGCTGTTCCAGTTGGTGAAGGCGCTTGCGGCGCACGCGGGGATCGCGCCCGAGCGCGTTTCCCCCCATGTGCTGCGCCACGCGTTTGCAACGCACCTGTTGGCGGGCGGCGCGGACCTGCGCGCGCTCCAGACGATGCTGGGGCATGCCGATATCGCCACCACGCAGATTTACACCCATGTGGAAAGCAGCCGATTGACCGAGATCGTCAACACGAAACACCCGCTCGCATGATCCTCGAGTTCGAGAAGCCCGTCGCCGAGATCGAGACCAAACTCGCCGAGCTACGGCGCGATCTGCCCAACGCGCCCGAGATTGCGCGGCTGGAGGCGCGGGTGGAGCGCGCGCGCCGCGAGCTGTTCGCGCGCCTCACCCCGATGCAGCGCACGCAAATCGCGCGCCACCCCGAACGGCCGCACTTCGCGGATTATGTGCGCCTGCTGGTGGAAGACTTCACGCCGCTGAGCGGGGACCGCGTGTTCGGCGAGGACGCCGCGATCGTGGGTGGTCCGGGGCGCTGGCTGGGCAGGCCGGCGATGCTGATCGGCCACGAGAAGGGCCGCGATACGGCGGGGCGCGTGGCGCATAATTTCGGCATGGCGCGGCCCGAGGGTTACAGGAAGGCGGTCCGCCTGATCGAACTCGCAGGCCGCATGGGGCTGCCAGTGGTGACGCTGGTGGATACCGCAGGCGCGTTCCCCGGGATCGACGCGGAGGAGCGCGGCCAGGCCGAAGCGATCGCGCGCGCGACGCAGGCGTGTCTGGCGGTGCCGGTGCCGTTTGTGAGCGTGATCGTGGGCGAAGGCGGATCGGGCGGGGCGATTGCGATTGCGGCGGCGAACACGGTGCTGATGCTGGAATATGCGGTCTATTCGGTGATTTCGCCCGAGGGCGGCGCATCGATCCTGTTCAAGACGCGCGACAAGGCGGCCGAGATGGCGGCGGCCTTCAAGCTGACCGCGCCCGATCTGCTGGCGATGGGGCTAGTGGACGGGATCGTGGCCGAGCCGCCGGGCGGCGCGCACCGCGATTATGGTGCGGCGGCGGCGGCGGTGGGCGCGGCTGTGACCAAGGCGCTGGCGGAGATGGACGGGGTGGCGGGGGTAGACCTGCGCGAGGCGCGGCGGGCGAAGTTTATGGCGATGGGGGGCTAACGCGCAGCGTCTCGGGAAAGCGTTAGACGAGCTAAACCGGCGTCGATGAAATCGTGGTCACGACCGCGTTGCCGGAGCAGTATATGTCCGATGCGATAGCCGCCTCCGTCGCAATCTTCACCATGTCGTTCGCGCTCAACTCTCGATCCAAACTTTACAGCGCATACGCAGCACCAATGGCATATTCCATACCCGACTCACGCGCCCAAAGCTTGCCTTCCGGAATGCGGGTCAGAACGAATTTCTGGTCCAAATTCCACGCGATACCAGAAGCTTTAACCAGTATACCGCAACATCTGTAGTTCGGAACACTGTCTCCATCTGTGGTGATAGACATCTTGTTTTCGACCAAAAACCTTTTGAGCTCATCGAAACGGTGAGCGCATCATCTGATGAAAAATCGGTTTTAGGCAGCGAATATTCGAACGCTGAATGGACCGAGCTTTCGCCGGAGAGACCAAGCGTCCAGGGACCAAACCGGACCCACTTCGTCCCGCCACCGAGCAAGCGAGTATCGCCGAACGTCGATCCGTCGTTGTGCCCGATCGCACACACACACCCGCTTTCGTAATAACCGCGATGATCGTCACGTGTTTCTGTGCTCCTGGGCGTACTGGTGAGCAGCCCTTAGTGTTTCAGGAAGCAAACCTATCGCTTGGCGAGCGGCACGTAATCGCGCTTGGGCGCACCCGTGTAGAGCTGGCGCGGCCGACCGATGCGCTGGTCGGGATCCTCGATCATCTCGTTCCATTGCGCCACCCAGCCCACCGTGCGCGCCAGCGCGAAGAGCGCGGTGAACATCGTGGTCGGGAAGCCGATCGCCGAAAGCACGATGCCCGAATAAAAGTCCACGTTCGGATAAAGATGCTTCTCGACGAAATACTCATCGGTCAGCGCGATCCGTTCGAGTTCGCGCGCCACATCGAACACCGGATCGGTCACGCCCAGCGTATCCAGGATTTCAGCCGCGATCTTCTGCATTACCTTGGCGCGCGGATCGTAGCTCTTATACACACGGTGGCCGAAGCCCATCAGGCGGAACGGATCGTTTTTGTCCTTGGCGCGCGCGATATAGGCGGGGATGCGATCGGGCGTGCCGATTTCGCGCAGCATGTTCAGCGCCGCCTCGTTCGCGCCGCCGTGCGCGGGGCCCCAGAGGCAGGCGATGCCCGCTGCGATGCACGCAAAGGGGTTCGCGCCCGAACTGCTCGCGAGGCGGACGGTCGAGGTCGAAGCATTCTGCTCGTGATCGGCGTGCAGGATGAAGATCGTATCGAGCGCGCGTTCGACGACCGGGTTAACATGATAAGGTTCGGCAGGGACCCCGAAGGTCATACGCAGGAAATTGCCCGTATAGCTCAGCGAATTGTCAGGATATAGGAACGGCTGGCCGAGAGAATATTTATACGCCATTGCAGCCAGCGTCGGCATTTTGGCAATCAGCCGGTGGCTCGAAATCTCGCGCTGCTTGGGATCAGCGATGTCGGTTGAATCGGGGTAAAAAGCCGACAGCGCGCCGACCACCCCGCACATGATCGCCATCGGATGCCCGTCGCGGCGGAAGCCCCGGTAGAAGGTGGCGAGTTGTTCGTGCACCATCGTGTGCCGCGTGATCGTGTTGACGAAATGGTCGTGCTCGGCCTTGTCCGGCAGCGCGCCGTTCATCAGCAGATAGGCGACCTCCATGAAGCTCGACTGTTCGGCGAGCTGGTCGATCGGATAGCCGCGGTGCAGCAGCACGCCCGCTTCGCCATCGATATAGGTGATCTTGCTCTCGCACGCGGCAGTAGACGTGAAGCCGGGATCGTAGGTGAAGCGACCCGTATCCGCGTAGAGCTTGCGGATATCGACCACTTCGGGGCCGACCGATCCCTGCATCACGGGATATTCGTAGCTCTTCTCGCCGACTTCCAGTGTGGCCGCGTGCGCGTTCGTCATGCCGTCTCCCTTTTGCCGGCGTTGGCCAGCGCATCATCGATCCGGCCAAGCGTTTCCACCCGGCCCAGTGCGGCCGCCACCTCGAAGATCCCGGCCGAAACCCCCGATCCCGTCAGCGCGGCGCGCAACGGCTGCGCGAGCTGGCCGAGCTTGAGCCCGAACTCTTCCGCCAGTGCGCGCGCCGCCGCTTCCAACGCTGCACTGCACCATTCGGGAGCAAGGTCAAGCCGGTTGCGCAGTTCGCGCAGGTTCTCGGGCGCGGGCGGCGCGAGCAGCGCGCGGGCTTTTTCGTCGGGGACGAGCGGGCGGGGGCGGAAGAGGAACAGGCTGGCATCGGCAAGTTCGATCGTCGTGCGCGCGCGCGCCTTCAGCTCGGGCATCAGCCGCGCCAGCAGATCGGCCTCGGGCGCGGCAAGCGGGCGGCCGAGTGTTGCTTCGATGCGCGGCGTGACGAGCGCGGCGAGGCGCGCGTCGTCGGCGGCGCGGAGGTAATGCGCGTTCAGGTTTTCGAGCTTTTTGGTGTCCGTGCGGGCGGGGCCGCGACCCACTGCTTCGAGCGTGAACCACTGGATCGCCTCGTCGCGCGAGATGAACTCCGCATCGCCATGGCCCCAGCCGAGCCGCAGCAGGTAATTTTCGAGCGCTTCGGGGAGGATGCCGAGTTCATCGCGATAGGCGTCCACGCCGAGCGCGCCGTGGCGTTTGGAGAGCTTGGCACCGTCGCTGCCGTGGAGCAGGGGGACGTGCGCGTAGACGGGCTCGGCCCAGCCCATGGCGCGGATCAGCGCGAGCTGCCGGAAGGCGTTGTTGAGGTGATCGTCGCCGCGGATGACGTGGGTGATGCCCATATCGTGATCGTCCACCACCACAGCGAGCATGTAGGTGGGTGTGCCGTCCGAGCGGAGCAGGACCATATCGTCGAGCTCGGCATTCGCCACCGTCACCGCGCCCTGCACGCGGTCCTGGATGGTGACCGAGCCCTCGGTCGGGGCGCGCAGGCGGATGACGCTGGGCCGAGCGATTTCGTCCGCCGTGGCCACCCGGTCGCGCCAGCGGCCGTCGTAGCGCGGCGGCTTGCCTGCCGCACGCGCTGCCTCGCGCGCGGCTTCGAGTTCGGCGGCGGTGGAATAGCACCGGTATGCATGGCCGCTTGCCAGCAATGAATGAGCCACCTCGGCGTGGCGCGCCGCGCGCGCGAACTGGAACACGGGCGGCTCGTCGGGCAGCAGGTCGAGCCAGTCGAGGCCATCGATGATGGCATCGATAGCGGCATCGGTGGAGCGCGCGCGATCGGTGTCCTCGATCCGCAGCAGGAACTTGCCGCCGTGGTGGCGCGCGAACAGCAGGTTGAACAGCGCGGTGCGCGCGCCGCCGATGTGGAGGAAGCCGGTGGGCGAAGGCGCGAACCGGGTAACCACTGGTAAGTGTTCGGTTGCGGTCATGCGGCGGGCACGGAACGAAGAGCGGGCGGGGAGACAGGCACGCGGGTGGCTAGCACGGCGAGCGCGCAGGTTGAAAGCGGCACCTGGTCCGTAATGGCGGCCATCCGGCGCGCTGCTGCGGTATGGCTGCGCATCCGGGCCCTGATGCAGCGCGCGGCGACAGGGCTGGAAGCCTTCCTCGAGTCCGAACGCCGCCAGTTGCCGCTGTGGATGCCGGTCGCGCTCGGCATTGGCATCGTGGGCTATTTCATGCTGCCCGCTCCGGCGCAGTGGCTGGGCTTCGGGGCGGGCGCGCTGGCGGTGGCGCTGCTGGGCGCGATGATGCCGGGGTGGACTGGGCGCGCGGCGCTGGTGGGCGGGCTGCTCGCGGTGCTGGGCATGGGGGTGGCGTGGGTGCGCGCCGAAAGCGTGGCGGCACCGCGGCTGGCGCGCGAAATCCATGCGGTGTGGATCGATGCGACGGTGATCGAACGCGAGGACCGCGCGGGGCGCGGGCAATGGCGCCTGTATCTGGATCCCCACAATCCCGCACTGCCGCCGCTGATCCGTATCTCGCTGCGCAAGCCCCCACTTCCTGCGATCGCGGCGGGCGCGCGGATACGCGCGCGCGTATCGCTGCGGCCACCCCCGGGGCCGAGCGTGCCGGGCGGGTACGATTTCGCGCGGCGGCTGTGGTTCGAAGGCGTGGGCGCGACCGGCTTCACGCTGGGCGATCCGGTTCTGATCGCCCCTGCCCCGCCGCCAAGCGGCCCCCAGGAATGGCTCGAAAAAATACGCGTCCACCTGACGCGGATGCTGCAGACGCAGATGGGCGGGGCCGAGGGTGGACTATCGGCGGCGTTCGTCACCGGCGATGTCGGCGCGGTCCCCGAACAGGTCCGCCAGGATATGACCGACGCGGGGCTGGCGCATATCATCGCGATTTCGGGGCTGAATATCTCGATCGTCGTGATCATCACGATGTTTCTGGTGCGGCGCAGCCTCGCCTTGATCCCGTGGATTGCGCTGCGCTGGCCGATCAAGTTGATCGCTGCGGGCACGGCGGCACTGATGGCGATTGCCTATACGCTTGTCGCTGGCGCTCAGGTACCGGCCGTGCGCGCGGCCGCTGCAGCGCTGATCGTGCTGATCGGGCTGAGCGCGGGGCGCGCGGCGATCTCGCTGCGGGCGATTGCGGTCGGCGCGTTCCTGATCCTGCTGCTCCGGCCCGAAGCGCTGCTGGGGCCATCCTTCCAGCTCACCTTCGCCGCAGTCACGTCCCTGGTTGCGGCGTTCCAATCGCAGCCGGGCAAGTGGCTGACGCGCGAACATGACGGCGATCTGTGGATCACGCGCACCGCGCGCCACGCGGTGGTGCTGGTGGCGAGCGGCTGCGTCGCCGAAGCCGCGCTCGCGCCTATCGCGCTGTACCATTTCAACCGCGAGGGGCTGTATGGGATGATCGCCAATTTGCTGGCGATCCCATGGTCCGATCTGGTCATCATGCCCTTGCTGATGCTCACGCTGGCGATGGACGCGGTGGGTTGGGCGGTACCGGCCGCATGGCTGCTGCGGCAATCGATGAGCGCGCTGATCTGGTTCTCGCACTTCGTCGCGCACTGGCCGGGCGCGGTCATGCGAATGTCGATGATGCCGTTTGCGGCTTATGCGGGGTTCGTGATCGGCGGACTGTGGCTTTGCCTGTGGGCCGGGCGGGCACGCCTGCTGGGGCTGGGTCCGATCGTGGTGGCGGTGGTGATCAGCGCAGCTGCCCGCCCGCCCGATCTGATCGTCAGCGGCGACGGGCGGCATATGGGCGTGTTGCGCGCGGACGGCGCGATGGCGATGCTGCGGCCGCATGCGGGCGATTTCATCCGGGGGATGTGGGGCGATTTCGTGGGGACCGAGCAGACGCTGCCGCTGGACGAAGTGGGCGAGGCGAATTGCGGGCCGGATGCGTGCGTGCTGCTGTTAACGCGCGGCGGGCGGGTGTGGCGGGTGTTCGCCACGCGATCGAAACGGATCATCGCGCGGCCCGACATGGAAGCGCAGTGCCGCGCCGCCGATGTGGTGGTGAGCGAGCGCCGCCTGCCGCCTTGGTGCGCGCCGGCATGGGCGCGGTTCGATGCGCGCGCGCATCGAAC
>Ga0209724_1004687_pt1 | contig 10670 bp, 7 predicted proteins | sample grotaG_FD_184143 | JGI IMG/M metagenome (GOLD analysis project Ga0209724, IMG submission 184143) | Glacier valley bacterial and archeal communities from Borup Fiord, Nunavut, Canada, to study Microbial Dark Matter (Phase II) -... | ecosystem: Environmental > Aquatic > Freshwater > Ice > Glacier ... | reverse complement strand
CCAACACCCGAAGTCCGATTAGTCGGCCTAAGGTGGGGGGGATGATTGGGGTTAAGTCGTAACAAGGTATCCGTACCGGAAGGTGCGGATGGATTACCTCCTTTCTAGGGAGAGTTATGCCAGCAATACGAGTAATCTATTGCTGAAGCTAGGTCGGTCTTGTTATTGTGTTGAGCTTACATAATAACGCAGTTCCAGATTTATCTGGAACAAGACTAAGTTCGAACAAATCTTGACTTAGATATGACGATGATTGCACAACTAAATTGTTAATACAGAGTACCTCTGGCGAAAGCCGGAGGTACTTTAGTTTCATGAAGATGCTTTAACCTTGCTCGTAACACTTGCGACAACTAGTTATCTGTTATAGAATGGGTTAAGTTCGCGGTCAATGTGGGGCATTAGCTCAGTTGGTTAGAGCACCTGCTTTGCAAGCAGGGGGTCGTCGGTTCGAATCCGACATGCTCCACCACATGGGGTAGAACGGGCGAAAGTCCGAACTACTCCACCAAGAACTCAAGGAAAACCCTACGAATTGGGGGCGATTAGCTCAGCTGGTTAGAGCGCGTCACTGATAATGACGAGGTCGGAGGTTCAAGTCCCTCATCGCCCACCAAATAAAAACCCACTCTTTGTGAGTGGATTTTTATTTGGTAAGTGTTTCGATGGACTCGAATCTCTGAACTCGCGAGGTCGGAGGTGAGAACTGCCAGTGGCAGTTCTCAAGGAAACCTTCCGATGGCAACTGGTTTGCCAATCGTGAAGTTTCGGGGTCGCCGAAGGTGACCAAGTCCCTCATCGCCCACAATTCGTAGGGCTTTTTATTTGGAAATTATTAATTGTCATCAGCTTAAATAGACAGAGTTAGCCGCTATATGAGGTAAGCTGACTATTACGAGCGTTTGTAAAGTTCTTATAGGTATGCCAATATATTGTTATGTTTAAATATGAAGTACTTTCTGATTCTGGGGATGCAATAGCGTCAAGAAATATAGTTCGCAGCTTTGCGAATACGGCCTTAAGGCTGATCGGTAGTGAGGGTAGGGTGGCGACAGAAAGAGATCGAGTTCTCAAAAAAATAAGTATCGATATTGACTATCCTTTTGTTGTTCAGATCGGGGCTAATGATGGATATTTTGATGATCCATTATATTCATTTTTAAAATCAAACCCCAACGCCAAAGGAATACTCGTTGAGCCACAATTAAAACCCTTTGAAAGCTTAAAGGATTTATACGGAGATAGAGACAGTCTAGGGCTTATAAATGCAGCAGTTGCAGATTCGAACGGTAAGCTTACATTATGGAAGCCTCAATTAAGTTTGCCAGAAGATAAGTTTGGTGATTCACTTGCGCGAATAAATCCCGTTCAAATTGATTCTATTATGAATCGACATCCGATCAGGAAAATTAAGGGTTATTCACTAGTATCAGAAGAAGTTGAAGCCGTTACATTGCAAAAGGTATTTGACGAATCGGGTATCGAGTCGAGCATTATAGATATTTTTTTCTGCGATACAGAAGGTGCTGATATTGGGATAGTAAATCAGTTAATAGATAGTGGCGCTAGACCTAAGCTTCTTCAGTATGAACATATTCTAGCAATAGACGATGAAGTTGCCATGTTGAATAGGCGATTATTGGCTCTTGGGTATGACTTAAATTGGAGCTATCGTGATATCTTGGCAATAGCGCAATAAAACCCTTGCAATAATGGTAGCGGACGAGTATAGTTATAAGGAGTTAAGCGAATGTTCTTATGAACCTCTGGCGATACGCAGTAAAAAGTGCATCGTAAGGGGTTCTCTTTATTGCAAAAATAACAACGAAATCCACTTTACAGTATGCGAGACTAAGTGTTACGATGGGAAAGCTTGAGTTTAGACAGTGTGCATCAATTGATGTGTATAAATGTGAACTCAAGGTGTGAGCCACAAGTTTTTTAACAATTTGGATGTAAGAAAAAAATTTTTAAGATTGACGGCAAGTAATTGATAATAATGGTTATTACCAATTACTAGTTAAGTCGATGCATAAAAAGGTACTCAAGAGCACACAATGGATGCCTAGATGTATATTACCGAAGAAGGACGTGGAAGACTGCGAAAAGTCTCGGGGAGCTGTCAACAAGCTTTGATCCGGGAATATCCGAATGGGGAAACCCAGTACGAGTCATGTCGTATTACCTGTCCCTGAATATATAGGGGATTTGGCGGGAACCAACTGAACTGAAACATCTTAGTAGGTTGAGGAAGAGAAAATAAATAATGATTCCGGGAGTAGTGGCGAGCGAAACTGGATCAGCCCAAACCTTTTTCATTTTTGCCTGGTAATTTATTACTGGGTAAATAAGTTTTCAGACGAATATGAATAAGGGGTTGTGGGATTTAACAAGACCATATCAGAGAACTAAAGTTTACTTTAGCTGTCTGATTTGCGATAGCGAACTGAAAATAGCTAGTAAGGTAAGAAATTAGAGTTGTTAGCGGAATAGTTTGAATGACTAACCAAAGGACGTGAAAGTCGTGTATGCGAAAACAACTTTGACCTTATATGTTTTTTCCCGAGTAGGGCGGGGCACGAGAAACCCTGTTTGAATCCGGCAGGACCACCTGCCAAGGCTAAATATAATATACGATCGATAGTGAACTAGTACCGTGAGGGAAAGGTGAAAAGAACCCCGGGAGGGGAGTGAAATAGATCCTGAAATTGTGTGCTTACAAAGTGTCGGAGCCTGTATTTATACGGGTGACGGCGTGCTTTTTGTAGAACGATCCAGCGAGTTAATTTCTAGTGCAAGGTTAAGTCAAGTGACGGAGCCACAGTGAAAGCGAGCCTGAATAGGGCGATTAAGTACTAGGGATTAGACCCGAAACCAAGTGACCTAACCATGAGCAGGTTGAAGCGACAGTAACATGTCGTGAAGGACCGAACCGTCGTACGCAGCAAAGTGCCCGGATGACTTGTGGTTAGAGGTGAAATGCCAATCGAACTTGGAGATAGCTGGTTCTCCTCGAAATAGCTTTAGGGCTAGCGTCATGTAATTAGCCAACGGGGGTAGAGCTCTGTAAAGGACTGAGGCCCGCAAGGGTACTTATCCTTAACAAACTACGAATACCGTTGGTGGTATCATGGCAGTTAGAACGTCGGGGCTAAGCTCGGCGCTCGAAAGGGAAACAGCCCAGACCATCGTCTAAGGTCCCCAAATATATACTCAGTGGGAAACAAAGTGAAATTTCTTAAACAGCTAGGATGTTGGCTTAGAAGCAGCCATTCATTTAAAGAGTGCGTAACAGCTCACTAGTCAAGAGATTTTGCGTGGAAAATGTAACGGGGCTAAAGTATATTACCGAAGACATGGATGCGATGTAATTTATTACACGCGTGGTAGAGGAGCGTTCCTATCTGCAGTGAAGCTGAACTGGAAAGTTTGGTGGAGCGTTAGGAAGTGAGAATGCTGGAATGAGTAACCATAAGACATGTGAGAATCATGTCGGCCGTAAGAGCAAGGTTTCCTGAGCCATGGTAATCATCTCAGGGTTAGTCGGGCCTAAGCCGAGGCGCATAGCGTAGGCGATGGACATCAGGTTAATATTCCTGAACCGGTTATAATTTGTACACTGTTCACGGTGAAGTAGTCGAAGCGAATTCATGGTATGTATTCGTCCAACCTAGCGGGAACGCAAAGGGAGTGAAAGTGATTCTTCGGAGTCGCGATTTTGATCAAAGCACTGGCTAGAAAAGCAGATGTACGCGTGATTATAGCCGCCCGTACCGCAAACCAACACAGGTGCTCGAGTCGAGTAGACTCAGGCTTACGAGAGAACCTTCGCTAAGGAACTCGGCAATAAAGCGACCGTAACTTCGGGATAAGGTCTGCCCCCACATCATTCGATGTGAGCCGTGTTCAACTAACTTAGTAAAGGTGGTTGAATAGATAAATTTGAGTACGCAGCATATTTAGCAATAAATATGTCGTGTCAAAACCTTTTTAAATCACAATTTTTTTACTGAGATAGACAAATCATGATAGATTATTATGATTCTTGAGCACGATCTCTCGCATCTAACGATGTGGGGGCCGCAGCTAAAGAGTCCACGGAACTGTTTACCAAAAACACAGGTCTCTGCTAATTCGAAAGAAGATGTATAGGGGCTGACTCCTGCCCAGTGCTGGAAGGTTAAGGGGAGTGCTTTACGGTGCGAACTGAAGCCCCAGTGAACGGCGGCGGTAACTATAACCGTCCTAAGGTAGCGAAATTCCTTGTCAGGTAAGTTCTGACCCGCACGAATGGAGTAATCATGTGGACACTGTCTCAGCGAAGGACTCGGTGAAAGTGCATTGACGGTAAAGATGCCGTCTGTCCGTACCAGGACGAGAAGACCCCATGGAGCTTTACTACAGCTTTACATTGATTCGGGTTACAACATGTGTAGAATAGGTGGGAGCCTTTGAAGCAGATACGCTAGTATTTGTGGAGGCGAAAAGTGAAATACCACCCTTGTTGTGATCTTAATCTTACCGTTACCATTATCTGGTAACGGGACCGTGTATGGTGGGTAGTTTAACTGGGGCGGTTGCCTCCTAAAGAGTAGCGGAGGCGTTCAAAGGTTGGCTAACTTCGTATGGAAATCGAAGTGATAGTGTATGCGCATAAGCCAGCTTGACTGTGAGGAGTACATTCCAAGCAGATACGAAAGTAGGAGCAAGTGACCCGCTGTACGTGTATTTATACACATGAACGTGGGATCGACAGCGCACACGGATAAAAGTTACCCTGGGGATAACAGGCTTATAGCGCCCAATAGTTCACATAGACGGCGCTGTTTGGCACCTCGATGTCGGCTCATCACATCCTGGAGGGGGAGCACCTTCCAAGGGTTCGGCTGTTCGCCGATTAAAGTGGTACGCGAGCTGGGTTCAGAACGTCGTGAGACAGTTCGGTTTATATCCGGTACGGACGATAGGAAATTTGAGGAGATCTACCCTTAGTACGAGAGGACCGGGGCGGACGAATCTCTGGTGTATCGATTGTGGCCACCTGCTGCATTGTCGAGTAGCTAAATTCGGAATAGATAAGCGCTGAAAGCATATTAAGCGCGAAACTAACTTCAAGATTAGATTTCCCTATGAGGACACAGAAAGAATATCTGTTTGATAGGTGCAAGGTAGAAGCGCAGCAATGCGTGCAGCTGAAGCATACTAATAGTCCCACTGCCTTTTTATGTCCTTATCATCGACATCAAGCTTCGGTTTGATAGAGGTGATGAGGTAAAGACTTAACTAGTATTTGGTGTTAAACAACATCAATGAAACGTCAATCTAAGTAAAAATATTCATGATCATTAGCAATAATGTTACGAGTGTTTTAATTTAAAAGACTTACAATCAAATAAATCCGTGCACATGTTTAGTAATATGAACATCGAAGCAAGGTTTTTTCCGCCCACTGATTTTTTATATCAGCGCAAAGTGTGTGAAAAGCCTTACTTCGGTGCCCATGGCGCTGAGGAAATACCTGTTCCCATTCCGAACACAGAAGTCAAGCTCAGCAGCGGCGATTATACTGCCACAAGCGGGAAACTAGCACGGTGCCGAATTATAAGAAGGACTTCCTAATAGGAAGTCCTTTTTCTTTGTCTTTTTTAGCATAAGTACCTTCGTAATCGATCCTACCATAATCTCCAAAACACTTTGATGTTGGCGCCGCGCTTCAACGCTTGTCAGTGTTTTTGAAATTATGGTAGTCTCGCTTATGGCCAGCTATCTGGATAAACTCATGAGAAAACCGAATAACACCTGTTGGGGTTTCTTGCCTATTCGAGTATGTTTGAAGCGTAGCAGGTTACGCAGAATACAATGAAATCTCGACGGGGTTATGTCGCGTATTTCGATTAGGTCTACTCAGATGGTTTTGCCATAAGCGTAGGGCGGCTATAGGTAACAAAAAAACGACCAATCTCGCAGATGTGGTCGTTCTTTTGCTTGGATGAATCATAATTTTAGATTCAAACAGGTGCCTATTCATAATATAGCATATCAAACATAAGTGCAACGGTAGCATAGTAATATTATCGCTTAAATTGCAATAATACAAATACAACAAAATACTACTTATGTAAACCTTGACAAAGAGCCTATGCTATGATAGTATATAAACATACACATACCATGTGTGAGGTATAAATGAGGGTTTCCACGGCTAAACACCGGTGGAAATCTTTTTAATTTAAGAGGAGAACTCAAATGGCAGGAACAAAAGCAGGCGGCCAAAAGGCTGCAGCCAAGAACTTAGCACGTGACCCAAACTTTTACGCTAAGATTGGCGCAAAGGGCGGAACAAACGGACACACTGGTGGATTCGCCGCTAACCCTGACCTTGCACGTGTTGCAGGCGCTAAGGGTGGACGAATCTCTCGTCGCCGCAGCAAAAAAGTCGAAGCGTAACCGACGCTGACACAAAAAATAACCCCTCGTTCATTCGAGGGGTTATTTTGTTTGCTGGCTATTTCGCCGAGTAACGCCGCAGCGCACAAATGCGGGCTTCGTTGACTCGCCAGACGTGAGAGCAGGCGACACAACTGTAGGTACTTTTCCCAGATTGATAGCCGGTTGCTTCACAGACTGGGCAGGCGCTACGAGCATGGAGCCATTCCCGGTAGGTATCGAGGTTATCTTGTATGGTGTCATCGGTTATCGTGACATCGTAGAGAGGAGCGAGCTCAAGGGCTTTATCCCAGGCTTGGCTCTCCATCGCGACAAGCTCTATATCCTTTGAGTAGTCATGGTGACCAAGGAGGCCGTGCGCCAGCTCGTGGAGTAATAGCCCTGTGTTATCAAGGTCGGTCGTATCATAAAAGACTGTCCGTTCATGAGGGGACCACGCGAACCGATCGCCGGCAATAAACAGGATATGCGGGTAAGCCTTTTTTAGCTTAGGCAGCAGCGAGAGTGTCGAGGGCATAGTAATAACATCCGTAGGCAACGGCTAGTTCGGGGTGTTTTGCCTGAACGATCTTTGGTGTTGGGATATGATCTGGCAGATGTTCCTTTAGGATACCTTCGAGGTCTTTACCATACTGGTCAAAGTATGTACCGATGCTTCCACCGATAATGATGACATCCGGTTGTAGGACAGGGATGATAGCCAGGAAGCCACGACTAATCCGATCGGCGATTTGGTGCCAGGTACGCTTGCTTTTGATGTCGCGGGCGTACTTGCCGTATATCTTGTAAATAGCTTGGCCAGAGGCGAAGCTTTCCCATTCACGGACTGCGCCGTCGTATTCAACCAGTGATCGGCCGGCTTCGCTGTAGCGAAGAGCTGGGTTGATCGTTCCGTTCGTCGTGATGCCACTACCGATACCCGTGCTGACGGTCACGTAAAGCGACAAGGCAGGGATGGTGCGGAGTTGCCGTGTCTCGGCAAGGCCAGCCAGGTTGGCATCATTTTCGATAAAGATTGGCGCGTCGTGCAGGACTCCCTTTAGGGCAGCGCCAACATCGAAGTTCTTCCACTTCAAGTTGTTACACCAGACGGCGACGCCGTTTCTAATAATTCCAGGGATGCCGACAACGACAGCCTCGACCGTCTCAGTACCAAAGTGAGATTCGAGGACTTCTCTTAAGAGCGTAATATATTCAGTTTTATCGTGCGGGGTAGGGAACTTGAATTGTTCTCCGATACGCCCATCTTCTAAGAAACTTGCGACTAATGTTTTTGTTCCACCTGTATCAACTGCTACTAACATACTTTCATATTAGCACGATTTTTCGGCGGTATGAGTGCCAATATTGACGATTTCGGTGACGTCTTTTCTCGCCACTCTTGTGAGAGTTCACGCGCGTTCAATCTGCTTATGCTAGCAGTCGAAGGGGGATTGGATTACAATAGAGGTCATAAAGGGAGAACAATAATGGCACTATTAGGCGGATGGCGATTAACTCGAACAGGAGCATTATTTGTTATCGGTATTCTCGTACTCGGTGGCCTCGTCACCGGTGGCGTTTTTCTGGTAAAGAACCATGGTGAGGCTGTGCGACGTGATCAAGCAGTGAAAATTGCCGAGCAAAACCTCGAAGACAAGTCGAAAGAGGTGTCGACACCGATCGCAACGACACCTGAGGCTTCTCAGCCAGACACGACGAAACCAGGCCAGACAAGTACTCCTGGCACACACACTGGTACTGACACGACGGTTGTCGCCAGTGCGGGCGCTGCGCAACTTCCTCAGACGGGCGTCGATGCCGTCCAGGGCATCCAGCAACTTGCTGTTGTTACGATCTTGGCATTATCCGTCGCATTCTACGTCTCCTCTCGTCGTGCCGCTGCACACCTCTAGACTTAAACACTTATCTGGGGTAAAATAGAAGTAATCGACCGAGGCGCACTATTTCAGTGTGCTAAAGCGAAAATACAATTTTGAAGGGAGTCTTAAAAGACTTATCATGGCCAAAGCCACATTTACAATGGACGAACTTTTAGCTAGCGAAGACGCTAGTCTAAAACAGCTCACACAGGGAGAGGTCGTCGATGGAACGGTCCTTACAATTCGAAAACACGAGGTATTAATCGACCTAGGCCCACACGGAGTAGGCCTTGTTCCTCGCCGCGAGATTGGATTTTCTCGTGCGCTAAACGAAGGTGACGAAGTGACCGCAAGTATCGTTGATCCTGAACTAGAGAACGGACAAGTTCTCCTTTCACTCCGCAAGGCAGCGAAAGACAAGGGATGGGACGAGCTCGCAATCAAGATGGAAAGCGGCGAAATTATCGACGTTTCACCATACGATGCGAACCGCGGTGGACTATTGGTTGAATACGACGGCGTTCGTGGATTCCTTCCGGTCTCACAACTATCAGCAGAACACTACCCACGGGTTGGTTCAAGCGACAAAGAAGAAATTCTTCAGCGTCTTAACTCACTGATTAACCAAAGCCTAAAGGTACGTATCCTTGATGCAGACCGCAAAGCTAACAAGTTGATCTTTAGTGAAAAAGAAGCTGTCAAAGAAGGCCTCGTTGCCCGCTTTGAGAAGCTCGCTGTTGGTGACACCGTTAAGGGTGTTGCAACTGGTGTTGTCGACTACGGAGTATTCGTCAACGTTGAAGGTATTGAAGGACTTGTTCACATCAGCGAAATTAGCTGGGAACGTGTGAATAATCCTGGTGACTACGTCAAGGTTGGTCAAACAATCGAAGCGAAGATTATCGCTATCGACAAAGACCGCCTCAGCCTTAGCATGAAGCAACTCACCGAGGATCCTTGGATGAGCGAAGTTGACCAGTTCAAATCTGGCGACAAAGTCGAAGGTACAGTCACTCGAATTACACCATTCGGTGCATTCGTCCAGATCAGCCCTGCTGTTGAAGCCCTTGTCCACGTCAGTGAACTAGGTGAAGGCGACACTGCTGACCCTGAAAAAGTATTCACACTTAACGAACGTAAAGAATTCGTTGTCCTCGATGTAGAAAAAGAGAGTCGTAAGATTTCCCTTGGACTACCTGGCGCAGTCTCAAAGAAAAATAGCCCAAAAAAATAGCCCAAAAATAGCCGAGAGGCATAAATAGTCCGCGTAGAGCACGGAGAGAAAGGAGCGATCATGGCTGAAAAAGTCTTAACGATTGCCGACTCAATTACAGTTGGCGAATTAGCAGAAACGCTCAATCTCTCCGTGACAACACTCATCGGAGAGCTATTCAAGAACGGCATCGCCGCAACTATTAACCAACGCATCGACTTTGAAACCGCAACAATTATTGTTGAGGAATTAGGGCTCGATGTTGAGCTCGAGAAGAAATCAACCGACGGTGTTGGCACTGAACGTAAAGTTCACACGCTCACCGACAAGGCTGTTGATCGTCCGCCAATCGTTGCCGTCATGGGCCACGTTGACCACGGAAAAACGAGTCTTCTCGATGCTATCTTGGGTCAAAAAGTTGTTGATGGTGAAGCTGGTGGTATCACGCAGCACATTAGTGCTTATCAGACGATTCGCAAGAATCGCTCAATTACGCTGCTTGATACACCAGGTCACGAAGCCTTTGCTGCGCTTCGTCAGCACGGCGCAGCCCTGACTGACGTTGTAGTGATCGTTGTTGCCGCTGATGACGGTGTGAAGCCACAGACGATCGAAGCGATTCGCTTTGCTCGTTCGGCTAACGCCAAAATCGTTGTTGCAATCAACAAGATGGACAAAGAAACTGCTAATCCCGGCCTCGTAAAGGGACAGCTCGCTGAACAGCAGCTCGTATCTGACGACAAGCAATGGGGTGGTGACATACCGATGGTTGAAGTAAGCGCAAAAACTGGTGCTGGTGTCGATGAGCTCCTCGATACAGTTCTGCTTGTTGCTGACCTCGAAGAATTAAAAGCCGATGTTGACGTTCCAGCTGAAGGCCTCGTGATTGAGGCGCACATGGAAGTTGGACGCGGTCCAGTTGTTGGTCTCCTCGTCGAACAGGGTATCTTGAAACCTGGTGCATTCCTCGTTGCGGGCACGACATACGGCAAGATCCGTACGCTACTCGACTTTGCTGGCAGACCTCTCAAAGAGGCTGGCCCATCGACCCCTGCGACAATTACTGGCTTTAAAGAAATTCCACAATTTGGTGATAGCTTCGAACTCTTCAAGACTGAAAAAGAAGCCCGAACGCGTATTGCGGCTGC
>Ga0209724_1004684_pt1 | contig 10671 bp, 7 predicted proteins | sample grotaG_FD_184143 | JGI IMG/M metagenome (GOLD analysis project Ga0209724, IMG submission 184143) | Glacier valley bacterial and archeal communities from Borup Fiord, Nunavut, Canada, to study Microbial Dark Matter (Phase II) -... | ecosystem: Environmental > Aquatic > Freshwater > Ice > Glacier ... | reverse complement strand
TGACGGAAGCTTCACGGCACGCGATACGCTACTACTACGCTCCCGAGTTTACTGCTGTCTACTTTGCCGTGGCCGCCAGCGCAAACCACCACGTACCGCTTTCCTTTCCAAAAGTATGTTCCGGGCACGGAGTGGGCGGAGAACGGAAGATCCGTCTCCCAAAGTTTGCGGCCATCTGCGGCTGAAAAAGCGCGTAATTTCGTTTCGACGAGAGTTCCCCCGAAGAGGTCCGCAAAAACCGGCGTGGCTTCAAACGCGGCAATCCTAGCGGCCTGCTTGTTCGGTGAAGTAGCGCCGGTCTCGAAACTCCACGCCACCGTCAGCTTGGGAGCGGCTTCCGGGGTTAAGTCCAGGGTAAGGAATGCCAGCACAATCGGTAGCAGCATAATCGATCCCTATGCGATATGCGCGCCTGTTGCTTCCGTGAAAACCGAATACAAAGATTGCCCAGCGGCCATGAACAGTCTGTTCCTCCGCGCCCCCCCAAAACAGAGATTGGCGCAGATCTCAGGAAGCAAAATCATCCCGATCCGTTCCCCTTCCGGCGTGAAGCAATGAACGCCGTCGTATCCGGCACCCACCCAGCCTAGACCTGCCCAGATGTTTCCATCCGTATCGGCTCGAATTCCATCTGCCAGGCCCGCGCCTTTACCGGTCAACTCAGTAGAAATTGTCTTTCCTGTGTTCCGCAGCTTGCGGCCATCCACCACATCGAAGATTCCAATCACCTTTTTCGCCTGCTCGTAAGCGTTTGCGCCGGTGTCGCACAGATAGAGCCGCTTGTAATCCGGTGAGAAACATAGCCCATTCGGCTTGTAGGCGTCTTTATCCACCAGCTCGATTTTCGCCGTTTTCGGGTCTACCCGGTACGTTGCTTCCTTGGTTTCAAAATCATTCTTGCCGCCCTCGTAATTTCCCATGGAACCGTACCCGGGATCTGTAAACCAGATTCCTCCGTCCGGATGAACCACAATGTCGTTGGGCGCGTTGAAGCGCTTCCCCTGCCATTTTTCCGCAATCACCGTGACTGAGCCGTTATGTTCATACCGCACGACCCGCCGCGTTCCATGCTCACAAGAGAGCTGCCGGCCTTCGTAATCGAACGTGTTTCCATTCGAGTAATTCGAAGGGTTGCGCATGGTACTGATATGCGAATCATCCTCCAGCCATCGAAGTTGCCGGTTATTCGGAATGTCGCTGAAGACCAGGTATTTCCCTGCCGCATTCCAGGCTGGCCCTTCTGCCCAAAGGGCCCCGGTATACAGCCGCTGGAGTGGGGTGTTGCCGATTGCGTACTTCTTAAATCGCTTATCGAGCGTAATAATGTCGGGGTCCGGATACCGTACCGGTTCCTTTCCACTCCAATCTCTCTGGATCTGGGCAGCGGCAGGCGCCGCGATAGCAGCAGCCAGCAAAGTACGTCTTGAGATCGTCACGCCGCTTATTATACGTGGATGACGGCTGGCTTGTGATTTAGAAAGCTGTCGCTTTTGAAATGCTGCCGCTGTGACGCTCAAAGCGCCGGAGGGCCTGGACGATGGACAAATGATCTTCCGATTTTTTCAGACAAGAGGGACAAACCAGGATGTGATCTTCCATGGCTTCAATCGATTCGTCGAAAATACGGCCGGCAATCTGCGCCGGCATCAGTTCGAACAGATAAGACTCAAGTTTCGCTTCCGAGATTTGGCACTGGACTACTGGAAATTGCGTTTTGTCCTGCAGCATAGTGATACTCCAGATCCTCTAGTGTGTTCAGAAGGAATCCGTCTCTTTCGCGTAAGCAGTGGACTGTACCGATCGATACAGTTCTAGGGTCGCCCTTAGGCCGGAGAAAGAATCTCAGTGGGTTCGGCTTTCCTGACGCCCGTTTTCTTCAATCCGCCCTGAGCGCCTGCAAGGTACGTGTACACCACAGGAGTCAGATACAGAGTAACCAACTGAGAGAACATCAGACCTCCGACGACGACTAGACCCAAAGGCTGCCGCGCTTCACCGCCCGCTCCATAGCCGATTGCGATGGGCACCGCACCGAGAAGCGCGGCCATGGTGGTCATCATAATGGGCCGGAACCGGATCAGGCAGCCCTGATAGATGGCTTCCATGGGGGGCATCCCATCGCGCTCCGCCTGCAGAGCGAAATCAATTTGCATGATCGCGTTCTTTTTAACAATGCCGATGAGCATGATCAGGCCCACGAACGCATAGATATTCAGGTCCATATGAAACAGAAACAGAGTCACAAGCGCACCGAACCCCGCTGAGGGTAGGCCTGACAAAATCGTGAGAGGGTGGATATAGCTCTCGTAAAGAATGCCGAGCACAATGTACACAACCATGATGGCCACAATCAAAAGGACCGCCAGATTACCAAGTGAACTCTCGAAGGCTTTGGCGGCACCCTGGAAAGTCGTGCTGATTGTCTTCGGCAGGATGCGGTTGGCCGCGGCCTGTACTTGAGCGGTCGCCTCGCCCAGCGCTTTACCTGGCTTCAGGTCAAAAGATATGGTGACAGCGGGTAACTGACCGTAGTGATTCACGGCTTGGGGCCCGATCTTCTGAGTAATTGTTGCCATCGTGTCGAGAGGGATCAGGCTGCCTGAGGAAGACTTGAAGTAGAGGAGAGAGAGTGCACTCGGATCGCCCTGGTACTTAGGGTCAAGCTCCAATAGCACCTTATATTCGTTTACCGAAGCATAAATGGTTGACACCCAGCGGGTGCCGTAAGCATCGTAAAGTGCATTTTCGATCTGCTGCGCGTTCACCTGCATGGAAGCCGCTTTGTCGCGGTCAATGTTGATATTCACTTGTGGCGCGGAGATGGCGAGATCGCTTGTGACATCCTGCAGTCCGGGGATTTGCGAAATTTCCTTTTGAAGCTCCTGAGACTTTGCATACAACTCCGCTTTATCCGGCGATTGCATGGAGAACTGGTACAAGCTCTTCGTCACTTGGCCGCCGATTCGAATAGTAGGCGGATTTTGCATATAGACTTGCATGCCCGGGAGTTCTGCCAGTTTGGGCCGCAGATTGGCGATGATGTCATTCACCAGAAGTTTGCGCTCCGCTCGCGGCTTCAAATGAACTACCAGCTGGCCGTAATTGGGGCCACCGAGTGTTGCCGAAGCGCTACCGCCCGTGCTTGAAGTAAGCGCGTCCACGTTGGGGTCGGCGGCAATTATTTCGGCAACGGTGTTTTGATAATCCATCACCTGTTTGTAAGAGGTGCCCTGGGCGGCTTCAGTCACGACAGCGATCTGGTCGGTGTCCTGATCGGGAATAAAGCCTTTCGGGATAGCAATAAACATCCATACAGTCGCCACCAGTACGGCGGCTGAAAAGATCATGGTGATTGCGCGATAACGCAGAACCCACTGGAGTGACAAGTCATACAGATGAAGCCAGCGGGCAAAAAATTTTTCGGTGACCAGATAAAACCAGGAGCGCTTCTGTTCATGCGGAGAGCGCAGGAAACGGCTGCATAGCATGGGCGTGAGTGTCACGGATACAACGCCCGAAATCAAAATCGCGCAACAGATAGTGACCGCGAACTCTTTGAAAAGCCGCCCTAGGATGCCGCCCAGGAACAGCACCGGGATGAACACCGCCGCTAGCGAGAGCGTCATGGAGAGGATGGTGAAACCAATCTCTTTTGACCCGATCAGGGAAGCGGCCAGGGGCTTTTCGCCCATTTCCATGTGTCGGACGATATTCTCCAGCATGACAATGGCATCGTCAACGACGAAGCCGATCGAGAGGATCAGCGCCATCATGGAAAGATTGTCCAGGCTGTAGTTCAGCAGGTACATGACAGCGAATGTACCGACAATTGAAAACGGCAACGCCAGACTGGGGATGATAGTTGCGGACACATTCCGCAAGAACAGGAAGATCACCATTACGATCAGTCCGAGTGTGAGCACCATGGTGAACTGAACATCGTGATAGCTCTCGCGAATGGTGTCAGAGCGGTCGTAGAGAATATCCATCTTCACTGCTGGGGGCAGCTCGGATTGGAACTGCGGCAGCAACTGCTTGATAGAATCCGTTACCGCGATGGTGTTGGTGCCAGGCTGCCTCTGAATGCCCAGAACAATGGCCCGTGTGGATTTTCCATCTTTGTAAAACCATGAGGCGGTTTTGTCGTCCTCCACACTGTCGATAACTTTGCCCAGCTCCTTGAGGCGCACCGGCGCACCGTTCCGGTAAGTCACAATCAGGGAGCGGTACTGTTCCGCGCTGGTCAACTGGCCTGTCGCCTGCAATGTGAAAGCGCGCTTGGGGCCCTGAATGGTGCCTGTTGGCAGGTTTACATTCCAGCTTTTTAGAGCCGTCTCAATTTCATTGATGCCGATGCGCCTGGAAGCCATCGCATGGGGATCCATCTGGGCATGCACTGCATATTTCTGCGCGCCCAACACCTGCACCTGCGCGACGCCGGAGATCATGCTGATGCGCTGCGCCACGCGTGTTTCCGCGTATTCATCCAGCGTGTAAAGCGGAAGGGAGGCGGACGTAAGCGCCAGATACAGAATGGGTTGGTCCGCAGGATTCACCTTGGTGAAGGTAGGCGGCGTGGGCATACCTTGAGGCAGAAGGCGTTGAGACTGAGTGATTGCCGATTGCACATCCACGGCGGCACCATCCAGATTGCGGCTCAGATCGAACTCAAGCGTCACTTGCGTGGAGCCAAGCGAGTTCGTTGAGGTCATGGAATCGAGTCCGGCAATGAGGGAGAACTGATTCTCAAGCGGCGTCGCGACACTGGACGCCATGGTTTCAGGGCTCGCGCCCGGCAAGCTGGCCGTGATCAGCAGCGTGGGCAGATCGACGTTCGGCAGGTCGCTAACGCCAAGAGCGCGGTACGCCACTGCGCCGAACAGTGCGATCGCCACCATCAAGAGACTTGTCGCAATCGGACGGCGAATAAAGGTTTCGGAGATGTTCATGAGACGCGCTTATGGAACCAGCACCGCGGGTTCACCAAGCGGCGCCAGAGGCTTTGCCGGTGCTTTTTTCTTGCCGCGGTTGCTTTGCAAACCCGCCATATAGGTATAGACGACGGGAGTGAGATAGAGAGTAATCAGTTGTGAAAAAATCAGGCCTCCGACAACAGCCGTTCCGAGAGGGCGGCGCGCTTCGCCGCCGGAGCCATAGCCGAGCGCCATGGGAAGCGCGCCAAGCATGGCAGCCATGGATGTCATTAAGATGGGGCGGAAGCGCGCCAGGCAACCTTCGTGAATGGCTTCCTGTGGTGTCTTGCCCTCGTTCCGTTCGGCGGCAAGCGCAAAATCAATCTGCATGATCGCGTTTTTCTTCACAATGCCGATCAGCATAATGAGCCCAACGAAGGAATAGATATTCAGGTCCACGCCAAAGATTAAAAGCGTGAGCAGTGCGCCGAAGCCGGCTGCTGGAATGCCGGAAAGAATTGTTAACGGGTGAATGTAACTTTCATACAACACACCAAGAACGATATAGACCACGGCGATTGCGAGGATCAGCAACAAGCCCATATTTGAAAGCGAACTTTGAAAAGCTTTCGCGGTTCCGGTAAAGCTGATGGCAAAATTCGCAGGCAGCGTACGCTTCGCCAAATCTCCAATTTCATCCACGGCTTCACCTAGTGAAACACCAGGACGCAGGTTGAATGAAATTGTGACTGAGGGCAATTGCCCGGTGTGGTTGATGCTCTGCGGACCTGTATCCTGCTTTGCTTTTACAATGGCGCTCAATGGCACCAAAGCGCCAGTGCCGGATTTTAGATAGATCTCCGAAAGGGAATCAGCATGCGCCTGATACTTCGGGTCCATTTCAAGCAGAACGCGGGATTGCGTGTTAGCTCCATATATTGTGGAAACCCAACTGGGGCCAAAGCCATCGTAGAGAGCGCCTTCAATTTGTTGCGCATTCAGTTGCAGTGACGCCGCTTTATCGCGATCGATCTGTAGCATCACGCGAGGGCTTTTCATCTGCAGATCGGTGGTGACGTCTTGCACCTTGTCTAACTTGGCCACCTGCTTTTGCAGCTTCTCGGCTTCCGCATAGAGAGTGGTGGTATCCGGGCCGGAAACCGTAAGTTCATATCCGCTCTTCGACATTCTGCCGCCGATGCGAATAGCGGGCGGCACACTCATGAAGACGCGCGCACCGGGAATGCCGCTCACCTTCGGGCGCAACTTCTCAGCCACTTGGGCAGCAGTCAAAGTGCGCTCGCGCCGCGGCTTCAATTGAAGAAACATGCGGGCCGTGGATGAGCCGCCTCCCCCCCAGCCCCCGCCCACGCTGGACATGTAAGTATCCAGGTTAGGGTCTTGCTGAAAAATGCGGTTCACGCGCTGTTGTATCCGCAGCATCTCCTGGTAGCTGGTGCCTTGAGCGGCTTCTGTGGTGACCATAATCTGGTCATTATCTGTTTCGGGAATGAAGCCCTTGGGCACAATCACATACAGATAACCGGTGGCAATTACTACCGCGATGAACACCACACCCATCACCGGCCTGTGCCGCAGTACCCAGGAAAGGCTCCAATCGTAGCCGCTGTTCAGACGGTTGAAAAAGCCTTCTGTGATACGCGCCAGAACGCTGCGCTTCGTCTTCGCTTTGTGCGCGCGCAGAAGGCGGCTACACAACATAGGAGTCAATGTGACCGAGACGAAACCTGAAATCAAAATGGCAACACAAATTGTGACAGCGAATTCACGAAAGAGCCTGCCGAGAATACCGCCCATAAAGAGCAGCGGGATAAACACGGCGGCAAGAGAAATGGTCATCGAGATGATGGTGAAAGAGATCTCGCGCGAGCCGCGAAGCGCGGCCTGCATGGGAGACATGCCTTTTTCCACATGCCGCACGATGTTTTCAAGCATCACAATGGCGTCATCCACTACGAAGCCTACCGACAAAATGAGCGCCATCATGGACAGGTTGTCCAGGCTGTAGCTCATGCAATACATGACCGCGAAGGTCCCCACAATGGAAAACGGCAGCGCCATGGCGGGGATAAAGGTTGCCGAGACATTCCGAAGAAAGACAAAGATCACGCCGATTACAAGAACTAGCGTGATCATCATGGTGAATTTAATGTCCTGAAACGCTTCGCGGATGTTTTTCGAACGATCGCCACGAATGGTCAGGCTGACCGCTGGGGGCAGTTGCGCCTGAAACGTCGGAATCAGTTTTTTGATGGCATCCGTCACCTCGATGGTGTTGCTGCCGGGCTGGCGCATGATCATCAAGTTGATCGCTTTATATTGGGTGTTCGCGTTGCCGATCCAGGTGGTGTTCTTATCGTCTTCAACGCTGTCGATCACGTTGGAGATATCCTGCAGCCGGACGGGGGCGCCGTTCCGGTACGTCACCACCATGGGCCGGAACGCGGCGGCATTCATCAACTGCCCATTGGTTTCCACGTTATAGGCAGTGTGGGCACCGTAAAGCGTCCCTGTAGGCAGGTTTGTATTCCACCCTTGAACGGCGCTGGCCACTTCATCAATGCCAATCTGGCGGCTGGCAAGTTTGCGCGGATCAACCTGAATATGCACGGCGTACTTCTGCGCGCCCATGACGTTCACCTGTGCCACGCCGTTCACCATGGAAATACGTTGCGCGACCATCGTTTCGGCGTACTCGTCAAGCTTGTAGAGGGGCAGCGTTTGTGAGGTGAGGGCGAGAAACATGATCGGCGAATCCGCCGGGTTCTGTTTGCGGAACGAAGGAGGACTGGGGATTCCAGGCGGCAGCAAGGGCGTTGCCGCGCTGATCGCGGTCTGGACGTCTACCGCGGCCCCATCGATCTTGCGGGCTAAATCGAACTGCAAAGTAATAGAAGTGGAACCGGTGGAGCTGCTGGACGACATGGAATCCAGGCCGGCGATGCCCGTGAACTGCCGCTCCAGAGGCGTTGCAACGGCTGAGGCCATGGTTGCCGGATCGGCACCAGGAAGACTAGCTCCAACACTAAGGGTGGGAAAATCCACATTAGGCATATCGCTAACTGGCAGCGCCTGATAAGCCACTAAGCCGAACATGGCGATCCCCAACATCAATAGACTGGTGGCGATGGGACGCCTGATGAAGAATTCCGAGAAATTCACGTTCTTCCCTCCACTGCTCTCGCTGCGATCTAACTCTTAGGCCGGCGGCGGCCGCCGCCCGGTCCACTGCCCGGTGCACCGCCGGGTTGTCGCACTACAACTTTCATACCCGGTGCCAGCCGTAACTGCCCTTCCGTCACCACTGTCTCCCCAGCGCTCACGCCAGTTTGAATCACCAGATCCTGATCGATCCGCGCGCCTGTCGTAACGGGCCGTGTTTCCACAGAGCGGTCTCCTTTCACGACAAACACGAACGATCCATCCTGCCCGGTTTGCACCGCCTGATTGGGAACAGTCAGGGCATTTTTCTGCGTGGTTAAACGCAAGGTCACACGAACAAATTCACCCGGCCACAATTTTCGGCTTGCGTTCGGAAACGTGCCCTTCAACTTGATTGTGCCGGTGGTCATATCCACGTTGTTATCGATAAACGTCAATACTCCCGTTTCGACCGCAGTGGGATCATCTTGCGGCACCGCCATGACGGGAAGCTTCCCGTCAGCCATGTAGCGTTTAATTTCGCTTAATTGGGCTTCTGGCACGGAGAAGGTCACGTAGATGGGCTGCACCTGATTAATGGTCATTAAATCCATGCTGTTAGCAGTAACAATGTTGCCCTGTTTGACATTGATGCTGCCAGTGCGCCCATCGATGGGAGATCTGATCTCTGTATAACCGAACTGTACTTGCATGGTTTCGACAGTGGCTTTTTGGGCGGCAATTTCGGCGCGGGCGCTTTCAATCGCCGCCTGATCCGCCGCGATAGCCTGAGAGGAAGCATCCGCCGCACTGCGCAACTGCTCAGTCTGATCTTTGGAGACGATGCCTTCCTTCTGAAGATCGGCATACCGATTTGCCTGATCGCGGCTATACTTCGCCTGCGCCTGATCGCGTGCCAAATTGGCTTGAGCCTGGCTCAACAGAGCTTGATCGCGAGCCAGAGTAGCCAGAGCCTGCTGCACCTGGGCCTTCATTGCCCGGGGATCGATGCTGAACAGAGGAGCACCCTTGCGCACATAATCGCCCTCCTGGAAATAAGCCTTGGTCAGTTCTCCGGAAACCTGTGCTTTCAAAGCAATCGCGGAATATGCTTCTACATTGCCGATAACCTGCAACTCCACAGGCACATCCCGGGTTGCAACTGTCGTGACCGTTACCGGGACATCGCCACTGCCCTTTTTTGAACTTTTGGAGGAGGCAGCGTCTTTACTGGCGCAGCCAAGCATTACAACCAGAAGGGTAGCGAGTGCCGTGAATGCAGCAGGATCTAGCCTTGAACTTACACGTTTTATCAATCGATTCCTTCGCTCGTTCAAAATATCACTTCCACCCTCGTGAATGGGCGGCAGGGCATAGCTGACAGGAGAGCCAAGCAAGGGCTACCTTACATGGTTGGCGTCGCAAACACGGCGAAGGTTACCAATTTACTTCTTTCGGAAAGTACTCGGCAATTAGATCGGTGTAGTACGGCTTCAGCGTTTTCGGGTCAGGGCGGGACGCGGCTTTCGAATACAAGTCATACGGATTGAACTTGCGCACCCAGCTGAACATTTCACGGTCGTGATCGTTCAAAAGGTGATCGTAGGCGTTTTCGCGGTGGCCGGGATAGAAAGAATGGTACCGGATCATGTACAACGCTTCCTCTGGAAGAAAATTCTTGGTGACCTGATAAAGGTACTCGTCGTGGCCCCAGGAAAGGTGTACATTATCCATACCGCAATGCGGCTCATAGATGCCTAGTTCCGTTTGATACTTCGGAACCTTGGAATCCGCGTTGGCTTCAAAGAATTCCGGATAAACAATTTTGTCAGAGTGGCGGCAGCCTACAGGGAACGTGTCGCCCACCACCGCCCATTGCGGCTCGCCTTCAAAGCACAACATTTTACCCAAGTCATGGATTAACCCGGTCAACACAAACCAGCGCGGATGCCCATCGGCGCGAATCGCCTCAGAAGTCTGCATAGCGTGCTCAATTTGCGATAGATCGGTATCGGGGTCGCTATCGTCCACCAGTGTGTTCAAATGCTCCAGCGCATCCCAGACGCCCATGCGGTTTTTCTTTAGCAAGCCATACTCGGCTTTCTTGCGAAGAACGAAATCGAGTGTCTGATGAGCGTGGTTCTGGCGGTAAAATTCTTCGACCCCTGGATTTGCGCCAGCGCGATAATTGCGAAACTCATCTTTCTCTTTATCGGCGCGGTAACGGGATTTTACAAAATCGTCCCACTGTTCGAGAGACTCCAGAGGGCCGTTCAGGACGTCTTGCATACCTGTATTATGACCGATTGCGAAATCTGCGTTTCAGAATGAGCCTTCGCAAACCAGCCATACAAATCAATCCCACTGCGAAGCCGATACGGCCTCCCTCTGATCGAAGCGGCGTTATCAGCAGTCCCGCGGTAAAGGCCACCGTCATGGACCAGATTCGCCACGTGACGATCGCGGCCTGTTCCGGGTGCTCTTCGGTATCCGTCAGGCCCTTTTTCTGTGCGTACATCCAGTGCGCCAAAAGCAGCAGTGCCAGAACCAGTTGGTTCCCGAAGTAAAAAAGCTGCGAAACCTGTTGACCGGCAAA